>Ga0209287_10000117_pt1 | contig 50979 bp, 33 predicted proteins | sample PPLLak3cmMay2015_2_FD_187255 | JGI IMG/M metagenome (GOLD analysis project Ga0209287, IMG submission 187255) | Freshwater sediment microbial communities from Prairie Pothole Lake near Jamestown, North Dakota, USA - PPLs Lake P8 Core (1) Depth... | ecosystem: Environmental > Aquatic > Freshwater... | reverse complement strand
GGGGTCGCCCCACCTGGGCCAATCCCACAACCTGATATCACTCCCATCGCCAAAACCTTCAAGGTCACAAATGATCCAGACAGCACCAAAGATGATTTCGGGTATCTTGCTGCGATCCCTGCCTGTAACTACCTTGATGGTGGTCAGCGCTATCTCGCACCAATCATTTATACTGGTGATACCACACCAACAGCATATTGGGACGATGAGACATCCTTCGGAACTGTTGATGGAACGACACAATATCTGATTGATGATTGGAATGCGTATCTTACGTTATTTGCCAAGACACCAGAACAATACACTCTAGCTGCTGATCCTATACAAGCAGCAGCTGATATCGCTACAAAAGAGTGGACCTCATCTCAGACCGCAGTCGTCGCAGTCGATGGAAGCGGGTTTGAGGACACGGTAAAGACTGTTCTGAAAAGAACAGCAACCTTGAAACGACAATCCAGTGTTGAAGAAATCGCTGGTGACAGCACGAAGATAAAGAACATCGGTGGCTCCTTTGGATACCCACTCTTCCTTGGACCCAAATGGTGCGCACTGAACGTAAGCATGTATGGGACCGGTGGTGCGACACCAACCATTGGCGCGATTCTTCCATTGTATATGACGATGGCACAAGACTGGTGGCCAATCCCCAATGATGAGACTGTTGGTTCAAGAGACGACATGTTTTACCCTGTGAATCGCATGGGTGTCTGGGTCGCTGGAACTGATATCGTCAACCCTGGCTGGACCATGAAGATAACAAAAATCGGTGGTGACCGCTATCGATTCAAAGTGACAAATGCAGATTCAGTGATCAATGCACAACTCACAACAACCGAGGCATCGGACCTGTTAGTCTTCCTTATCGACCCTCAGGGGAACCTCAGGGCACCAACCATGCCTTCTTGGAATGGACCCGTTAACCCGATCCATGTCTGGAATGGACTTGAGAACCCTCCTGAGAATCCCTGGCGAGTCTGGCGTCCTGCGCCACATACAGAATTTTCAGCAGAGGTACTTCACCCAGAGACCGGAACATGGACTGCTATTGTTGTGCCACGTGACGCGGGTGGTTCTAATGTGAAATACACTCTTGCCGTCGATGTAAGAACAGTCAACCCTGACCGCGCTGATGCAACAATATCAGCAGCAAACGCTGCAGTCATTGCATCCTTAAACCACTACCCGTTACTTTACGTCAACCAAGATAGTGTTCCAGCTGCGACCGCAAGTGCTTTTACCGCCCTTGGTGTGACAAAAGTCATCTTTGTTGAACGCAATGAAATCGGTGCTGATGTCCGTGCTGATCTTCCGACCGTTGAAAAGGACCTCAAGACCATGCAGGAAATCGTTGATGAGATAAAGAGCTATGCGGACTCTGAAAACTATGTCACTGCTACTTCCTTGAAAACGGGAGACGGCTTCTTTGCGCCCGCAGCGAATCTTGCAGCATACCATGGTGCACCAGTCATTCGTGTGGAAGACGCACCAGATGGTGATCCCGCCGCAGTAGCACAACGGATTCATACCTGGCAGCGCTGGGATGGAGATTTCTACCACGGTTCTCGATCAACAGGGCATTTACCCCAAGCAGACGCACCTGTTGAACAAAACAAACTTACAGTCTATATAACATTGTTGAAATTCTTCCTTGGTAAGAACGTCACGGTTCCACCCTATGGTCTTGATGCGAAACGATACTGGAATGAAGAGATGTACACAAAATTCCACAACTATATCGTCAGCCTCGGACTTGACAACGACGGTCAAGAAGGATACGTTACAGTTGCACCACGCGACGACATCACTCTTGAGTTACACTCTGCGCTTATGGGAAACAACTCCTACGCTGGTGACATCCCTGGAAACACCCCTGCCTATACAAACGATATTGTTGTCAGAAACATCCTCTACCCTGCCTTGATCTACGCGAACCCAGGTCGTGACATCACTACGTCTCAATTGATGAACTATCCCGATGGTGGATCCTGGAGGACCAACGATGGAAAAACCACTGCTTCATTCTCCAGCCGAGATGTCAAGAACTCCTTTAGCTCACATCTCAGAACCTATGAAGGACACTGTCTCTGGGTTGCTCATCTCCAACGCATGAACGAAGGCGCCAGTGTCCTGTATTACTCAGGACATGGGACCGGTGGAAGCGGTATCTCTGGACAATATGTACAAACAGAGGATTGTAACTATCCTGATCAGATCTGGTGGGACGCCTGGCGTGGATACATGTATGACAACTGGAAGACCTCTCGAGACAACGGGATGGTGTGGTACAACGCAGAACCACCAACCCTCTACGATATCATCCAATACAAATGGGTAGACCAGCTTATGGGAAATCTCCGTAGCCAAGCTGTCTTCTACATGTCTTGTACAACATGGGATGGCGATGGTCCAATGATCTATCTTGACCATGGTGCAGTCTGCGGGTATGGAAACGCAGGAACTGGATTGTGCCCCGAGGCAGACTTACAGGATGATTTGTTCTTCAGAGACGTGATGATCGATGGAGAAGCAATTGGTCCTGCATTCACACATCAAGTCTGGCTACATTACAGAGACTTTACCACCAGCGACCCGACCTCTATGTATGGATCGTCATCCATGCAGGTCACGACCATCCAGTGTATCTACGGTGACCCGAGCCTGGTCATCTACAGCCCCGAGTGGACAACACCAGTACCCATAGATGCGTAAAGACGCATCTCCCCTCTTTTTTTCTTTTTTATTTATTTTTCTTCTTTTAAAAAACAGGTTTTTTCCAAATAGAAGATATTTCTTTATAAAAATACTAAATAAAAAAAAGAAAGAAAATGTTGGGTTGTTATCGTAGTTTTTTAAATTTATAGCCGTAATAAATAGCACCGGTGTGTCCATCTTGTTGGATCTTCCGGAACGTGCTTTCGAGCTTCATGCCGATTTTTATTTCATCAAGCGGACAGTCAACAATCTGAGCGGTAATCTGTGGTCCTTCCTCGAGTTTTATGATCGCGATCGGATAGGGTGTTTGTTCGTCGAAACCACTCGGACCGACATGGATGATACTATAGGTGATGACTTCTCCTTTTCCTGAGAGTTTTTTCTCTTTCATTTTGCCGATGCTTTTCCGTCGACAATACGGACAAGATTCCCTTGGCGGGAAAAAGACTCGTTCACAGGATTCGCATTTATTTCCAATGAAATTGTACCTCTGGGGGATTTCCCTCCAGAATCGTGCAACGCCTTCTTTCATTGTTACATCGCCTCCATGATATGTACAACACACGTAGCACCTGAGCCACCAACATTATGGGCAAGTCCTATTTTTGCATCTTTTACTTGTCGTTTCCCTGCTTCATTTCGCAATTGCATTGCGAGCTCTACAATTTGCGCAACCCCTGTCGCACCGACGGGATGACCTTTTGCTTTCAGACCACCACTTGTATTTACTGGTAACGATCCGTCAATGGTCGTAATTTTTTTATCAATTGCTGTTCCGCCTTTTCCTTTTTCGATGAAACCAAGGTCTTCAATTGCGCAGATCTCAGCAATGGTGAAACAGTCATGGACTTCTGCGAAATCGATGTCTTTAGGAGTTAGATTTGCCTGCTTATACGCCATTTTAGCGGCGTAGACGGTCGCATCAAGTGTGCAGATATCTCGACGTCCATGGAGTGCAAGGGTGTCAGAGGCTTGGCCTGACCCGATGATTTTGATTGGTTTATCTGTGTATTTTTTTGCTTTTTCCGCAGCGCAGAGCACAATCGACGCAGCACCATCGCTTACCGGTGAACAATCCATAAGACCTAACGGGTATGCAACCATGGTTGCTTTCATTACTGATTCTAGGGATATTGGGGATCGATATTGTGCGTATGGATTGTTGACGCCATTTGCATGGTTTTTCACTGCGACTTGTGCAAGTTGTTCTTTTGTCGTACCATATTCATGCATGTGTCTGGTGGCTATCATCGCATAGATCCCTGGAAAGGTCGCTCCAAAAAACGCTTCCCATTCCTGATCAGATGCAGCAGCAAGAATGTCTGTTGCTTCAGAGCCACCGACATCATTCATTTTTTCTATACCGCCTACAACGACTACATCGTTGATACCGGAGGCAATAGAGAGGTACCCTTCGCGTACGGCAAGGCTTCCTGATGCGCAGGCTCCTTCGATACGGGTCGCAGGGATGTGTAGATGTGAAAATCCAGAGACTTCAGCGACAAGTGCTCCAATGTGTTCCTGGTCCACGAAACGACCGGAGCTCATAGATCCGACATAGAGCGCATCGATATCTTTTCCTTCGATTTTTGCGTCTAGAATTGCTTGTGAACCAGCTTCCGCGATGAGCTGACGAAATGATTTATCCCAAAGTTCACCAAATTTCGTTAATCCTACTCCTATGACAGCTACGTCTCTCATAGATCCTCACTCCAAAAATAATAAATTCGTCATTTTTGAATACACTCCATAATCCACATATTCTTTATCAGCGACCAGTTCTGCGACCGATGGTGCTTTCTCTCGAGCAAGTCGTTTGATATTTTCGGTGACTGTGATATCGAACCCATCGCTTCCCGCACCTGATCCGTAACTGGTCAAAAATATCCGATCTCCTGGTTTTGCGACATCAAGGACTGATGCCAGACCGATCATCGACGCACCAGAATAGGTGTTCCCTATGTATGGAACCATGAGTCCTTGTTTGACTTGATCCATTGTAAAACCGAGTTTCTTTGCGGCGTTTACAGGGAATTTTCCATTCGGTTGATGGAAGATAGCATAGGTATAGTCTTGTGGTTTGGTGCATGCGGTGGTCATCAGGTTGTTTGCACAGTTCATGATATGTTTAAAATACGCTGGTTCTCCTGTGAATCGTCCTCCGTGGGATGGGAATTTCATTTCTGCCCTTCGCCAGAAATCAGGGGTGTCCGTGGTGTATGAGAGGGTATGGTTAATCGTGGCGATCACATTGGTTTTTCCTATGATAAATGCAGCGCCTCCCGCTGATGCAGAATACTCAAGAGCGTCTCCTGGTGCGGCTTGTGAGGTATCTGCACCGATTGCGACTCCGTATTTGATCATCCCTGCTTTTACGAATCCGAAACAGGTTTGGATAGCAGCAGTTCCTGCTTTACAAGCAAACTCATAATCAGCGACCATGAGGTCTGGTGTTGCACCGATTGCTTCCCCGACAATGGTTCCTGTTGGTTTGACAGCATATGGGTGTGATTCACTTCCGACATAAATAGCACCGATCTCCGAGGGATTGATGGTACAACGTTTTAATGCATGGCGTATCGCTTCGACACTGATGGTTGCCGTATCTTGATCAACGGAGGGGACTGATTTTTCAAAAATCCCAAGTCCTCTGCTAATGGCTTCTCCATCTTTTCCCCAGACTTTCGCTATGACTTCTGCTTTGATACGGAAACGTGGAATGTGTGCTCCGTAACTGACAATTCCTAGTTCTTCCATGGTGAATCCAACAAGAGCAAAAACAAAAAAGACTACTTAAAAGTGCCGATTAGTATTCGACAATTGCCGTAACAAATCTGTTACCCTGAAAGTGTGATTTTCTTTCCACCTTTCAGTGCTTCAACCGATTGTTCTGCGACTTTCTCCAGTTTATCATTGTCCATTAATTCTTTACGGGCTTTGATGTTCTGGTTACGTAGAATATCTCTGTTCTCCTGAAACTGTTGCATCCGTTCTTTTTTCACGGTAACAATTTTCGATCGCATCTCTAAGGCTTTCTCATGGTTACTCTGAGCTTCCTCTCGAATCTCAATGTACTTCTTATGTTTTTTATTTGCTTCCCCGATGAGAGTTGCGATTTCGTTTACTAATTTTTTATATTCCTCATGTTTCTGCTGGCTTTCTCCGTAGTATTTTTGGACTTTTTCATGTTCAGCATCTGCTTTTTTGAATAATTCAGTGATACTTTTGTCTGTATCGGTAAGGTCGACTTCTATGAGTTGTTGTTTCTCCATTTGTTTTTTTACTTCGTTGTATTCTTTTCGTTTTTGTTTTATCCGTTCTATGAGTTTATTTTCTTTCCTGTTGTCTAAGATGGTGGTTTCTTGTTCGTATTCCATCATCTGAATTTCTGCTTTGATTTCTTCGACGCGAAGTGGGAGGTTTTTTATGACATCTCCTTTCTTCTTTCGTTTTGCATCAATGAGCTCCTTTGCTTTTTGTTGGTACAGATTTCTTTTTTCTTTGTGCTCCTTCATCTTGACAACAAATTTTTCCCGTTCTTTTTTGATTTTATCCATGTCGTTTTTGAGTTCTTTGCGTTTTTCGTTTAGCATGTCTCGTTCTTCGCGGAATTGCTTTGCGACTTGATTGAGCTCGTTGCGTTTCTCAATGAGACTTTGATATTTCTTTTCTGCATTTTTCAGTTGCTCAAGGTCTTCCTTCTTTGTAGTTTCTTTATCGCTCACAAGAGACACCCTTTTTCCAATACCGAATTATTCTCCCATTATAAGGTTTACTACTACTCTTTGACTCGTATACGAACCTGGTTTTTACCTTTTTCCGCTATCCAGGGGATTTGAATATCTGCAAAATTTCCAGCAGGGAGTGTAACTTCAACCTTATTTTTTTGTTTTCCGTTTAGATAGAAAAAGATTTTCACATTTCGTGCTGCTATCGTCCCGTCATTCGATAAACTGAAGGATGTAACAATCTTCTCACCTGGGTTGAAGGTGGTTGGCCAGTGGGAAACGTTTTGAAGTTGAAGGAGTTTTTTACCTTCTTTCATCATGGTGACAAGATCGATGGATTCTTTTTTCTTTTTCCCTGTTTTTTTCACAGAGACGGTCACTTGTGTCCATTCTTTTGGCTCAGCAGAATCTGTCGGTGTGACGATGACTTGGAGTGTTTTTGATGCTTTTCCTTCGATTTCAGTTGTTGTTGGATCTACGGTGATTTCCCATTTCGATGACGGTGTTGTCGGTTGTGCTTCGATTTCATAGGTTTGTGTTTTTTTGTATGGGTTTTTGAGAATGACTTCGAAGATTGCTTTCTCCGTTGATTCAATTTCTCTGATCCGGTCGGTGCAGATGATACGCACAGGTTTTGATGTGAACACGAAAGCAAGAATGATTATGAAGAATAAAATGATTACCACTAGGATTATTAAGAGTACGAATTTGCCATCAGAGCCGAAAAGGTCGTTTAAACCGATGGTCCGTGCTACGGAGTCAAAGAAGTTTAAGAGCTCTTCAATGAAGTCCCCACCGAGTACGTTGACTGTGATGGTGATGGTGGCGGAGGCATCGCTACTACTATCTGATGTGACGGTAATGGTGATGGTATCAGATTTTTCGGTTGCGTTCTTCGGGACTTCGATAAGGACCCTTGCGTCATCAGCATCGGTGGTGTCTCCAATCCCAAGATTTCGTATGGTTTCCTGTGGGATGAGCCGCCAGTCGTTCTGTGACGAAGCGGTAATAGTATAGCTATCCGTATCATCAATAGCCCCGGTATTATCATTTTTTACGACGAAATAGAAGAAACGGTTTTCTCCTTTGCTGATATTGATGGTGTTTGAGTAACCAAGTATTTCTACATTATAGCTTATGGCGTCTTCAGATATCTCAGCGGTTACTGCTTGTCGAGCGATACCGGTGTTCCCGGTGATAACCACGATGAGATCGATGATGCTGCCGTATGCTTCTTTTAGGACATTTGACGAATTTACATACACAGGTATGATTACCCAGCTACCTGCTGAAACGGTCACCGATGTCGGGGTTGAGAGAGACCATGCTCCGGTTTTTCCTCGTTCGATGATATTGATCTGTAATATATCTGATTTTATGCTTGTGACATTCAGCAGATATTGAATGCTGCCGCCTGGTATTATTTTTCCTTCTGGTGGTGTGGTGATCAGGTCATGGATCTGAATATTTTGTGTTTCTTCGAATTTGACCCGAAGGAGGGAAGGATACTCACTTGAAGTGGGTTGGAGATACAATGGTGTTCTAACTGATCTTGTTCCATTGCTTAAAGAAATACCTATCCCTAGTTTATGGCCATAGGTGATTTCTCTATCGACTCCAGTAAAGTTAAAAACCACCGGTGTTATTTTCTTACGGAGGAATCCTTGTAGTTCGTTTTTTGTTAATTGTTTTTGACTGGATGCGATGGTTGTATTATCATCATATAAAGTCACTGTGACGCTGACTTTTCTTGGAAGGAGGCATAGGAATCTTGAGAAGTACAGTTCAGCAGTGATATCCTGTATTTTGAGTATTTTATTTCTTTCAAGACCTTGATTCGCCGTCCAGATTGTCGGGGTTGTAAGTATTTTGGTTTTCGAAGAATTTGCTCCATCGTTCTGTGTTCTAATCATCTCTCGATTAGGTCCTAGGAAATAGATACGGATATCCTCTACTGATATCTGCGCAGGAATGGAAACTGAGGACGGGTGTTGTACTGAGTCATACACAAAGGAGGATGATCGCATCGCGTTAATGATTGCAGCGAAATCCTCTGATGTGATGTTTATCAGACCTTCCTTTATGATTGATATGATATCTTTAAGTGTTGTCCCAAAGGTTTGTAATTTCTGAAGGTTGCTGCGATTTTCTAACCAATTTGCTCGTTTCTCCCATCTTGTGAGAACTCGGTCCACATCGACATATTTTGTAATGAGTGTGGGTAAGGTTTTGTTGGTTGGGATAATTTCGATACTGAATAACAGGCTGTCCCCTGGTTTGAGTGTATATGTGACATCAGGTAGTGTTATCTGTTGTTTGTACACATTATCAAAAAACTTTGGGGTGAGACCAACAGTGGTATTTGCAATGAGTTTGGGAAAAAATTGCATTGATTCCAGTGATTCCATATTCATTGTGTAGAGTTTGACTTCGACTTGATCTCTAAATTTTTTTAATTTAACTTCTGAGGAAAAGTAGAGATTGTATCTAATATCTCCACTAATGGGGACTGATTCGGTTCCATTGTAATTATATCCTTCAACGACTCGCAAGGGGGAGGGTAAAAAGAGTTCGAAGCCTTCGAAGCCAGGGATTTCACTTAGATTGAATTCCGGGAACAAATAGAAAAGCCATGTGCTAAACCATGTGAACCATTGATTTGTGTTCAGACCGGGTCTTGGCAGAAATTTTGAGGTGTTTTTTATTAAAAGATTTGGTGGATATTCAGAGTCGTTTTGTTTCGTTGGTGGATATTGTGACATGGTTATGAAGCCTGTATCCGTAAAATTTTCTGATTCTAGATAGGAGAGGGCTTCAGTAAAATACAGAGTGGTTTGACCCGTGGAATCGTCTGCAAGGACTGGAGGAATGTATAATGCAGGAACGAATATCCCACCGATAAGAATGAATAGGAGACTTAGTACTCGGAGCGCTTTGTGCGCTAACATATCTTCTCAACCTCTGTAGTAACTATCTATCTTATTATTATATAAATCTTTGTTTACAACACTTACCATCTTTTTTTAATTATAATAAACAATATATTTAATAACGTTATGGATGTGTCTTTCTCTGTAAAAAAGCTATAAAATAGTGTGAAATAATCATTTAGAGCAACGGGGTTTTTCGTAACCACTCAAGGTCACTGATGTACAAACTCCGGATGTCAGTCAGACCATAGCGAAGCATGGCTAGCCGCTCCAGCCCAAGCCCCCAGGCGAGCACCGGGGTTTTCACACCAACAGGTTCCGTGACCTCAGGTCTGAAGATACCACTACCTCCGAGCTCCATCCATTTCCCGTTCCAGAACACCTCGACTTCCATGCTAGGCTCCGTGTACGGGAAATACCCTGGTCTGAACCTGATTTTTTCAAACCCCATCCTCCGATAGAATTCCTTCAGGATACCAATCAGCTGTCTGAAGTTGGCGTTCTCCTCATAGATAATCCCCTCTATTTGATAGAATTCCGGGAGATGGGTCGTGTCGATGTCTTCGTTTCGAAACACCCGTTCAAGGGAGAAGACCTTGCAGGGCGGCTGAGGGTGGTTGTAAAGGTATCGGATCGTATTGACTGTCGTATGGGTCCGTAACAGCGCTCGTTCCCCTTCTGTTTTTGAGAACGTGTATCCCCAACCAGTAGAACCGGTCGTACCCCCAGTTTCGTGGACCCGGGCGACCTCCTTTAATAATTGTTGGTCATTGATCGGTAGTCTTAAGGGGACTTTACAGTAGAAGGTATCCTGCATTTCTCGTGCTGGGTGATCCTGAGGGATGAACAGAACATCCATGTTCCAGAAACACGATTCAACATAATCGCCTTCTATCTCTTGAAACCCCATTTCAACAAAAATCTGTCTGATCTCTGAAATCAACTTGACAAGAGGGTGTGGTTTGCCGCCATGGAGCGCTGGGGCGAACGCATGGATATCGTATGGTCGTATTGTTTTTTGTTTCCATTCATTGTTTTTTATGATAGCACTCGTTATTTGGGAAATCTCTTCTTGGATTTCAAAACCTGTGTCTACAACCTTTTTTCCATATTCTGTCAGGATGATTGAACTGGTGATGAGATCTTTTTCTTTGATCACATTCTTTCGTGAGGCAAGTGGTTTAATGGTGTTTTTTTCGATCTCTTGCTCCGGGTGTTCGTGAAGCTGACGTAACAGTTTTTCTTCCTCTGTCACATCAGAGGTCGCATTTTTTCCTTTTGATGTGATTTCAAGGATGGTTTCTTTTTCTTTTTTAAGAGTTGACCAGCCGTTGGTTTTCAACCATCCTATGGCTAGGGGGATTTCATCTGATTCTAGGACTGCTGAGAGGTCTTTTAAAGTAAGTCTTCCATTCTTTTCAGCAAGCAACTTAAGTGCTCGCCTCTCTGGAAGGCCTTTTTCAACATAACGTTTCCCTTCCTTCCCAAGAGAATACACGGTTTTGACATGGTTCTCTACCGTAACAAGTTGTTTCGACTGTAGCCAAGACGAGGCATTGGCTATCTCAACATCTTGGGTAAACCCTCCTGTGTTGAAGATATCCTGCGGTGAACCTCTGCCATGCAGTTTCTGAAGCGCGAGTAATACTTTTTTTTCGTTTTGTGAAAGTTCCTTGATGATTTTTTCTATATCCATTGAAACCTGAAATTGTCTTACTACGTATTAAGATTTGGATGATTCTCTCTCGTTTCGAAAGAAATATAAAACAATAGCTCTTCATCGTTTTTACATTGGGGCGTCCTTATGATTGGAAAATTACCCGAAGACATCTTACAGGCTGTTTTAGAGACAATACCACTCGAATTTTCAGTCATTGATAAAAACGAAAAAGTTCTTGCATGGAATAAACACGCTACACGAATTTTCAAACGACCTGAGGCGGTTGTCGGACGAGATGTACAAAACTGTCATCCCAAGAAAAGTCTAGCGAAAGTCGAACAGATACTGAAAGAGATGAAAGCAGGGAAACGAGACAAAGCTAGATTCTACATTGATCTGCCCCTGGGGCCAAATCAAGAGAAACAAAAAGTCCTTATCGATTATTATGCGTTGCGTGATGAGCAAGGGAAGTACCTTGGCTGTCTGGAAGCCTCACAGAACATCGCTGAGCTGCAGAAATTATCTGGGGAAAAACGATTGTTAGATTAGGGACTAAAAAGGGTTTCGAGATCCAGTAAAAACAGTTTCTGAATCCATTCTTGACAGTGCTGTTTATGTTTCTCGCGATTCCTCCCTTTTACGATCATATGAGTCCGGTGAGGCAGCGGGATGCAGATCATTCTGTTGACATGGTGCATATCCACGCTGCGGACATCATATCGCGGGAACGGGTTATCAAACAAGGGAAGATACCCAAGGTTTCTTCTTTTGAATCTTGCTTTACGGTTTGCTTCTGGATACTTACGTCTTTTCATAGTATTTTTTCTCATTTATTTCAGATAATCAAGAGAGCAGAATGTTACGAAACAAGGTAAAGAGAGCATCCATTCACCCATTTTGACAAGAGATGCCTCTGTGTATATATAAGTATGATGAACATGATTGTAAGTATTACGTTTTTATAGAACGAGCGTATTACCCCTTTTCAACACCGGGGCCCGTAGCTTAGATCGGTTGGAGCAACCGGCTGATAACCGGTAGGTCGAGAGTTCAAATCTCTCCGGGCCCATTTTTCTTTTTATTTTTTTGGTGGGGTGTACCACTGCCTTTTTCCGCTGATAAATTCTTTGGGTCCTTTTTTCTTCAGATTCCTCAGATTATTACGAGATGCATCTCCATGTGATTCAGCTATAAAATCTAGTTTTTTGCATGTTTCGAAATCTGTGCATTCCCAACACCCTTTGATTGTTTTCTTTTGGCAGCATTTCCTCATTTTACAGAACGGGGGACCACCGCCATCCCTACAGACCTTGTTGCATCGGAACCGAACCATCGCACCAAGCACTTCGTAGCATTCCTTATACTGTTGATATTCTTTGAAAAACGATATGTTGGAAAGTGATTCAGCGGTTTTATCGAAATGTGCCTCACGCAGTTCTTTTCGTAAATCTCTTGCTAAATCAGCGATGGTTCCTTTATGTGCAAAACAATCACCACAATACAGTCCGCAGTAGGATATCAGATGCTCATTTTCTTCTCCCACAGTCTTTTCACCAATGTACATACGTTTACTATATTGATTAGAGTGTTGTTAACAATGGAAGTAATATTTGTAGTCCTGGTCGGTGATTTCTCCCATGTAATGATGCCATTCTTGTGTTTTGGTGTCGATAAAGAGCTCAGCGCCATCCCGTCCTATCGCATCCATCAGCACGGTATCTTGTTTGAATTCATCTAATGCTTCCATGAGGTTTGTCGGTAGACGTTGGATGTTGTTCTCTTTGATTTCTTGTTCTGTCATCTTGTAGATGTTCTTCGTGATTGGTTCATAGTTGATTTTCTTTTTAATACCATCAAGACCCGCATGGGTTAACACTGCAAACAACAAGTATGGGTTTGCTGCAGGGTCTGCGTTACGGACTTCGACATCGACATTCTTCTTTGAAGGGATACGAATAAGGCTGCTGCGGTTATGTGGTGCCCAGGCAAGGTAGATGGGGGCTTCATAATGCGGGATTAATCGTTTGTAGGAGTTCAGGGTCGGATTGGCAATCGCAGCGATCCCTCGAGAATGGTTGAGGATTCCGCCGATGAAATACCGAGCGGTTTGATTCAACCCAAACGGATCATTTTCATCTACGAACATATTCTGGCCTTTATTGTACAACGCGATATGAGCATGCAAGCCGCTTCCCGCCTCGTTGGAGAAAGGTTTTGGCATGAAGGTAATATCGAAATTATACGCCGTGGCAATATCCCGGGCGATGTACTTGAAGAAACAGCAGAAGTCAGCTGCGGGGATTGCATCAAGATCGGATATCTCAATTTCATGTTGTGATTTTCCTGATTCATGATGATGGTATTTCACCGGATATCCACATTCCATCAAAGCATCCGAGAGTTTTTTCCGATAATCTTTCGCATTATCAAGTGGTGGTGCGATAAAGTACCCCTGGTTTTCTTTGATTTCAGTTAATTTACTCTCGTTATGATTGAAAGCATAAAACTCGACTTCCGGGGAAATAAGAATACTATCGAACCCTTGATTCTTTGTAAGGTCCACTGCTCGCTGAAGGATATGCCGAGGTCCAGCGCGATACGGGTTATACTCCACATCACAGAGGTTCGCTCTGATGAGTGCTTCCCCTTCAACATGTGGAAGAATCAAGAATGTCTCTGGATCGGGGATCGCGATCATATCTGATCGTTCAACCTTCCGGAACCCAACCGAAGAACCATCGAACCGTGAGCCTTTGCTAAGGAGTTCATCTTTTAAAAAACGAACTGCCGGGACATGAAAGACCCGCAGACCCCCCATAAGGTCCGTGAAATGAATTTGGATCCATCTGATATGATGCGTTTCAATTTCTTTTTTTATCTGTTGTTGGTTCATGCGATCATTGGAAACAGTATGTATTATAAATTTTTTATGGATATCGATACATATACAAACGAGAAAAAAGGCACTCAAATCGGCCTTATGAGAATCAACGATGATAGAAAAAAACAAAATCTATTGTATGGATTGTCAAAAGGGGTTATCCAAACTTCATGACGCATCTGTCGATGTTATAGTGACCTCACCACCCTACAACATCGGAAAACCATATCGGTCGTATAACGATGTCCGCCCACGAGACGAATATCTGGATTGGATGGAGACGATCGCAAAAAAATGCTTGCCAAAGCTCAAAGAAGACGGATCGTTTTTCCTTAACGTGGGCGGAAAACCAACTGATCCCTGGGTCGCATTAGACCTCGCGGACCGATTCCATACCCACTATACACTCCAGAACACGATTCATTGGATTAAATCCATTGCCATCCCAAAAGAAGACGTCGGATGTTATCCAGCAATCACCGATGACATTGCTGTTGGGCATTACCAACCGGTGAACAGTACACGATATCTCAGCAACTGTCATGAGTATATCTTTCATTTCACAAAAACCGGACGTGTTCCAATTGACCAACTTGCCATCGGTGTGAAATACCAGGATAAGACAAATATTGGTCGGTGGAAAAAAGCATCAAAAGACCTCCGCGGCAGAGGCAATACCTGGTTCATCCCCTATGAGACCATACAAACAGCACGATCTCATCCCACGACTTTTCCTGTGAAACTCCCAGAGATGTGCATTCAACTTCATGGAATTCGACAGAACATGCTCGTACTTGACCCGTTCATGGGAACAGGCTCGACTGCGCTAGCCTGTCAAAAACTACGAGTAGATTATATCGGTTTTGAAATCGATAAAACCTATGTAACAATGGCAAAAAAGAATCTCTTATCACAAGAAAAAAAATGATCTCTTCAGCGATAACTCCTTTTTTTTTCCATCATGCAGCTTTTAATACCTATCGACTATAGAGGAATACGACGATGAAGAAAATCACCCCCTGGCTCCATGACAGTTCCTATATCACTCCTCTCTCACCAGCCTGCCGCATGTGCGCGAAAGGAGCAAAAATGGTTGTCCTTGTCACCGGACTTTGCTCGACGAAATGCTTTTACTGTCCCCTCAGTTTTAAAAAAGGCGGGACCGACAGAATATTTGCTGATGAATGGGAGCTGAACAATGAACATGATACGGAAAAGCTCGTACATGAAGCTGAATATATCGATGCGACCGGGGCTGGAATCACTGGTGGTGATCCCCTTTATGTCTGGCAACGAGTGAAAACATACATCACGTTGTTAAAAAAAACTTTTGGAGAATCATTCAATATTCATCTCTATACCTCAGCACTTACAAACGCGAACCATCTCCCAGATCTTGTGGCAGCTGGTCTTGACGAAATCCGATTTCATCCCCTTCCTCACACCTGGGGAAACATGGACAGAAGTCCAATAAAAAAAACAATACAACGCATGACAGATTCCTCTCTTGATGTCGCCATAGAAATACCCGTTCTCCCAAAAAAAGAAAAAGAAATCTTTTCACTCATCTCTTGGGCGGATCACCAAGGCATTCAATGGGTCAACCTCAATGAACTCGAATTCTCCGAGCGTAACTGCGACGACTTCCGTTCTCGAGGCTATCATGTGAAAAATGCGATTTCCGCTGCGGTGAAAGGAAGCCAGCAAACCGCAGAAAAAATCCTAAGAATGTCACAAAAAGAAAATCTAAAAATCGGGGTGCATTTCTGTTCTGTGTCATTCAAAGACGGTGTTCAATTAAAGAATCGTATCATACGCAGGGCGAATCACATTGCAACACCCTATGACATAATCACGAAAGATGGAACATTTATCCGAGGTGCTATTTATCCTTCGGATGGTTCATTAACGTCGCTTCTCTCTTTGTTACAAAAAACCTATAATGTTCCTTTACGTCTTCTGCATCTGGATTTCGAAAAGGAACGAATTGAGCTCGCCGCATGGATGCTTGAGAAAATCGCACCGCGGCTCTCCAAACAAGGATACCACTGTTTCATTGTCGAGGAATACCCAACGGCAGACCGACTTGAAGTAGAACGTACTCCAATCCCTGGTCTGTGAAAAAGGTTTTTATATGGGGGTCACATTCCCACCTTACCATTTCCTAAGGAATGGAATCGATGAAAGCTCTTAAAGGAGGCTAAAAAAAATGCCGATGTATGTACGATTTCAAGCATCAAAAGAACTGCAAGATTTAGCCTATGAATTGATTGAAAAGGCTCGAGATGGTGGAAAACTCGGAAAAGGCGCAAACGAAGCGACAAAGTACGTCGAACGTGGCCAAGCAAAAATCGTCATTATGGCCGAAGACGTCACCCCTGAAGAAATCCTTGCACATATGCCACTTCTCTGTGAAGAAAAAAACATTCCATATACCTATGTTCCAAGCAAAGAAGAACTTGGGAACGCCGCAGGCCTTGGAATTCCCACGAGTGCCATAGCGATCGTAAACCCTGGACGCGAGAAAGACCTTGTAGAAAACATCATTAAAAAACTAGAAACAGAAAAGAAGCAGGGTTAAGAGTATGGTTATCGAAGGAACCCCATGTGAGGTCGTTGAAGTCATCGAACGAACAGGGATGGCTGGTGAAGCCTCTCAGGTGAAAGTTCGAGTCTTGGATGGGAGAGATAAAGGGAAAATCATCACCCGTAACGTCATGGGGCCGGTTCGATTAGGCGACATTCTTATGTTAAGTGAAACTCAACGAGAAGCAAAAAAACTTGGTGGGCCGCGATAAGAGGGAAACAAGCATGGTCGAAAAAAGAACATGTTCATTCTGTGGATCTGATATTGAACCTGGAACTGGAAAATTGTTTGTAAAAAAAGATGGTACAGTGCTGTATTTTTGTAAAATGAAGTGCCAGAAAAACATGTTGAATTTGGGTCGTATCCCAAGACGGGTACGATGGACAAAAAGCTACTCAAAAAAATCTTAAGCGGATAGAAAAAATGCATATTGAGCTTCCTTATGGGAAAGGAACAGTACCACTTGATGTTCCTGATAAGAATCTTTTAGAGGTTGTCGTACCAAAAGAGTATATCCCGTCAAGGCAACCTGAGCAGATGATTCAGGAGGCATTGCACAATCCGTTAGGAACCGATCGACTTTCTACCATGATCGGCCCAGGGGAGACCGTTGCGATTGTGATTGATGATTACACGCGACCCTGCCCGACTAAGATCTTATTACCACCGGTCCTGGAGGAGTTGAAAACCGCAGGTGTCAATGATCTGGATGTCCTTATCATCATAGCGACAGGAACCCATACCCCGCCCTCAACCGATGTCATAAAAGAACTTGTAGGGGATAAAATCTTCCGGAATTATATGATTATCTCCAATGATGCAGTCAATGCAACCCATGTGAATATCGGACAGACCAAACGAGGCAACGACATAGAGATTCTTAAGGAGTATATCGAGGCTGATTTTAAGATTCTTCTTGGTGACATCGAATACCATTATTTTGCTGGGTTCGGAGGAACACGAAAGAGTATTCTGCCGGGAATTTCTTCGAAAAATACGATTCAGCGGAACCATAGCCTGCTGTTTGAAAAGCATTCTTGCATGGGTCTGTTGAAAGAAAACCCGATCAATCAGGAGATGAATGAGGCGATGCATCTCGCAGGATGCGACTTTGCCCTAAGTGTGGTACAAAACTCCCATCATCGTATTGTCGGTGCCTGGGCAGGGAACCCTGAATTGGTTATGGATGCGGGGGTAAAACTCGTTGACACCATGTATAAGAAAGAAATTTCAGAGGCAGCAGATATCGTTATCACCGCTTCGAACGGACATCCTCATGATATCAATCTGTATCAAGCGATGAAAGCGATGCATACCGCCTGTCAGGTCGTAAAACCACAGGGGATCATCATCCTTGTTGCCGAATGTCCTCAAGGACACGGCAGTCAACTCTATATCGACTGGTTAAAAAAATATAAAACATCACAAGAAATACAAAAAGCACTACAGGAAGATTTTATCATCGGTGCCCATAAAGCATTCTACCATAGGAGAACTGTTGAGAATCATCCTGTGATCCTCATCTCAGAGATGGAAGGTCCTGATGTGACCGGACTTTTTGGCTTTATAAAAGAAAAAACCCTGGGTCATGCCTTAGCAAAGGCATTTTCTCTTTCCGGTGATCACTCAAGTGTCCTGGTAGTTCCTCAAGGTACGACGACGTTTTTAACCGTTAAACATGATAGTTGATTGATAGGATTTATAATAATTTTTTATCGTGTATTACATTCTCTGTATTTCTATTAAAAAGTTCATTTCACGAGATTTTAATATTATTTTATTTGTATAATAAGTTTTATATGGTGGTATTGCATAGGATTATAGGTAGAAACGAAGGGAGGCAATACTGATACAAATAGACCATATCAGCAACGATTTAAAAAAGAGTAAATTATATAAGACCAATAAATTTATACTCATATATATAAAATATAAAATCAAAAGTATATTCAAAACGGGTGTACATCCATGAGAAAAAATATAATTGTAATAGTTTTAAGCCTGTTCCTGATCGCTACCACAACACTTCTTGCGTCAAGCAGACCTACAATACCATCGTCTTATGAAACGACAGTAGGATTCCAAACCTCATCACAGAAAGAAATACCAATCCCACAAGTAGATCAACAAACAAAAACACCCTCATCCGATGGAGATGATCCAAAACGGGGAGGTGGCTTTGGACTTATAGGGAATAGTCTTGTCTCGACGTATGAATGGGGACCAACGAAAGGAAGGCAAACCCAGTCGTTACGTCTCGGGACAAGTGAATACTATCTAATCGCATCAAATGGCGATAATGATAACGACTTATATCTCACCACCATTCATGTAGAAAACGACGACGGAACTATCACCAATACTATTGTTGACTCCTGGGAAATCGGACCCGATGCCTATATGCAATCACCTGGGAAGTATCTTTGCCAAGTCACAGGCGATATCTACGCGATCACCTATCAACATGATACTGCAAATAATATTTTAAAAACATTCAGTGTCTCATCAACTACAGGGATCATCCAAAAAACCCCGATTGATACATTCACCTTAAGCAATCGGTCCTGCAGCCAAAGCATGATACGACTCACTCCTACTCTTTTTGTTATCGCATCACAAAAAATCTGGAATAATTTAAATACCGGGTATCTTGAAACAGTCTACATAGACCCATCAGGAAACATTGGAAACAGCATCAATGATACACAAAACTTTTCAACCTATGTCGAAGGCTTAGTCAACCCAGCAATAAAACTCTGTTCCGTTGATAGTAACACCATCGCAATTATCTATACGGGGACAGGTACCGATGGGTATCTTGTTACCTACAATATCAGCAGCATCGGAGATATTCAGAATACGAATGCTTCTTGGTATGAGTTCGATACAACTCTGGCAGTGACCCCCGACATCATCCGCATCGCCAGTGGCAACTATGCGATTGTGTATTCTGATAGTGCATCTGATGGTTGGATAAAAAGAGTTCTTATTACCGATTCAGGGATCATAACAAAAAGTATGTCAGAAACTCTGGAGTTCGATACCGCTGATTGCTGGTATCCCCAGATATCCTATTGTGGAAACACGAGTTGGAATACCTACTGGTACGCCATCACATATCGAGGAACCAGCGGTGATGGATACATCACCCTAGTCGAAATCACCAAATCCGGGTATTACATCAGTGACTTAATTATCGATACACTTGAGTTTGATGTCCTGGATTGTCAATGGACACCATCGCTCCTCTTTGTCAACGAAACCTATTACCTTATCATCTATCCCGGTGCTGATTCAAGTACCGATGGTTCTGACGGATGGGCGGCAACCATTAACATCTACACAAACAATCAACCACCAAAAATCACCAATCCAATTCCAGCGAACCAGGCGATCACCATAGATCCAAATCCCTCACTCACGGTCACTGGTTATGATCCTGACAAAGGCGGAGTGGATGTCACCTGGTCTAGTAACAGCACAGGACCCTGGATAGCTTTTGGTAAAAACAATACAGGAATCAGCCCCATACGAGATCAATATGAATATGATCAACAGGAGTCTCGGACGCCTGAGATCATTCACATGGGGACCAGTGATTATTACCTTGTAGCCGCTGCTGGTGACACCGGCTCTGATAGCGATGGATTCTTACGAACATATAAAGCCTATAACGCCAATGGCACCATTAAAAAAATAGAAGTCGACCGCTGGGAATATGATGACTCTGATGGTGTGGAACCATCCATTGTCCAAATCGCTGAGGATATCTACGCCATTGCATATCGAGACACAACAGCTGATCGAGCAAAAATATTCACCGCACGAGTGTGGGACGAAAACGGGACCATCCAGAAATCCATGATTGATGTCCTATCGTTAAGCTATGATGGCTCACGATCGCACCTCATCAAAGTTACAGGTGATTTCTATGCGGTTGCCTACACCGAAGTTGGTACCGGTAGTGTTAGTGCAACCTATGATGGATTCATTGAAACCGTACAAATCAGTAGTAATGGGATGATTTCTGATACGGTTCTCTCAACCGCTGAGTACGATATCGCTGATGCGTACCTCCCTCGCTTAATGATGGTGGATATTGATACAATCCTTATCTGCTACGAAAGCACCAGCTATGACGGTTTTATCCGTACCTATAATATATCATCACTTGGGATTTTTATCAATGTCACCACTGACCTATGGGAATTTGATGCCGCAGATGGCTACTATCCTAATGTCGTGAAAGTTGGTGCGAATCGTTTTGCGATCATCTATCGCAGTATTGGTCGAAATTACATCCGTACAATATATATTGCAGACACCGGTATGATAACGAAGTCATTCACAGATACATTGATTTTTGATTACTATGGTTCAGGAGGCTATATTCGAACCACAAAAATCCTTGAGACCAACAACCAATATCTTATTGTCTATGCAAGTTACCCAAATACTCAACTCATCGCATGTACCGTCAACATCAGCCAAGACGGCATCATCGATGATGATCCTGTTGATAAAACACGTATTCTTGACCTCGGCATCAGTTTACCAAACCCTGTGAACATTGTACCCATGGGCAATGGTTTTTACCTTCTTGTGATCGAAGGAGAAAGTAACGATGGATATCTGTTAACCCTTAGAATAAACCCCTCAAATTCCGATGAAGTGACACAAAAAAATACCAATTTCAACCTCTGCGGAAACAGATATTGGTGGCGGGTCAATGTGACCGATGGCAAATATATTTCATCACAGATCTTTTCATTCACCACCCAATATGCTCCAAATGCAAACAACGATATTTTTACTGTAAACGAAGATACAACAACACAATTCACCGTATTGGCAAACGACAATGACCCAGAGGGTCATCCACTCACCATCATCACAGTAGAGGACCCGCAGCATGGGACTACATCAATAAGTGGATCGACTGTTACTTATATTCCTGATCTTAACTATCATGGCCCTGATCTCTTCGCGTATACCATTACCGATGGACATGGGGGTACCGACCAAGCGTCTGTTTCTGTGACGGTAAATCCTGTTAATGATGCACCAATCGCTGTTGATGACATCGCATCGGTTGCTGAGGACACCAGTAATAACCAGATTAATGTCTTAACGAATGATGGTGATATCGATGGCGACAGCCTTGTGATAACTGGGGTATCAACACCGTCCCATGGCACTGCAACGTATACCTCATCATTTGTTCGGTATTCTCCTTCAATGAATTATAATGGTCCTGATAGTTTCACCTACACGATTAGCGATGGTCATGGTGGGACTGATACAGCAACGGTTACAATAACGGTTACACCTGTCAACGACCAACCGGTTGCCAACGATGACACCGCAACAGTCAATGAAGATTCAACAATCAATCAGATCAATGTTTTAGCAAATGATGGCGATATCGACAATGATCCCATATCGGTTTCCGGAGTGACACAACCCGTGCATGGAGCTGCTACTTTCACCATCTCTGCTGTCTTTTACACACCAAATCCGAACTACAACGGGATAGACACCTTCACCTACACCATCATTGATGGCTACGGTGGCATGGATACTGCAACAGTAACGGTAACCATCACACCCATCAACGATCCACCAAATGCGGTCGATGATACGACAACAGTGGCAGAAGACTCCAGCAACAACCAGATCAACGTACGGATAAATGATAATGATATCGATGGAGACACTCTTTCAATAACAGGTGTAACAACACCTGTCCATGGCACTGCAACCTTTACCGCATCCTATGCTTTCTATTCACCCTCTGCCAATTACAATGGTCCAGATAGTTTCACCTATACCATCAGTGATGGCCATGGTGGAACAGATACAGCAACGGTAACCGTCACCGTCACACCAGTAAATGATCCGCCAGTCGCCAACGACGACGCCGCAACGGTCATTGAAGATTCGCTGAATAATAATATTAACGTCCAGGCAAACGATCTCGATATCGATGGAGATCCACTTTCCATTACTTCGATAACACAACCAATACATGGTTCAAGTACATTTACCGCATCATCAGTCTCCTATACGCCTGCCGTAAACTACTCAGGATCAGACTCTTTTACCTACACGATCAGTGATGGCCATGGTGGCACTGACCCAGCAACGGTTTCTGTCACTATTACCCCCGTCAATGACCCACCCGTAGCTTATAATGATACAGCAACAGTCCCTGAAGATTCCATGAACTATCCAATCAATGTCCGCGCCAATGATATTGACGTCGATGGTAATATCCTAACCATTGTGAGTCTCACCCAACCGATTCATGGTATCGCATCAACCAATGGAACCATGGTGTTTTACACATCATCCCTGAACTATTTCGGCTCTGATAGTCTTACCTACACCATCAGTGATAATAATGGTGGTACGGATACAGCAGCAATTATCATAACTGTAACATCCGTCAATGATCCCCCTGTTGCCGTCAATGATGCAGTGACGGTTGCAGAAGATTCAACAAGCAACCTCATCAACGCTCTTGCAAACGATTTCGATATCGAAAACAACCCGTTAACCATAGTTTCAGTCACACAGCCGCTCCATGGAGTTGCCTCAACAAGTACTGGGTTTATATTTTATTCACCAGCAGCGAACTACAATGGACAAGATTCTTTTACCTACACCATCTCAGATGGAAATGGCGGAACAAGCATTGGGACGATATCTATCACAGTTACTCCAATGAATGATCCTCCGAATGCAAACAATGATACAGCAACAGTTGCAGAAGACTCATCAAACAACCTCATCAACGTTTTAACAAACGATAATGACCCTGATGGCGACTCACTGTCGATAGCCTCAGTCTCCAATCCACCTCATGGTTCAACAACAACCAATGGAAACTACGTCTTCTATACACCAGACCTAAATTACTTTGGCATCGACATATTCTCCTACACCATGAGTGATGGTCATGGAGGCACCGATACCGCCACGATAACCGTAACAGTTGCACCTATCAGTGATCCACCCGTTGCCAGTGATGATGCCATCACCGTTCCAAAGGATTCATCAAACAATCAACTCGATGTTCGGGCAAACGACTATGATCCTGATAACAACCCACTGACGATAACCTCGGTAACCACGCCCCTGCACGGCTCTGCATCGACCAATGGCCTGTACGTGTTTTATACACCAACAGCAGGATACATAGGACCGGATACCTGTAGCTACACGATTAATGATGGAACCGGAAACACAGATACCGCTATCATATCTCTCACGGTTGCAATCATAAACAACCCGCCCAACGCATATGATGACACAGCTACAGTTGTTGAGGATTCAACGGGGAATCAACTGAACGTTCTAAGTAACGATAATGATCCTAATGGAGACCCAATCATTATTATCGGTGTCATCCAGCCACTGCATGGGACCGTCAGCTACACGACAACCTATGTACTGTATACCCCGAATCCGAATTATCATGGGCTTGATACCTTTACCTATACTATCAGCGATGGTGGAAGCACTGATTCTGCAAGAGTCAATATGACGATAACTTCAGTAAATGATCCCCCTGTTGCAGCAGATGATATTGCAACCGTTTCAGAGGATTCCTCAAACAATCAGTTGAACGTCCAAGCAAACGATATGGATGAAGATGGCGATACCCTTGTCATCACAACAGTAACGACGCCAGCTCATGGGTCTGTTACCTTCACTGCCTTGTATGTGATGTATACTCCGGCTCAGAATTATACTGGGATAGACACCTTCGTATACACCATTGTCGATGGTCATGGTGGATCTGATATTGCAACGGTTACCGTTACAGTGACTCCGATAAATGACCCACCTACTGCTATTGATGATGTCACCATTGTGAATGAAGATTCCACTGCAAATCAACTCAACGTCCGTACAAATGATTTCGATGTCGATGGTGATACTCTCAGTATCATAGCAGTAACCCAACCTGCGCATGGTTCAATATCATTCAACGCAAATTTTATCTCCTATACCCCTGCATCGAACTATTTTGGTTCAGACTCTTTTACCTACACGATTAATGACGGTCATGGGGGTAGTGATAGCGCGTTAGTTATGATAACCGTTCTTTCAATTAATGATCCACCGGTAGCTGGGGACGACACGGTGACGGTGATCGAGGATTCAATAAATAATCAACTCAATGTCCGTGCAAACGATAACGACATCGATGGTGATGTGCTCAGTATCACTGCTATCGTACAACCAAACCATGGATCAGTGACCTATACAACTCAATACGTGTACTATACGCCATCTGCGGATTATTTTGGATTAGATACATTTAGCTATACCATTAGTGACGGGAATGGTGGAAACGATGTTGCCACTGTTTCTATCACTATCACTGGAATTAACGATCCACCAATAGCTAATGATGATACCGCATCTGTTATCGAGGATTCCTCAGGTAATCAACTCAACGTAAGAGCAAACGATAATGACCCAGATAACAACCCTCTATCAATAGTAAGTGTCAGTGCACCATCTCATGGGACAGCAACGTTTACTTCCACGCATGTGTATTATACTCCTCAAACGAATTATGCTGGCTCTGATAGTTTCAGCTACACGATTGCAGATGGACAAGGCGGGACAGATACTGGGATGGTGACTGTCACTATTACCCCCGTCAATGACCCCCCCGTATCAAATGATGACACAAGCTCAGTGACCGAAGACTCCACGACTAATCAAATTAATGTCCGGGCAAACGATTATGATATTGATGGAGACCAAATTACTATATCAAGTATTACACAGCCTACTCACGGTACCGCATCGTATAATAGTTCATATGTATTCTACACCCCTTCTGCGAACTATAATGGTTTTGACGCTCTTACCTATGTCATTCATGATGGTCATGGAAGCACAGATTCTGCAACCGTAACAATCACGGTAACACCAGTAAATGATCCACCAACCGCAAATGATGATTCAGCGACGGTCGCAGAAGATTCAATTAACAATCTGATCAATGTTCTTGCCAACGATATTGACCCTGATTATAACCCATTGACTGTGACTTCAGTAACGGTACCAGCACATGGGACTACATCGACAAATGGTGTTTTTATTTTCTATACACCTGCACCAAACTATATTGGTTCAGACACCTTCACCTACACGATAAGTGATGCACAAGGTGGAATCGATTCTGCTTCTGTTTCTATCATCATTACCCAAGTCAATGATCCACCAAATGCGGTTGATGATAGCGCCTCAGTTCTCGAGGATTCAACTACGAACCAAATCAATGTTTTGCTGAACGATAACGATATCGATGGAAATCCCCTTAGTGTCTTTGCGGTTACTCAACCATCCCATGGTCTTGCTTCATTCACCGCCTTGAGTGTTTTCTATACTCCGCAATCCAACTATTATGGAGCTGATCAATTTGTATACACCATTAGTGATGGCCAGGGTGGAACAGATACTGCGTTAGTCACCATCATGGTTACTCCACTTAATGATGCACCAATAGCCAATGATGACTCCATACCTGTCCTTGAGGATTCAACAAATAATCAATTGAATGTTTTAATCAACGATAATGATATCGATGGTGATTCTTTACTCATCACCGGTATCACACCACCAATATATGGGAGCGCAACCTTTACTGCATCCTACGTTTATTATACACCTAATGCAGATTACAATGGTCCTGACTACCTTACCTATGTTATCAGTGATGGCCATGGTGGAACAGATTCCGCAGGCATTGCAATCACGGTTACCTCGCTAAGTGACCCCCCGGTCGCTATAGATGACAGCGCGATAGTAATAGAGGATTCCTCAAATAACCTTATCAATGTCTTAGCAAACGACTATGATCCTGAAAATAACCCGTTGCTGATTACCAGTGTTACACAACCAACCCATGGGACCTCATCGACCAACGGAGCATTTGTGTTTTATACCCCAGCACCAAACTACAATGGTGCTGACAGCTTGAGCTACACCATCAGTGATGGTGGAAGCACAGACTCCGCAACTATTATAATCTCCGTAACAGCAGCAAATGACCCCCCATCAGCCAATGACGATACCGCGACAATTGTTGAGGGTTCAAACAACAACCCAATCAATGTATTATTGAACGATAACGATATCGACGGTAATCCCCTTATCATAATTGGTGTCACTCAACCCAGTCATGGTTCGGTGACATTTTCCACCACGACCGTCTTCTACACGCCTCAAGCAAACTTTGTTGGTGGCGATAGTTTCACCTACACGGCAAGCGATGGTCTTGGTGGTACTGATTCTGCACTTGTTACTATAACTGTCACGAATATTAATGATCCACCAAATGCGGTTGATGATACCGAATCCGTTGTTGAAGATTCAACAAACAACCAGATCGAAGTCCTGGTCAATGATTATGATATCGATGGGGATTTCCTCACCGTTACCAGTATCACGCAACCATCACATGGATCAGCAACCTTTACCACATCAAATGTGTATTATACCCCTTCTTCAAATTACAATGGACCCGACAGTCTCAGTTATACAATCAATGATGGGCATAGTGGGACAGACACCGCAACCATAAGTCTTACGGTAACCTCAGCAAATGATCCGCCGATTGCATACGATGATACCGCAATCGTCGATGAAGATTCAACAGGCAACCAACTTGTTGTTCTCAGCAATGATGTTGATCCTGAAAACAATCCCTTGTTTATCACCAGTGTCACCCAACCCATCCATGGAACATCCTCAACCAATGGAGCATTTGTGTTTTACACTCCTTCACCAAACTACCATGGCTCCGATACGTTTGTGTACTCCATCAGTGATGGGAATGGCGGTACTGATTCAGGAGCGATAACGATATCGGTATCCGCAATAAACGATGCACCAAATGCTATCGATGATACTGCAACCGTTGTTGAGGATTCATTAAATAATCAGATCAATGTCTTACTAAACGACAACGACATCGATGGCGATACATTAACGATTGTAAGCGTCGCACAACCCTCACATGGAACGACGGCTTTTACGTCTTCAACAGTGTCATATACACCTGTTTTAAACTACTTTGGGCCCGATAGTTTTACGTATTCAATCAGTGACGGCCATGGGGGAGCAGATACCGCTAGTGTCAATGTCCTTATCACGGGTGTCAATGACCTGCCAATTGCATACGATGATACTACAACGGTGCAACAAGGTTCATCAAACAACCTCATTACTGTCCGAGCAAATGATGTTGACATCGATGGTGATCCTCTTACTGTACAATCAGTCACTCAACCGATACATGGATCATCGTCAACAGATAGTCTCTTCGTGTATTATACACCAACACCAAATTATGTCGGTGCTGACAGCTTCACCTACACCATCAATGATGGTCATGGGGGAAGTGACATAGCATCTGTGTTCATCATGATCACCAATATTAATGACCCACCAGTTGCCAATAACGATACTGTCTCTGTGATGGAGGATTCGATTAGCAACATATTCAATGTGCTCCTAAACGATTACGATCCTGATAACAACCCATTGACCATCATCGGCTTGACACAACCTATTTACGGTATCGTATCAACCAATGGTATCTTTGTCTTTTACACACCTTTACCAAACTACCAAGGTTCAGATTCCTTTTCTTATACAATCAGTGATGGGGTGTTTACTGATACCGCAACTGTGTTCATCACAGTCACATCAATCAATGATCCTCCGATTGTGACCAACATTCCAAACCAGACGATCGCAGAGGGTTCGCTATTTGTCCCGATTAATCTTGATACTTATGTGTCGGATCCAGATCATTCTGATGCTGAGATGATATGGACGTATTCAGGCAATGTGCAATTGTCTGTAAATATTGTGAATCGTGTCGCGACCATCACCATTCCGAACTCCGAGTGGTATGGTTCTGAGACGGTGATATTTAGAGCGACCGATCCTGACGGGTTATGGGACGATGATACAGTGACCTTTACCGTGACTGCGGTGAATGACCCTCCGATAGTAACGGACATTTCTGATCAGACGATATTGGAAGGTTCGTTGTTTACCCCAATCAATTTAGATAATTACGTGTCGGATCCTGATCATTCTGATTCAGAGATGACATGGACGTATTCAGGTAATGTGCAATTGTCTGTGAGTATTGTGAATCATGTTGCGACCATTACGGTTGTAAATCCAACGTGGTATGGAACTGAGACGATCACGTTTAAGGCGACAGATCCTGGTGGGTTATGGGATGATGATGCGGCGACGTTTATCATTACACCTGTGGATAATTCCCCCATTTTCGGAACACCATCACCAGCGAACGGTTCCATAGGCAATCCATATACTTTCGTGTGGAGCATTCCTATCAATGATCCTGAAGGAAATAGTTTCAATTGGAATATTCAATGCAGTAATGGACAATCGAATAGTGGAACTGGTGCGTCAAACGGGACGAAAACAGTCTCTGTTTCCGGGCTTGTTCCCTTGACTTCTTATATGGTGTGGGTAAATGCGACCGATCCGTTAGGAAGTGGTCTTTTTACCAGGAGATGGTATACGTTTACCACAAAAGAGAATCTCCCGCCGGTATTTGGATCCCCTGTGCCTGCAAACGGTTCGTTGAACCAACCCCTCAATCTGACTTGGAGCATTCCCATTAATGATCCTGATACAAATCTTATGAACTGGAGTATTCAATGCAGCAACGGACAAAGCAGTAGTGGAACTGGTGCGTCAAACGGAACCAAAGCATTATTTATTTCTGGACTAGCTCCCTTTATTACTTATAAGGTCTGGGTGAATGCGACCGATCCGTTAGGAAGTGGTCTTTTTACCAGGAGATGGTATACGTTTACCACAAAAGAGAATCTCCCGCCGGTATTTGGATCCCCTGTGCCTGCAAACGGCTCTACGAACCAACCCCTCACTCTGACTTGGAGCATTCCTATTAATGATCCTGAAGGAAATCTCTTTAATTGGAGTATTCAATGCAGCAACGGACAAACCAATAGCAGCTCTGGTGCATCGAACGGGACAAAGACCTTATCAATTTCTGGACTTGTCTCATCGATATCCTATAAGGTGTGGGTGAATGCGACCGATCCTCTCAATAGTGGTCGTTTCACTCGAAGATGGTATATGTTTTCGACCGGTGTGAATCTCCCCCCGGTCATTGGGTCACCGACTCCCTCAAACGGCTCTATCACCAACCATCTCAGCTTCCCCTGGAGGATCGTCATTATCGATCCCGATGGAGATCTCTTCTCCTGGTCTATCCAATGTAGCAACGGACAATTTGCAAGTGGCTCTGGTGCGTCGAACGGCACAAAAACATTATATGTATCTGGGCTTGCGCCCTTGTCTTCATATGTGGTCTGGGTGAATGCGACCGATCCATATGGGGCTGGTTTTTACGCCCGTAAATGGTTCACATTCTCTACAGGCATCAATCTTCCGCCAGTATTTGGGGAACCTGTCCCTGCAAATGGTTCCATAAATACGAACCTTTCTTTTAGCTGGAAGATCCCAATTAATGACCCTGAGGGTGATCTTGTCTCTTGGTCGATCCAATGCAGCAATGGGCAATCTGCGAGTGGAACTGGTGCGTCGAACGGTACAAGATCATTACCACTCTCTGGACTTGCATCATTGACTTCATATACTATCTGGGTAAACGCGACGGACCCACCAGGGATTAATACCTTTACGAGACGATGGTATACCTTCTCCACAGAATTTAATCTTCCACCGGTATTCGGCGAACCTTTGCCTGCAAACGGTTCTATGAACAATCCGCTGAGCTTGACTTGGAGTATCCCGATTGTTGATTTAGAAGGTGATCTCCTCTCTTGGTCGATCCAATGCAGCAATGGGCAATCTACGAGTGGGATTGGTGCGTCGAACGGCACAAAAACATTATCTGTTTCGGGACTTGATTATTTGACTAACTATACAGTCTGGGTCAATGCGTCTGATCCAATGGGAACGAGTATTGTTGTGCGAGAATGGTATGTGTTCACCACCGTAGAATTTATTAACACCCCTCCAGGAAAACCGGAACGACCCTCCGGATCAATGTCAGGGAAAATCAATGTCAATTACACCTACTGGACAAGTACTGTTGATGTGGATGGGGATACCGTATGGTTCTGGTTCGAATGGGGTGATGGTACGAACAGCGGGTGGGTTGGACCATATGACTCTGATACCATTGGAAGTGCGAATCATTCGTGGACTGCAGAAGGGTCGTTTAATATCACGGTGAAAGCTAAAGATATCGCTGATGCTGAGAGCAATTGGTCAGACCCCTTGTTGGTCTCCATGCCTGTTGAAATAGATTTTACGGAGCATAAGAATTCAAACCCTGTACCTGTCGTCCAGGAGTCGAAAACAAATACCATTGCGACACAGCCTGCTGTATCAACAACTCCATCACAACTCTCTGACTCAGCAACTGAATCAGTAACCGACGAACCTGTTACTGACGAATCCACAGTTGGTCCGCAGGAGAAAAATATTTTTGATTTCATAGGACTCATCATCCGAATATTCAAAGGGGAGTATCCAGAGATGAATCTTCTGCAGATTTTTAAGGTGGAGGGGTGGGTTTGATGAAGGCTGGTGTGAAGATGAATTCCGATGAAAAAGGAGGTTTTTTCTTCTATTAATTGTAAACGGTGAACCATATGAATATCCTATCATGGAAACGGTCGGATATCTACCATTTGACGTTCTTGTATTCCTGGGTAGATTCTTACTGGTTTGAGCCTTCTCCAGAGCGCCTCCTGAAAGATATGAAAAATTATATTAGGGGGGAGAAATAGAAAGTTTTATTAGGAAAGACACCTATGTACAATATACGATATAATGGGGGAACCTATGCATAAAATTATCAAAATGGTAATAATTATTGGTATCACTATTGCATTTTTAACACCTGTATCCTTAGTTATTGGAGATGATTTGGAACCTCCAGTCATTACTTCAATCTCGTATGGACCTCATACAGGTGTCTGGACTGATCCTGGATTTTTTTTATTTCAGTCCTGTACTGTTACCGATAACGTTAGTGTCACTGATGTCAGAATTAATATCACAGGGCCCATCGGTTTTATTTCCATTAATGAGTCGATGACCCAGATTTCAACGAACAACTATTCCTATGAAGTCCATAACATCTCTCTTTCTGGAACATATTGGTTTTTTATTTGGGCAATCGACAACTCAAACAACACAGCTCGATCAGAGAACTATCACATGATCGTATTCAATACCTATCTTACGTACATCTTCGTCGATAGGAATAACACGGTTGGTCCTTGGCTTGGGACTGCACAATATCCGTTACAATATATCACTGATGCAGTAGATGTTCTTGCTGAAAATGGGACGATTTTCATCAATGACGGAGTGTATGAAAACACCTCTATCAATCTGAATAAGAACATGAATCTTCTCGGGGAAAATCGATATTCGACAATCTTAGATGGAGGTGGAAGTAACACCAGTGGTATCATCAGCATTACCGGAAATCATTTGATCAGCATCAACGGTCTGACATTACAAAATGCCATCTATGGTGTCAAAGCACAAAACAGTAGCAATGCAACAATAACTCAGTGCTCACTGTCACAATGTACTGGTTCTGCTCTTTTCTTGGTTGACACCGAAAATGTCTTGGTGAGCAGTTGTGATATTACCGACAACAACCAAGGCATACAACTGACCAATTCGAGTTTCAATCTGTTTTATCATAATAATTTCTTCAATAATCTGGTTCACGTTTCCACATTTTCTAACGCCTCTTCGAACGGATGGGATGATGGAGTGACAGGGAATTACTGGGATGATTATCGAGCGTTATATCCTGATGCGACCGTGGTCCCAGCGACAGGGACCTGGGACATTCCTTATGTGGTGACCGTCTCTGGTAGTAATACTGATTTTCATCCATGGGTGTATCCCTCAGGGTATATTGATACCATTCCACCACAGGTGATCCTTCTCTATCCGAATGGTGGGGAAGAACTCTATGGAACTATCACGATCCAATGGTCTGCGTCTGATGATTATACCATGGATTTGAACGGTTCTATTCTTTTAGAATATAGCCCAGACAATGGTAATGTCTGGATTCCGATTGCGTCCCATCAGAATAATACGGGATCTTATTTCTGGAATACGAGTGTGATTCCAAACGGGGAGCAATATCTTATCAGCGTGACGACCTATGATGAGTTCTTCAACGTCGGTTCTGATACATCAGATTCGACGTTTACATTAAATAACTTCCAACCAGGGGACCTTCAAATCACTGGGCCTTCACAGGGTGGAAATGGGATTCCATTTCAATTTTCTGTCGTTGCATCTGACCCGCGAGGCCAACAAATCTATTATAAATGGGATTGGGGCAATGGCAATGAGAGCGAATGGTTAGGTCCTTATGCTTCCAATGTCACGACGACAGAAACCTATACGTGGGAAAATGATGGGAACTTCAGCATTCGAGTCAAAGCAATGAATACTGGTGGAACAGAAAGCAACTGGTCAACTCCACATCTTATGTTTGTTGCAGAGCAGATTAATTTCTCTAACGTCCAACTCGGACATATCTATTTCAAGCTTTTTTCCTTTAACCGATCGTTCCTGTTCTCAGATTTCTTAGCGAAACTAAGTGTCGTCATTATCCTAACAAGCCATGAACTAGAATTAGAAGCAGAGGCAACAGATATTGTCGAATCGGTGAGGTTTGAGGCGCATAACCAATTACAAATTGAAGACATGGTCATCACCGATGACGATGGCTCTGATGGTTTCTCCTGTTTCATGAACGTTTCTCGCGGTACGTACATCCTTAATATCTCTGCTTATGATGGAAATGGATCATTAGTCGATCAATACAGCCTCTCTACGGTCTTCTTCATACGCATTGGGCGATACGCCACACAGCCTATAGGGGAGACTCGCCTCCTGCATCTCCGAAGCATTCCTCGTCTGCGTCACTGACTTTAAAATATTTACCTAACAATACAATCTAGGTAACATTGAAATGGATAAAAAACAAGAGTAAATAGGGTGAAAGAAAAATCAAGAGGGATTATATGAAAAAGAAATTATTACATTATATGATTGGTGTGAGTGTGCTGCTGACGACGTTTTCAGCGATTGGTATCCCGTATGTTTCTGCAGATCCACCTGTTGAGCCCTATCAACCGATCCCATCGGCCGGGTCAAGTAGCGTGACTGTTTTTGTCGATCTGCAATGGACCAGTGGTGATGTCAATACCACCTATGATGTGTATTTTGGGATAGAAAACCCACCGCCCCTTGTATTGGTGAATCAATCAGTGGCCGTCTTTGAACCGGATCGTCTTTTACTGAACACCACGTATTATTGGCAAATTGTTGCTCATAACATTTTCCAGGAATCCACTTCAGGTCCGATTTGGAATTTCACCACTGCAGGCAATCAACCACCGTTTAAACCCAAGGTTCTAGAGGGTCCCCCACAAGCGGGCAAAGGGATTCCATTGGAGTTTATGACTGTCGCTCCTGACCCGGAAGGAGATCAGGTGTCCTATCAATGGGACTGGGGTGACGGGAACGTCAGTGACTGGTTTGGTCCTTTTGATTTTGGTCAACGGACATCAGCGATTCATGAATGGGCTGACAACGGCACCTATGAAGTGAAGGTCCGAGCGCGAGACGAGCTAGGGAAACAAAGTGGCTGGTCTTCGGCGTATAATGTGACCATTGCACCGCAAGTTGAATTATCGAACTGTAAACCAGGATATCTTTACTTTGTGTTCTTGACGTTTGATAAAACCTATGGATATATCTATTCACTGGACCTCTTAGGAGTATCACTGATCATTAGCACAGGTGGTATGCGAGTGTTTGCTGGTGGCTCAGATTCTGTTAACACTGTGGTCTTTGAAATGCAGAATAAGTTTTTAGAGGACCAACGCTGGAATGCGACTTCCATTAACGAAACAGGAAATGCATTTGAGGGGTACTTCTATTTAAATGATGGTCTGTATGAGACGACAGCGTATGCCTATGATTCAGAAGGTCGTTTAATCGATCGGGCGACACGAAATTACGTTATCTATTATGAATGGAAGTTTATCATATTGAAACAGTTACTTGGCATTACTTCACCCTAACGACTTCGTATCTATTAACTTCGATTCAGATGACTTGCGAATGGAATCAGGACGTTTATCTTCAGGTATAGGAAACCTCAACCCTGTTCTTTTCTTTTCTTTCGATGAAAGTTACTTTTGATTTCAAAATTAAAGACTATTACAGGTTTTTTGGTCATATACTTAAAATACTGTTGTTTCATTCTTTTTTTTATCCAATGGTGAGCCGTCGTATGGATGAAGTAACAGTCAAATTGGTTGCGATAGAAAAAAGTGATGATATCAATTTCATCTTAGGGCAAACACATTTCATCAAATCTGTTGAAGACCTCTATGAGGCGATGAAGAACACCGTTCCTAATGGAAAATTTGGTATCGCCTTTTGTGAGGCAAGCGGTGCATGTAAGATTCGTAGCGAGGGAAACGATGCTGCTCTGAAGAAACTGGCTGAGAAAAACGCGATGAATATCGGCGCGGGTCATACGTTTCTGATTTTCATGAAGGACTGTTATCCGCTTAATGTGCTCAATACGATAAAGAACGTCCCTGAGGTGTGTTCGATTTTCTGTGCGACTGCGAATCCTACCTCTGTTGTCGTGGCTGAGTCAAAACTACCGGGTGGAATTGGTCGAGGTATCCTTGGTGTCATCGATGGGTTCACCCCGAAAGGTATTGAAAACACAAAGGATTTTTCCTGGAGGAAGAAGTTGTTACGGGATATCGGCTACAAGCTCTGATTTAATGTCCGAACCTACCGACGAGTGGTACAAACACACATCCCCCAAGTTGTTGTATGGTCTGTTTTTGTTTTTCTTTCGTAAGCAACGTTAATTCACAATACATATCCCCCACGGGGATGAGTAATTTTCCGGGATTGCGCAATTGATCGATCAATAGCTGAGGAATGGATGGCGCAGCACAGGTGACGTAGATGCGATCATAGGGTTGATACGCAGGAAGCCCGCAAGAACCATCACCGATTTCCACGATTACGTTTGTGTTGTGGATGCTCTGAAGGTTTTGTTTGGCTTTTGCTGCAAGGGATTCAAAGCGTTCGATGGTATACACCCGTCCTGTTTCCTTGACAAGGTGTGCCACAATCGCGGCATGATACCCAGATCCTGTGCCGACTTCCAAGATTTTTTGGCCTTTTTTTATGTCTAATGCCTCGCACATAATCGCGACCATATGTGGTGCTGAGATGGTTTGACCATTCCCAATATCCAGGGGTGTATCAACATAGGAATAGTTTTTTAAGGACTCTGGGATGAATTCTTCTCGGGGAATTGTCAGAAACGCTTGTTTAACCCAATCGGTTTTGATGTACCCTTGTTCGCAGAGCTGTTGAACCAACCGTTCTCTTTCTTGTTCAAACATATGGTTCTATAGGAGAAAATGTATGGTGTATATATCTCCTTGCACCATCTGATTTTTATACCAAGAATCTATTCTCAACCCTCTGTTATGAAGAAACGTTTGGTTATTGCTTTGGGTGGTAATGCGTTAATAAAGAAAGGTCAGAAAGGTACTATTTACGAGCAGTTTGCCAACACCCGGGAGAGTTGTCGATCTATTGTGCAAATGATCAAAGCAGGTTGGGACGTGGTGATCACCCATGGGAATGGTCCACAGGTAGGTGCCCTTGTTCTTCAGAACCAGGCGGCAAAGGATATCACCCCGGAAATGCCCTTAGGGATTTGTGTTGCAGAAAGCGAAGGATTAATCGGGTATATGATCCAGCAATGCCTCTTGAATGCGTTAAAAAGAGAGCGTATCGATAAACCAGTGATCGCACTTATCACACAAGTGATTGTCGATCCAAAGGATCCTTCTCTTCAGAATCCGACGAAACCAATCGGACCCTATTATTCAGAAGATGAATCCGTAACCATGTTAAAACAAGGCTATCATTTGACCCGTTTGCCTCGGGGATGGAGGATTGTTGTGCCATCTCCTGACCCGTTGCGCATCGTGGGTGGGGAGATCATCCGGAAGATGTTAGATGATGATATCATCATCATTGCATCAGGGGGTGGAGGGATGCCTGTTATCGAGAAAGAAGGCTGGGGTCTTGATGGGTTAGAAGCTGTGGTAGATAAGGATTTAGCTGCAGAGCGACTCGCTGAGGCTGTCGGTGCACAGGTCTTGCTGATTCTTACCGATGTCGAAAGAGTCTATCTCCATTATAATACCCCTTCACAACAACCATTAGACAAAGTCACCTATGAGGAGATGAAACAATACTACCTTGATGGTGAGTTCCCTGAGGGAAACATGGGGCCAAAGATCCTTGCTGCCCTGCGTTTCTTAGAACATGGTGGAGAACGCGTCATCATCTCCAATATCGAACAAGGATGGGAAGCGCTGCAGGGTAAAACAGGCACTTTGATCGTATGCAAATAGCTTACGTTTTTATACACGAGTTTTTTATAAGCATCCTCTGCATATAGAGCAGGTACAGCTATGGATACCTCGATAGAAAAACAGATCAAAGAAATAGAAGATGAGATTTTCAAAACTCAGAAAAATAAAGCGACAGAGCATCATATCGGCAAGCTGAAAGCAAAAATGGCGCGGCTCCGCGAAGTCGGGGAGAAACGAAAAAGCGCTGGTGCAAAAGGAAAAGGGTTCTCAGTTAAAAAAACCGGCGATGTGACTGTTGGTATCGTGGGGTTTCCTAGTGTAGGGAAAAGTACGCTTCTCAATCAACTGACATCAGCAGATAGTAAGGTTGGTGATTATGATTTCACGACCCTGGAGGCGATTCCAGGGATGATGAAGTATAAAGGAGCAGAGATCCAGATCCTTGATTTGCCTGGTCTCATCGTTGGTGCATCAAAGGGAAGGGGACGCGGTAGAGAGGTCATCTCTGCGGTGAGAAGTGTTGATCTGCTGCTGTTAATGATTGATGCGTTTAATCTTCAGCAGCTGAACTCAATCGAACAGGAGCTTCATATCGCTGGAGTGCGGTTAAATCAGAAGAAACCTGATGTCGTCATCAGCAAAAAAACATACGGAGGAATTGTTGTAAATTCCACGCTCCCATTAACGTATCTTAACGAGTTACTTGTGAAATCCATTGCCTCTGAGTTTGTGATTAATGCTGATATCACATTACGGGATGATTTAACTGAGGATCAGCTCATCGATGCGTTTGCGCAAAACCGTGTGTACATCTCAGCACTTGTGGTGATTAATAAAACCGATCTCATCCCGTCTGATGTGTTAAAAAATGTTATCAATCGATTACATCAGAAACGATGGGACGTTTGCGCGATCTCAGCGAAAAACAAGGAGAACCTCGATCATTTACGAGAACAGATATTTTTGCATCTTCGACTTATTCGGATCTATTTGAAGCCAGTGGGGAAGAAAGCTGATTATGAGCAGCCTATGATATTGCGAGAGGGTCAAAATGTTGCTGATGCGTGTCGGTTTATCCATCGTGATTTTCATAGGAATTTTCGGTATGCCTCGGTGTGGGGTCCTTCTGCGAAACATTCTGGTCAGAAAGTCGGTCTTGAACATGTGTTAAAGGATCAGGATATCCTGACGATTGTCGTAACAAAATAACCGGTTCTGCCAAGGTTTCGTTTTTGTACGGGAAAGAAAGCTTATTTATTTCCCTTCCTGATTACCCCTGTAGGTACGAAGGTGGGTAACAAGATATGTTGAAGACTCCAGTGATTGTTTTAAATGTAAAGACGTACACAGAATCAACCGGTGTAAATGCGCTAGAGCTTGCAAGACTGATGGAGAAAATCTCAAAAGAAACCAACGTTAGTATGGCGATTGCTGTGCAAGCATGTGATATCACTCGTTGTGCAGATGAGGTTAGTATTCCTGTCTATGCTCAACATATCGATCCGATAAAACCAGGCAGCAGCACAGGCTGGACGTTGCCGGAAGCTGTGAAAGCTGCTGGTGCGGTCGGTACTCTCATCAACCATAGCGAACATCGGTTGATTCTTGCGGATATCGACACCTGCCTCATGAGGGCAAAGGACCTTGGGTTAGATACTCTTGTATGTACAAATAATGTAGGGACCTCTAAAGCTGCTTCGACCTTTTTCCCATCGATGATTGCGGTAGAACCACCTGAGCTTATCGGGGGTGATATCTCTGTGACCACCGCTGACCCTGGCATCGTAAGTAACACAGTTCAGGCGGTCCGGAGTATCAATAAAACCGTGAAAATCCTCTGTGGGGCTGGGGTGAAAAACGGCAGAGATGTCACAACAGCAATCGAGTTAGGTGCTGACGGGGTGCTTCTCGCTAGTGGTGTGGTGAAAGCGAAAAATAAAGAAGAAGTCCTTAGAGATTTAGCTGCAGGTATCCAGTAATCAGCTATGCTTCTTTTAACTGCTTGATTGCAGTCTGGTAGTCCTTACTGTGAAAGATAAAACTCGCAGCGACCAGGACGTCTGCCCCATTCTGTTTTACAATCCTGGCATTCTGATTGTTGATCCCTCCATCTATCTGGAGGTAAATCCGTTTTTTTGTTTTCTTGATGACCTCGCTTGCCTCTTTAAGCTTTGGGATCACCTCAGGGATGAATTGTTGCCCTGAAAAACCAGGATGGACAGACATAATCAATACTAGATCAACCTCGGGGATGAGAGATCGGATCGTTTCAAACGAGGTCTCAGGGTTAATCGAAATACCTGCTTTCCCTCCGCATTCTTTGATGTGTTTGATCACCGCAAGAGGGTCGGATACGCTCTCCTGGTGAATCGTGATAAGGTCAGCACCTGCCTTCAGGAACGCATCGACATACTTTTCAGGATGCTTTATCATCAGATGACAATCAAGTAATAATGATGTTTTTTTTCTGATGCTCTCTACCACGACAGGTCCTATCGTGATATTTGGGACGAAATGACCATCCATGACATCAATATGAAGCCATTCTGCTCCCGCTTCAGTCACTGCTTTGATTTCCTCATGTAGTTTTGTGAAATCCGCTGAGAGAATGGAAGGTGCGACAATCACCATGATTACTCGTCTGATGGTATGATGCAGGCCTTTATAAAACCAAACGATTCTTCTAGATGCGGTATCCTGTTGTTATTCTGTCAAATTGATATTTTGACAGCGTAGGCTTTTATAGATGAACCGCCCTGGTGTGTCTTCGAACACCGATATGGTCAGGCCGAACACCATCTTTTTTCTGTTGGCCTGCCCATCCCATCCATTTTATCTTCAGGAGTCATATGGAGGGAGTTAAAATATATAAAGAAAAGACCATATAGTCCTTTTGAATTCTGGAGAAGGTTGACAGATATGAAGGAATTAGAAAAAACATCCTCGGTATGTCCAGCATGTTTTCAAGAAGGAAAAATTCATAAAATCGATGCAAAGATCATTGAGGACGACGGTAAAGTCTGGATTGCGAAAACCTGCGATGAACATGGTGATTTTAAGGACATCTACTTCGGTGATGTCGCGTTATATGAAAAATGGATGAAATTTGGTAAACGCGGAGATGTCTCCCCTGATGTAAAAACATCGTTATTTGGTGAACCGATGCTATATCCAGAACATCGATCACAAAGTGTGCTAACAAATTTGTTGGTGACAAACCGATGTAATCTCCGCTGTGGCTACTGTTTCATGAACGCTGGAGCTTCAGGGTACGTCTACGAACCTTCCCTAGATGAGATTAAACAGATGTTACAACAAGCGCGTAACGAACGACCTATGGGTTCAAAGGCAATTCAAATAACTGGAGGGGAACCAACTATCCGTGAGGACCTCTTTGAGATCATTCGGATGGCGCATGAAACCGGTTTTTCCCATATCCAGCTGAATTCGAATGGTATTAAATTAGCTGAAAGCGTCGAGTACTGTAAGAAATTAAAAGAAGCGAAAGTCAACACGGTGTACATGAGCTTTGATGGAGTCACTAAAGAGACAAACCCCTGGATAGACCAACTAATCCAGACGATTGAGAATTTCCGAGAAGCAAAACTGAGAGCGGTTCTTGTCCCTGTGCTTATCGGTGAGAAGAACCTTCATGAAACTGGCAAAATAATCCAATTTGCCTTAGATAACATCGATATCGTGCGAGGCGTGAATTTCCAGCCGGTCTCATTCTGTGGAAGAATCACAAAAATTAAAGATGAGAAACGGGAGAGACAACGTGTCGACTATGTAAGTATGATGGAAGTTATTGAAAAAGAGTTCAATGGTCAGATCGCCAGGAATGATTTCTATCCTGTTCCTTTTGTGTATCCGATCTCCAATTTAATTGAGTCGTTAAAAGGTGAAAAACAGGTAGAGTTCACTGCACACCCTGGTTGTGGTGGTGCGACGTATATTTTCTTTGAGGATGGGAAGCCATTGCCGATTACCAGGTTTATCGATGTGGAAAAATTTATGACATTTATCAATAAACAAGCAGCGATAAAAGGACCTTTGAAAAAGGTGCGTGTTGCTGCTGCGTTCCTCAAGAACGTTGATAAATTTGTTGATAAGGAAAAGGCACCGAAAGATTTTGACCTTAAAAAGCTCTTGATTGATGCTGCTGTCGGCGGAAGCTATGATTCCTTGCGTGGCTTCCATTATAAAAGCCTGTTTGTCGGTACGATGTGGTTCATGGATACGTTTAACCTCAATCTTCATCGGCTCGAGCGATGTTGTATCCATTATACGACTGAGGAAGGCATCATCCCGTTCTGTTCGTATAATGGTCTTGGGTATGGTGATAAGATCCGTGAGAAACATTCAGTTCCTATTAAAGAATGGGAGAAAAAAACTGGGCGGCCGATGCGCGATGACCTGTGGAAACAAGGTCCGTTAACCTAGACAATCTCCTTGTTTTTTCTCTTTTTTTATCCTTTATTCTTCTCCTTCTGTCAGTTGTTGGTTGGTACAAAAATATATATATAGCGCAATGAAATATATAGCTAGATAAGAAATTGAAGAAATAGGGGATACTGTTATGAAAACTATGGTACATAAAAGGAATATTGTATGGAAGGCTTTTGTTGTTGGTATCACTGTTAGTCTTTTACTCCTACCCGGTTTTGCTCTTGCACAGACGTCGGATGTATCAAAGGATCCTACGCCTCATAGACCTGCGTATCTCCTGAGTAAAAGTGACCTTGTCGATGTCCAGGTTCCCCTGCGTTATTCTCCCTTGGACCCTGTTCCGCCTGCCACAATGAATCTTGATATTTCTGAATTAATACAGCAGGTTGACGAGTCACTCATCCTTGGATATTTAGAGAATCTGACGAGTTTTGGGCCACGTCTCACAGGGACACCTGCTTGCGATCTATCAGCTCAATATATCTATCAGACGTTTCAAGGTATGGATTTAGATGTCCGGTACCATAACTATACCGATGATACTGTTTCTGGGAGCAACGTCGAGGCAACGTTATACGGAACTGATTCCACGAACATCTTCATTATTTGTGGTCATTATGATACGGTTGCTGCAGGCCCTGGGGCAGATGATGACGGCTCTGGTGTTGCAGCGGTTCTTGCTGCAGCAGAGGTCATGAGGAATTACGAGTTTTATCATACGATCCGATTCGTTACCTTCTCAGGGGAGGAACAAGGATTGATAGGCAGTTACCATTACGCGGAGGATGCCTATAATAACAATGATACCATTATCGCGGTTCTCAATGCAGACATGATCGGGTTTGCCCCATTACCCGCAGATGGCACCAAAGGGAAAATCTTTGAAAATGCTGCCTCGGAATGGATTGTGACCTTCACCCAGGAAATGAGCCAAATCTATTATGACTATATCGGTATTGAATTAACCCCTCAGGGAGAAACATGGGGGAGTGATCATTATTATTTCTGGCAATTCGGCTATGATGCCGTGTTCTATCATGAGGAAAATTTTAATGATTATTATCATTCAGCGGATGATACGATTGCACATATGAATCTTTCCTATTCCACTCGGTTCACCCGGCTTATTTTAGCGACTCTGGCAGAGATGGCCTTACAACCACGACCGGTCCTTGAAATCTCCAGTATCTCTGGAGGTCTTGGTATTACTACCCAGGTCACGAACGTTGGTGAGATCAACGCAAGTGATGTGAATGTCACGATTTCAGTAACAGGAGGATTATTCGGACGTCTGGATGTCTCATCGACCAACGGAATCGATGTGCTTCCGCCACTGGATTCCTTGCAGTCAAAAGCAAAACTGTTCAGAATCGGGAAGATAGCGGTAGAAGTGACCGCTGGGGCATCCAATGCGGATCAGGTAACAAAACATGCTTCTGGTTTTCTGCTAGGTCCCTTTGTGCTTCAATTGGTAATCACTCCATAATTTTTTCTTTTTTTTTCCTATAAATAAACGTGGTTTTAAAGGAAGAAATAGCGAGAAATTTACTACCTATTTAGAAATAGAATTCGATTTTTTTCCTTCAATATTATTTGTTAATTTGTATGGATAAGTAATATATAGTAAATTTGAATATATCTCTATGGGAGATTGAATGAAAACAACACGAATGCGGAATTATTCTGTTTTACTTGTTGTAATTATGATAATCACTACCAGTAGTCCATTTGTATTAGGGCAGTCCCAGGATGTTCATCATCCCCAAAGTATTTTTCATCTACAATTTGCATTATTTATATCTTGGGATTTAAATCAAACAGCCACACCTTTCTCGCCTGGGGAAACTCGAGAGATAAATGTAACTGTTCAATATATCGTTGCACATGGTGCATACTGGTGGAGATTGTTTTTTCATTTTCTAGATGGGAAAACTTTCCCTATTCATCTATCTATAGATAATAAGTCGGATTGGTGTGATGCTTGGTTCACTCCAGAAAATTTATCTGGTGTTATTCAATCTGGTGAGGTGGGAATTACACATTCGTTTTTGTCTATCCATGTCAGTGACGATGCTCCTACCAATTTTACATTGGGGTGGATTAAGACTCGTGCGATTGCAGATAATATGAAAGGTCCTTTCAACATAATAACGCTTATTCAGAGTGACGAACAACCCTTTACATTAACATTTTTGTACGGCCCATAAAAAAGTGAAAACGGCTACACCATAAAAAAATAAATTAACTAAACCGTGGTAATGCTCGTCTAATGATAGAATTAATGATTTTTAAATGATTACACATAAGTATCCATTTCAAACGGTTTAACGAAACAAAACCATGTTATGACACTATTTTTTCTATTCCCTTTCTTTCTTTTTATTTACACTTACCAAGAACAAAACGCATAATACCTACTTATTTTATACCCGTATTACCTTTTCAGAGAAAAGGAGACGTTTGTATGACTATTGTGATGACCGGATCTGGATTAAGCATTGAAAAACTCGTCAAGGTCGCACGACATAACGAGGATATTAAACTACATCCTGATGCACTGTCTCGGATTAAATCCTGTCGAGTGATGCTTGAGAATAAAATCAAAGCACATGAGATTATGTATGGGGTGAATACCGGTATCGGTGAATTTTCCGAGGTTGTTTTAAATGATTCTCAGATGCAAGAATTTCAGAAGTATCTTGTCTATAACCATGCGGCAGGAATCGGGGATCCTGCTCCTCTGGAATATGTCCGTGGTGCGATGGTTGCTCGGGTCAATGTCCATGCTCATGGGAATTCCGGGTGTCGACCTGAAATAACACAGACGCTTGTCGAAATGGTAAACAAAGGTGTCACTCCGTTTGTCTGTCAGAAAGGATCGGTCGGAGCTTGTGGTGATCTTGCACCTATGGCGCAGATCGCGCTGCTCATGATGGGTGAAGGAAAAGCATATTATCGAGGAGAACTGCTCGATGGGCGGGATGCTCTGAAGAAAGCAGGGATTCCTATCCCTGGTTTACATGCACGTGATGGCCTTGCGATCATCAACGGGTCTAATCTTCTGACAGCGATGAGCGCTCTCTTCGTGTATGATGCGAATAACTGGTTGAAGCAAGCCGAGATAGCAGCAGCGATGTCGCTGGAGGCTTTGAAGGCGAACATGAAACCGTATAACGTGAAAATTCATCAAGCCCGTGGGTTCGCTGGTGCGGTACGAAGCGCTTTGGCGATCCAGAAACTCATCAAAGGCGGAGACCTTATTGAAGGGAAGATGAAATGTAAAATACAAGATGCCTATTCGATGCGGTCCACCCCTCAGGTGATTGGTACTGCTCATGATGCGCTTGCCTATGCACGAGCCCAGGTTGAAATCGAACTGAATGGAGTCGGGGATAACCCGATTTTCTTCCCAGAGGAGAACCTGCAGCTCTCCGGTGCGAACTTCCAAGGTACACCTGTCTCTTTACCCATGGATATGGCAGGTATTGCGATCACGATGGTTTCTGTGATGTCTGAACGACGGATGAATCGCTTGAATAATCCTGCGCTAAGCGTCGGGTTACCCGCGTTTTTGACAAAAGGTGCTGGGATGTTCTCTGGTCTTATGTTGAGTCAGTACACCGCTGATACACTGATCGTTGAACAACGTATTCTGTCTGCTCCTGCGTCTGTTCAATCGATCCCTGCTGCTGCTGATCAAGAGGATTTTGTATCAATGGGGATGAATACCGCAATAAAGAATTTCCAGATCCTTGACAACGCGTATGGGATCCTTGGGATTGAGCTGATGGCGGCTGCACAGGCATTGGATTTCCGGGATTACCTATGTGGGAAAGGAGTTACGAAGGCGAAAGAGGTCATCCGAAAATACGTGAAATTCTTAGATGAAGATCGACCCTTGTACCCAGATCATACGAAAATGAAGGAACTGGTGAAATCCTGTGAACTCTTACATGAGGTAGAAGCAGTCGTGGGGAGTCTTGAGTAAAAAAGTAAGCCCTCTTTACTTCGTACCATAGATTGGTTTATTTCTTTATCATCGGGATATGGATATCAGATGTTCTTACCTGATTTATTGCTTCGATATATCCTGCATCAGCGTGTCGGGCGACGCCCATTCCAGGGTCTGTGGTAAAGACTCGTTTGATACGTTCATCGGTTTCTTTAGATCCATCGCAGACAACTACCATACCTGCGTGGGTGGAAAGACCGATACCGACACCGCCACCATTGTGGATATGAACGCTATCTGCTCCTGCTGCGCAGTTGAGGAGTGCGTTTAACAATGGCCAGTCAGCAATCGCATCACTTCTATCTTGCATTGCTTCTGTTTCTCTATACGGGGAAGCAACACTTCCACTGTCGAGGTGATCACGGGTGATTGCGATCGGACCGATTTTTTTCTCACGGACCATTTTATTGATGACAAGAGCGAACTCTGCTCGTTCTCCATACCCGAGCCAGCAGACACGTGCTGGGAGACCTTCCCAGGGGAGATGTTCTTCAGCGAGTGTTATCCAGTTTGTTAGTACGGTATCTTTAGGGAATAACTTCAAGGCTGCCTGGTCGGTTTTTACGATATCCTCTGGGTTGCCAGTGAGTGCGAGCCAGCGGAATGGTCCGCGACCGACACAGAACATCGGTCTGATATAAGCAGGGACAAATCCTGGGTAATCAAATGCGTTCTTCAGACCTGCTTTTAATGCTTGGCCTCGTAGGTTGTTTCCATAATCGAAAACGATTGAACCTTTTTTTTGAAAATCAAGTAATGCTTTGCAATGCTGTTTGATGCTGTGCATGGATTGTTTGATATACTCTGTCGGATTCTTTTTTCGTAAAACAGATGCCTCATTCAGTATGTTTCCATAATATTTTGCAGGAACGTATCCATTCAGTTCATCGTGCGCGGAGGTTTGGTCGGTGACAATATCCGGTCTGAATCCGTCCTTAACAAGTTGTGGCAGAATCATTGCGCAATTCCCTAGCAGACCAACTGAGAGTGGTGTTTTTTCTTTTTTTGCTTGTGTCACAAGCTCCAGTGCTTCGTCGATATCCTTTACTTTTTTATCGCAGAACCCTGCTTTGATCCGTCGATCGATGCGTTTCTCGTCACATTCAACAGCAAGACACACACCCTGGTTCATGGTAACTGCGAGTGGTTGTGCACCTCCCATGCCACCAAGACCACCTGTCAGCACGATTTTTCCTTTAAGGGTGCTTTTAAAATGTTTTCGACCGCAGGCAGCAAACGTCTCATAGGTCCCCTGGATAATGCCTTGGGTCCCGATGTAGCACCAGGACCCTGCGGTCATCTGGCCATACATTGTTAAACCAAGTTGTTCAAGTTCTCTGAAGTGTTCCCAGGTGCTCCAATGAGGGACAAGATTTGAATTTGCGATAAGAACTCGTGGTGCGGTCGTCCATGTCTGAAAGACTGCGACTGGTTTTCCTGATTGGATGATTAAGGTTTCATCATGTCCTAGGTTTTTGAGTGCATCGACTATCGCATCGTAACATTTCCAGTTTCGTGCTGCTTTGCCGGTTCCACCATAGATGATGAGTTTCTCAGGTATCTCTGCGTTCTCAAGATTGTTTTCCAGCATCCGGAGAATTGCTTCTTGCTTCCAGCCTTTACATCGGAGAGTGGTTCCTCGATGGACCTTCACATGTCGTGTCATTGTCTCGAGTTTGCACAAAGAATACGATATACAAAAACTTTGTCACTTGGTAAATAAAAGGGAAGGACGGCTGGCCTCACTAGGAGGGGATGGGATGCACTCTAACAAAATAACAACTACCAGCCCAATTCCTTCCAATTTATAATAAGAATAACCCCTATATATGCTTTTCGATTATATAAAGGAAATACTGACGACGTTACTGCCTCTCAGGATAATTCTGCCGAGTCGACGCTTCTTTTCATCCTTGGTTTCTTCGACTTCATCGAGCACCAAGTTCATGTATTCATCATATCCTAACAACTTGCCTTCAATATGTCTTCCATCTTTTAAGAGAAGGAGTAATTTTTGGTTCACTGCTTTTTCAAGGACATCTAATGGTAAGGACATGGGGGAAGGTAAGGAGAGCACCCTTTTTAAAACTATTCCTTACACTAAGGAGAATGAAAGGAATATTACTGGGGTAGACCACCGATTTGAAGGCTTGGATCCCCGAACAGCGCCCATGATTGTACCACTTTGGCATCGATCCATGAGTCACCTAACCCAGGTGAGTTCCATTCCACTGGATAGGTTTCTCCATACCAGGTGACCGCAGCAGTCCATGTATCGCCAAGAACCGTGATATGATCCTGACCATAGGCATGGAAAAACGCACATTCCAATTCATTGATACCGCCTTTAAACGAATTTTTATCTTCTTTTGTGTACCCAAGTCCGGTGCATCCGATACAACTGATCGCCCCACCAGATGGTTCCCGAATGATCCGTTCACTCCAGCATTCTGGGACATATTCTTGCTTCCATCGCGTCGAATAATTGAACAACCGTCTGAGACAGACGTCAAACTGGCTGTTATGACAGCCGCTGACCACACACACCGGTAGTTTGTCTTTGTTTCGGAAACGCCACATGTCATTGCTGTTTGGTCCTTGAATGAATGTTGTTCCGTTCGGAGCATTGTTCCCCCATTGTTTTGGGCTGCCATGGCCAACCAGGTACACAAATCCCCAGCCTTTGCGGAATTCTCGTATCACGTCTTTTTTATCTGAAAACGTCTGATCTGAGGTGTATAATCGAGTCGGGGTAAATCCCGTCATGTTTTCAATCGCGCAATCCCCGTAATATTCACCTTCGTACCCTGTCCAATTCGCATTACTTGTTTCAGGGTAGGTGTCCCCAGCGGCGATTAGCATCGTGGAAAACCATGGTTGGTTCAACACAGTCGTCTCATAGGTGATGATCTTCTGAACCATGATGTGTACTTCGCGTTCACTACGGCAGGGGAGACGACCAACTGCAACATCAGGGATAAGATCAATATCGACATCCTGAGCTGTTTCTCCGATGTACCATTCACCGAACAGTCCGTCGTTATCGCTATCCCAGGTTGAAAAATTTCCATCTGCATCGTAAATATCAGCGAAATACAGATCGCTGAGGTACCCGACATCCCAGTCATCAACCATGCTGACGTATCGTACTGGGCAGTACCATGTTGGGAGAAACTGGCTGCTTCTCCCTCCGACGAGAAGCACATAGCGGATCCCCCATTCTTCCATCGCGGTTTTTATGAAATATTTTATTTTCTCAGCGTCATCACGCCCATACCAGTACATCTGATGATAGACTTCCGGGAGTGTCACCAGTTTTGTGCTTAGACCATGTGAGTTTTTATGACGCACCAATGGTTGTAACTCATCTTTGAATATCTGGGGTGTGAGAATCAGCAGCGAATAGACATTGAGGGTTGCTTGCTGTGAATTTTTTACAAAAAGATCTGTTTCAGTGTTGATTGTTGCTGCTGATGTCAGAGGTACAATTGATGATCCGAAAAACAGTAAAAGTATTCCAATCGTCTTAAGTGTTCTCATTCTAGAGTTGTTCATTTCAGTCCCTAGTAATTAATATAGCGCAGACTTAATAAATGTTTACCTGAAGCTGCTGGTGAACTCCTCTGGGGAATACCCGCCGATTTTCAGACTTGGATCCCCGAACAACGCCCATTGTTGCACGGTTTTTGCATCAATGGCACTATCCTTTGCTGCAGGCGTGTTCCAATCAATAGGATAGTGATTCAGATAATCAGAGATAGCGTTTCCCCACACCTTCCCAAGGATCCTTGTTCCATTCACCCCATATTCATGGAAGAACGTCGGTTCAAGGTAATCGCCAGCACCGCTGAAGGATTCTTTATCCTCTTTTGACATCCCTAGCCCCGTACATCCAATGGTTGCAATTGATCCTCCCGTGTTGATGCGGGTCAGTTTCCAACCCCAGCATTCTCGGATCCAGGTGTATCTCCAAAACGAGCCAAATGGGATAGACCCACTTGAAAAATATCGTAATCCTTCTTCTTTCAACCCTTTGATGATGTTAGCGGGTGTGACGTCGAACTCGTTATTATGACAGCCGCCGACAATACAAACCGGAAGCATCTGTTTGTTTCTCAGACGCTCCATACTCATTGTATTTAATCCTTTGATCCATGTCTGTGCATCATTCGGCGGATGCGTGCTCCAAGAAAACGCGTTCGCATGGCCTTCAAAGAGAAGAAAACCACATCCCTGGTTTATCGCACGGATGACGTCTTTTGGTCCGCTGAAAGACCCATCAGAGGTCCAGAGCGTTATTGGTTCGAAACCAGACATGTTCTCGATTGCATCTAGGGTGTTTTGTTCTCCTTCATAACCAGTCCAGTTCGGATTCTCAGACTCAGGGTAGGTATCACCTGCTACGACGACGAACCTGTTGAACCAGGCCTGGTCATACGCGGTCGTTTCATAGGTGATGATCTTCCGAACCATGACACGTACCTCAGCTTCGTTGATGCAGGCGAGTCGTCCGACAAAGACATCAGGGTACAGGTCGATATCAGAGTCTCTTGCGGTCTGTCCGTACCATTCACCATAGATACCGTTGTTGCTGCTATCCCAGCTTGAGAAGTTATGGTTCTTATCATAGAGATCCGCATAGTATAATTCTGAAATGAAACATGGCTCATCCCAACCGGTGTTATTATCAGCATTGTAGACATATCGAATCGGTATGGTCTGGAAATCCCCGACAAGCATGACATAGGTAATTCCCCATTCTTCCTTTGCTGTTTTAATAAAATACTTAATTTTCTCTTGCTTGTCCCTCCCATGCCAGAACATCTGATGATACACATCATTAAGAGTCACCATGTTTGTTTTTATCCCAACACGGTTCTTATGAACAATTAATGGTTGTAACGCGTCAGCATATTTTTTCGGAGCGATAATGAGAAGATCATAGATGACCGGACTTGGTTGTTCAGCAGAAGAACCAGTCGTACTATCAATGATCTCATCAGAGAGAAACGAATTTTGTGCTGTGATCGAAGGACCAAGCAGGAATCCAATGACGACTACGAAAATTACAAATGATTTTTTTATAACTGCTTTATTCAACCGTTTCATAGGAAATTCCCCATCAATAAATATACGCGACACTTAATAAATGTTTACTCCTTTTTTTATAACATAAAAGGAACACCATCTGAAAAGAGCAGTATTGAACTATGAACGGGCATCGAGGTGAACTGAATAAATGTATTAATAGGACTTGAGCTATGTGATGCCTCTGATGAAATCAACCTGCACCTATCCCTGTTATCGAACAAACAAAAAACCTTCTTCTAAGGTAGGAAAAAAAAGAAAGAACCTCAGAATGGTTTTTTTTGATATGGACGGGGTGTTGCTTGATACCGTCAGCTCCTGGCGGTATGTCCATGAGTACTTCGGGACGACGAATGAACGGTCGATCATGCCGTATCTGCGAGGGGACA
>Ga0209287_10000116_pt1 | contig 51073 bp, 45 predicted proteins | sample PPLLak3cmMay2015_2_FD_187255 | JGI IMG/M metagenome (GOLD analysis project Ga0209287, IMG submission 187255) | Freshwater sediment microbial communities from Prairie Pothole Lake near Jamestown, North Dakota, USA - PPLs Lake P8 Core (1) Depth... | ecosystem: Environmental > Aquatic > Freshwater... | reverse complement strand
TATTTAAGTTTAAATCTGCCGACCATATCCTTCAGCTGGGCAGCGAGTTTTGAGAGTTCCTGGGATCTCATGTCCACATGGGAGCTGCTGTTGGACATGTCATTGGACGACTGGTTGACGTCCGCGATATCCCTTGCGATCTCGCCGGCCACGGTTGAGAGCTGTGCGATGTTTTCAGATACCTCCTGTATGCCTCCGGATGCCTGAGAAACGTTTCCGGCTATCTCCCTTGTGGTTACGGACTGCTCTTCAACGGCCGTCGCTATGGTGGAGACTATCTCGTTTACGTCATTAATTACCTTGGAAATGCCTTCAACCTGTGTAACCGCCCCCGAGGTGGAAGACTGTATCTTGTTGATCCTGTCCTTAATGTCCTGGGTTGCCTCGGCAGTCTGCCTGGCCAGTTCCTTGATCTCATTGGCGACAACGGCAAAGCCCTTTCCAGCCTCGCCTGCACGGGCCGCCTCAATCGTTGCATTAAGGGCGAGAAGGTTGGTCTGTTCCGAGATCTCTGTAATGGTCTCGGTAACCTTGCCTATCTCCTGGGCGCCTTTCCCGAGTTCGTCTATCTTCTGTGTGGCGTCATTTGCCCTGGATACCGCGGCGCCTGTTATGGACCTTGCGCTTTCCGAGTTTCGTGCAATCTCGTTGATGGTTGCGGTCATCTGCTCAGCCGCGGTTGCCACAAGGCCCATGTTGGTTGATGCCTCCTCCATTGCCGCCGCAATGGAGCTGATATTGGTGCTCATCTCCTCTGCCGCGGTTGCCACGGTGTTGGATTTGGATGACATGTTGTCCGCCCCGTCAGACATGGTTCCCGAGAGGCCGGAGAGGTCGTTCGAGGAGGTTGTGAGGGTGTCGGCGTTTATGCCGATCTCCTTTATAATTGCCTGCATTTTTTCCATGAAGGTATTAAACCATTTTGAGAGTTCGCCGACCTCGTCATCACTGGTGACCGCAAGCCTGACAGTAAGGTCTCCTTCGCCCTGTGCTATATCCTTAAGGCCCGCCGCCACCTTTGCGATGGGTCTTGTAATAAGGATATCCGTCAAAATCCACAGCCCTATGACAAGGGCAAGGATTATAACTATGCCGATAATCAGGATCCAATAACCGATACTTCTAACAGGAGAGAATACCTCATCGGCGGTAATGCCAATAACTGTAACCCATCCTGTGTCGGCCTGCGTCTTGAAGGCGGTAAAACTGTCCGTTCCTTCAAAGGAATACTCTATTACGCCTTCCTTTGTATCGATAATTTCCTTGCCGAAATCATATTTTTTTAAATCAAGGACAAGTATTTTAGATGTGTCTGGGTGTGAGACAACAATGCCCTCTTTGTTCAAGACATAATTATATGAGGTTTCACCCAGCTCAATTTTGTCCAGATAGGACATGGCGAAGTAGCTGAAGTCCACTATCCCGTACATTACGCCGGTGATCTCCGAGGTGCTTGCCACACCGAAATCTTCAATGCCGTGAACCGGGGCGGCAACCACAAAGACGGGTTTTGAGGATGTTTCGCTCTTGTAGACGTCCGAGACATATGTATCCCCTTTGAGCGCTTTTTTGAAAAACTCCTTGTCGGAGATTTTTATGCTTTCAGTGCCGCTTTGGGATCTGAATATAACATACCCATCCGGATTAGCTATGCCTATGAATTCATAATAGCTGCCCTCCTCTTTTGACTGTATAAGCTGGTTGTTAATATCGCCCACAAAGGAGGAATTTCCGCCGGCCACCATGGCCAGGTTGGACTGGTATGTGTCGAGCTCACTCCATCTTGCTATCTCGGATTTTATATCGGCAAGCCATGAAGACAGTTGATCTGTAGAAAGTGAACTGATCTGTGTCATATTATTTTTAATGATGTCTTCAATGGCGTTCTTTGACTTTACATATGACACAATCGTTGAGACGCCTATCCCTAATATGACAAGGGAGATGGTTGGGATTAAGAATTTATTCCTGAGATTCAGTTTCATTGTATGCCTCCGTTTTGATTATTCAACTCAAATTTCCAATTTCAAGCCAAATAGATTACGGCTTTGAATCCCATGATTGCGGATTGCCGTCTTTAATCTCAGACTTGTTTAACTTTGCCGGGTTTATGTTTCTTGTGAATCTTGAAGCTGTATGGCAACAGGCTTAAAGCAAGAAAGTCTTTTTCAAAATTGATTAGAAAAGCTTGCAATGCGTAAGTTACAGCAAAATGTGTGCCACATTGCAGGGATGATGTTACTTAAGATAATAAGTTACCGATTGCAGGCATTTTCCGGATTTTTCTTACATATAGCGGGTAATTTGTTAATCTGCCACCGGATAGAAGAATTTATTATGTCAACAACTTGACTTTCCTTCGTCAAAATACCGTCATCGGTCGCTTAAGAAATGAATTTCACAGGAAAATATCCTTTGTACAGGGCCTTTTCAGTACAAACCTGTCTGATTTTGCCTCTTTTGCCTGTCCTGTATTTTAAGAAATCCGTTGTTGAGTTTCATCGATGATTAAGGTAGACTTGATATATGAAAAAGATTCTGATTTTCAATATTAATATTGTTACCGCCATTATTATCAACATAGCCGGCTTAACCACGGCATATGGCGAAACAATGGATTTTCCTTTTCGCGTAGGTGAGAAGATGACATTCCAGGTGAGGTGGTCATTTATCCTGGCAGGAGAGGCCACGATTGAATTGCTTCCTGCAGCAGACATGAACGGCAGGGATGCATATCATTTCGTTTTTACGGCTAAAACCAGTGAATTCGTGGATGTTTTCTATAAGGTCCGTGACAGATATGAATCCTGTACTGATATAAGCATAAGCCATTCGCTTTTTTATTCCAGAAACCATGAGGGTAAATCCGCGAAGGAAGAAACAGTTGAGTTTGACTGGGATAAACACCAGGCACAATATACCAGGATAGGGGGAAACAAGAAGAGAGAGCCCTTGCCAATACCGGATGGGACATTCGACCCTCTATCGGTCTTTTTCGCCTTTCGAATGAATGACCTTGATCAAAATAAAGAGATTATAATACCTGTTACAGACGGCAAGAAAGTGGCATTGGGAAAAGTTAATGTCATAAAAAGAGAGGACATTAAAGTCAATGGAACCAGCTATGATACATTTCTTGTGGAGCCTGAACTTGGAGATATAGGTGGTGTTTTTAAAAAAAGCAAGGACGCGAAGCTCCAGATATGGGTTACCGCGGATGACCGCCACATTCCCGTCAGGATCAAGAGCAAGGTCGCCGTAGGCAGTTTTGTGGCGGACCTTGTAAGTTACAAGGAAGGAACCGCTTCAGACGAGGGCAACCCTTAGATACCGGAAAACACGGAATCATTATAAAGGCTCGGATTCATGGGCTTCATTTCAACTATAGATGCAAGTGAAATTAAAGCCACTAACTTTAAATAAATGCATCTAGTCCGGTACGGCGTCTGTTTTCTTTAACTTTGATTTTGGTTTCTTTTTGAGGCATATCTTGTCTGCCCTTACGATAGCACAAAGTTTGGGGTGTTCATAATCCTTGCAGTTTGAGTGATTATATAATGGGCATTCAGGATATTTTTGTGACATAATTCTACGTGCTACCTTTCAGGATTAATTGCCGCCTTGACCGTTAACCTTATCCCTTAATACCCCTGAGCATTTAAAAATAACAACCCGCCTGGCATCCAGGGTAATATCTTCACCTGTCGCTGGATTCCTTCCTCTCCGGTCATTTTTATCCTTGATGCTGAACTTGCCGAACCCGGAAACAAGCACATCCTCTCTCCGCTCCAATCTGCTTTTGATTATCTCCAGAAGCGTTTCGACGAGTGAAGATGCCTTTCCTTTGGGAATTTCAAGACTGGTGTACAACGAATTTACTAAATGATCTTTAGTCAGGGTCATAACTCAATACTCCTTCAAGGGAAAAAGTTCTGGTTTAAGGCCTTTTGTTTAAACCGGGATCTGAGCTTATATGATAAGCCCCTCTTTTGTCAAGGAATTGTAATCGTTATTAAAAATTTTTCATATTCGCAATCCGGAATACGATTATTCTGTTCGGATCTGATTAAAGGCAGGCATTTAAGACAGCAGGTCGATAAGAATCCTCACCTTTTTATCTTCATGCGCCTTTGCGGGGAGATCATCGGCAACACTAAAATGAGCCGGGTAGACCAGCCACAGGGTATTCAGGCAAGGGCTGACTAGAAATGCGGCGCAAAAAGCCTGTTATTAAAAATCTTAACCCGGAATGCATCAGCATGTTATATAGTTAATCTGCAATCCGGGTTATGTGTAGAGTAAAATATTTTCTATTTCCTGTCGGAAAGTCCCTGCGCTACAAGATCGCCTACCTCGCCGGTGCTGTATCCCATGCGTCCTGCGTCCATGCTTTTCATTTTATTCGCTGTTACATATTTTACAGTCTCCTCAATGGCAGTTGCCGCCTGCTGCTCTCCGAGGGTTTCAAGCATCATTGCGGCAGCGCAGATTGCCGCCAGCGGGTTGATTACGCCTTTTCCGGTGTATTTTGGAGCTGATCCTCCGATGGGTTCGAACATGCTGACACCTTCGGGGTTGATATTGCCGCCGGCGGCGAGACCCATACCTCCCTGGGTAATGGCGCCTAGGTCGGTGATAATATCGCCGAACATGTTCCCGGTAACAAGGACATCAAACCATTCAGGGTTTTTAACCATCCACATGCATGTTGCGTCAACGTGGTAATATTCACGGCGTATATCAGGATATTCTTTTTGTCCCATTTCATGAAATGCTCGATTCCAGAGGTCATAGAGATATGTCAGGACGTTCGTCTTTCCGACGAGCGCCAGGGTATTGTGTTCGCCCTTGCCCTGTGCCTTTTTTCCGTATTTTCTCGTGTATTCAAAGGCGTATTTAAGGCACCGGTCAACCTGGTGACGGTTGTATACTGCCGTCTGAATAGCTACCTCATGGGGGGTCCCCTTCATGGTAATACCGCCGACCCCTGTGTACTGGTCTCCCGTATTTTCGCGGATAACACAATAATCTATCTCCCGGGGGCCTTTGTTCTTAAGGGGTGTTTCCACTCCAGGGTAAAGACGCACCGGACGGAGATTAATATACTGATCAAGCTCAAAACGGGCCTTGAGAAGGATGCCCTTTTCCAGGATACCCGGGGCTACATCAGGATGGCCTATCGCACCCAGAAGGATGGCATCGAATCCTCTCAGTTCCTGTATTGCGCTGTCAGGGAGGGTCTCCCCGGTCCTCATATACCTTTCGCCGCCGAAGTCAAACTTTACTGATTCATACTTGAACCCATATTTTACTGATGCCGCATTGAGCACTTTCATGGCCTCGGCAATTACCTCCGGGCCAGTCCCGTCACCCGGGATTACTGCTATCTTATGCATTTTAATTATCCTTTCAAATGAAGAAATACAAAAATTAAGATTTATTTGGAGGAATAATATGAAAAAGACTTATGACTGTCAAATATAAATCTTTATGCCGATGATTTGCATTCTCGAAAGCGTTATCCTTCCTTATTAGAAAAATAAGTTCCATCTGGCTGCACGAGAGCATCCATAAATTTTCAACCAATTTATTGAATTCGACGGTTTAAGCCGGATGCAGATTGTCCGGCTTTGAAGACGTTCATCACCTTATCCCAAACATTGTAATTTATTAAAAATGCTAAAGTATTACGTCAATATGCCGATGAATAACATGTTAAGCTCAATAATCCAAATTTTCCAGTAACGAGGATTTCAATGAAAATAATTATCGCTGACGATTCAAGAGTCATGAGAAATATAATAGAAAATGCCATCAAACCTTTGGGGCTTGCTACATTGCATGCTGGCAACGGACAGGAGGTTCTGGACTTTCTGGAGAGGGAAGGGGCAGAAATAGGCATTATTCTGCTTGACTGGAATATGCCGGTAATGAACGGGCTTGAGGTCCTCGAGACAATCAAGAAGAATAAAACGTATACCGACATCCCGGTATTGATAGTTTCCACGGAATCTGAAGACGATAAAATGAGCAAGGCGTTTGCGGCAGGCGCGAAGGGTTATATTTCAAAACCATTTACGCCTGAGAGACTGCTTAACCTGGTCCGTGGAAGGATTTCCGTCGGACCAACCTGTTGAATAAAAATATTTTTCAACACCAGAGACACAGTTCTCGAAAAAAAGAGTAAGAATATTTCTCTTGGAGAAACGAAGATACGGAGATTAATAGATGACGGATAAGATAGCTGCCATTGATTGCGGTCAACAAACGGTCAGCACCTTGAAGGGAATGTTGGGAGAAGATGTCCAACTGACAAGCGAATCCTTTGACGGTATCCAGAACCTTCAAAATTACATGATGATTATAATCGAGGGAAACGGAAACCAGCGGGATATTCTTCAGCGGATCCGCAAACTGCGTTACGCTTGCTATTTCCGGGCTGTCCCCATCATACTTATCAACAACCGTGCATACTCTGATTCCATGGAGCCCTATATCACATCCGGTGCAACAGAGGTCCTTTCTTTTGAAGAGCCTTCAGCGGCAATCCAGCAGATACTAAAAGGCTATTTAATTCCAAACCGCAAGCCTTTAAAAGAGGAGATGGAATATCTAAATTCCTTTATTAAAAATACGATAAATGTCCTGAATACCACCGCAACTGTGGAAGCGGTCTTTAAGGAGGTTTATTTTACAAATGATTTCAGGGTGTTCGGTGATATCTCAGGCATAATCGGCCTCTCCGGCGAGGCTGAAGGGATACTGGGGATAACCTTTTACTGGCCGCTTGCCAAGACTATCATTGCCAAGATGATGGGCGTTGATGAGGAGCATATCAACGCTGACCTGATTCATGATGGAGTAGCTGAGATTATTAACATGATAAGCGGGTCTACGAAAAAGGATTTTGTCGGCAAACCATATCATTTTGAAATATCACTTCCTTCCGTAATCGTAGGAAGCGGGCACCAGATAGGTCACGCGGAAAATACGCCAATCGCAGTGATCATATTTGAGGTGAATTTTCAGTATTTTGCTTTGCAGGTTTGCCTTAAGTCAAAAGGAAATATAAAGGGTCTATCTGCCGGTTATAAAAAATGAGCTTTGAGAGGCAATCAATCAGGCTCATACATCTATTAATACCGGCTTTTCGCCTATGACTAAAAACGAAAATATACTTTTTATCAACCGAGACAAGATCCTGCTGGAAGACCTTGGAGAATCGCTTCGGGAACAGGGCTATTCCGTGCATACCGCCAATGATATGCGAGGGGCGCTTTCCGCTCTCAGCGCAAACTCGGTAGGAGTGATAATCTGTGATAATACCCTTCAGGATGTCACCGGCTATGACTTTTTAAGATTTCTTAAGAATGACCCCCTTAGAGAAAAAATCCCCTTTATTTTTCTTGTCCCGATCAACGATCAGGGAAGGGCTTTAAATGCGTTTAAACTCGGGGCGTCCGACTACGTTGTTTATCCGATAACAGTGGAAGAGCTTGTATCGCGCGTCCGTGAAGTAATTTCTATGCCAAGGGACGCTTATGCCGTCAAGCCCCAGCCATCGCCGGCTGAATCCATGGCGATGACATCCATACCAGGCAATGCCGAGGAGGCTGCACCTGAAAAACGCAAAAGCAAGAGGGTTCACCCCCTTTCCTCCGTCCGTGTTGATGTATCGCGGAATGGCGTATTCTGGCTTCCGGCCCAGATAAAGAATATCAACAGGGAGGGGGTGTTCCTTGAGACCTCCCTTCTCGGGAAGACAGGTGCGGAAATATATCTAAAGTTCACATTGCCGTCCGGCACATCCATTATCAAGGGGCAGGTTAAGCATATTGCGTTTAAAAACTACAACCCCTCAGCAGGAATCGGCGTTGAGGTGGAAAAAAACGCCCAGTGGATAGAGATCCTGCAGTATGTCATTACTCTTATCAAGAAAGCGGACTCCCAGTCCGCAAACAGCTCTCTGGCAGGGTCGATTCTGCCCAGCAATATTCAGGCTCAGCCCGCCTCTACAGAAGAGAGCAGAAATACCGCCAGAGGAGCAGGTCCCTCATCTCCCAGGGTAAAAGTCAATCCATCCTATGAAATCCGCTTTTATCAGAGCCTCGTGGGCAAACAGATGGATAATTACAAGGCCGTGTCTTTTATAGGGTCCGGCGCCATGGGTGGCGTCTTTGAGGGATGGGATATAGCGCTCGAACGAAAGGTTGCATTGAAGGTCATATCATACAGGCTCGCGTCAAAGGAGTCATCCAGAAACATGTTCATTAAAGAGGCCCGTCTTGTGTCGAAGCTGGACCACCCTAACATAGCTCACATGTACCACATAGGAAATGTGAATGAGATACTTTATTTTGCCATGGAGTACATTGACGGGGTAACCATGTCGGACATGATAAAAAAGGGCGACAAGTTCAATACGCTTAAGGGGCTTAATTATCTTGTCACAATCTGTGAGGCGCTGGATTTTGTCGGCCATAACAATATAATTCACAGAGATATCAAGCCTGCCAATATAATGATCAACGATAAGGGCATTGTGAAAATAGTCGATTTCGGCGTCGCCAAGATCGTTGATGTAAACGGAGACGACAATAAAAAGGAAGGCATTGTGGGATCGCCCTATTACATATCACCGGAGGCAATCGACGGACGTCAGCTTGACCTGAGAAGCGATATCTATTCACTGGGGGCCTCTTTTTACCATGCCTTTACCGGATCGCCGCCCTTTGAGGGAAATAATGCTGAGGAGGTCCTTTCCAAACATATGGAACAGCAGCTGATACCCCTAAAGAAAAAGAACCCCAAGGTATCTCCTGCCCTTGGAAGGGTTATAGAAAGAATGATGGAAAAAACCCCTGAAAAGAGATATCAGGACTATAAGGGCATTATCAAGGATCTGAAAGGCCTCGAGTCCAGGGCTCAGACATTCCAGAAACTGAAGAATGCAACCCTGATCTTCAAGATAAAGCCGAGGGCAGAGGTGGCATCTGTATGAATATAGCCGGGACAGATCGCTACAGTCTGGAATCCTCCCTTGGAAAGGGGGCCTCAGGGAGTGTATACAAGGCCTGGGACAGCGAGTTAAACAGGCATGTCGCTATTAAGATCGCCCATAAAGGAAAAGGATGCTTCATCGTCGAGGACCGGTTTGCAGGGAACCTTGTCCATCCAAACATAGTAACTATCTACAGGGTGGAGTCCATACTTGATGTGTCTTATATCGCAATGGAGTATGTCAAGGGGCCGGACCTCAGGACATTTTGTGAAAAAGAGCTGCTTCTTAGACCGCAGAAGGCCATAGAAATTATCATAGAGGTTTTAAAGGGGCTTTTCCATGGACACAGCAGGGGGTTCATCCACCGTAATATAAAACCTTCGAATATCATCCTGAGTGAAAATGGCGTGCCCAAGATAGCTGACTTCGGTATAGCTCAGGCTGCCGGCAAAAACTGTCAGATGGGGTTCTGGGGGGCTCCTGATTATCTGTCTCCAGAACAGGTGAAAGGCACCGCCGTGAGTGAGCAGAGTGACATCTTTTCGATCGGCTGTGTTTTATATGAGCTGCTGAAAGGTGAGAAGGCCTTTTACGCGGAGAGTCAGTATGGCGTAATAAACAAGATACTGAATAATAATACAGAAGGCCTGAGAGATGACCTGCCGTGCAGGGGAAGCCTTGAAGAGATAGTCAACAGGGCACTCTCAAAAGACCCCAAAGCCAGATATCAGAGCTGCAGTGATTTTGCCGCTGATCTTAGCATGGCCCTGGGCCTTATCAACAGGCAGGAGCAGGTTAATAAATCTTCTGTATTTAAATCCATTACTAACCGGGTCAATTCATTTAAGACTTCTGACGCATAGTCATTGGAACATTGAAGTCATAATGACAGTTTTTGAATAAAGAATAAAAATCACTGCTGTTAATCAAGCAGTCATGAAATCTTGAAAACACGAAAGGGATTTATATGACGGAACTCATACAGGTGACTACAGCTACAGACAAAAGAGAAGACGCGGAGAGGATCTCCAAGGCGATTGTCGAAAACAGGCTTGCTGCATGTGTCCAGATCTCAGGGCCGGTAACAAGCATTTACTGGTGGAAGGATAATTTGGAGGAAACCGAGGAATGGATCCTTGCGATGAAGACAAGGAATGATCTCTATCCTAAACTTGAACAGGCAATAAGGAATTTCCATCCCTACGAGGTCCCCGAGATAGTCGCTGTTCCAATAAGCGCTGGAAGCAAGGAATATCTTGACTGGCTGGAAAAGGAAATCGGGAAATGATCGCACAGGATTATTTCTTCTTGTTTTGTCTCTGTCCCTTTATAGCAAAGCGCTTTTTTATTGCCTGATCTTTGTATTTGTTTTCTCCGAAGATAAGGTCCTGTTTCTCCAGGAATACCTGCGTATCAGGCGTAACGGAATGGGTTATCCATACGTTTCCGCCTATCACTGATCCGGCGCCTATGACTGTTGCTCCCCCCAGCACTGTTGCGTTGGCGTAAATAATCACGTCATCCTCGATCGTGGGATGGCGTTTCCGGTCCCTGAGGATGTTGCATTCTTCAGGGCTCAAGGAAATAGCGCCCAGGGTCACACCCTGGTAGAGACGCACGCGGTTGCCTATAACAGTTGTCTCTCCTATGACCACCCCTGTGCCGTGATCGATAAAAAACCTTTCTCCTATGACTGCACCAGGGTGTATATCAATGCCTGTGCGGCTGTGGGCATATTCCGTCATGATCCTGGGGATGAAGGGGACCTGCAGACCGTATAAGATATGCGCAATACGGTAGGTTGTTATAGCCATCAGGCCGGGATAACTGAATATGACCTCATCGTAGTCCTTGGCAGCAGGGTCCCCGTCATAGGCGGCCTGTATGTCTTTTGCAAGCGTCTCCCGCAGTGCGGGAAGATGGCTGAGAAATTCGACAGCTAATGAGTTTCCCCGCTCCGCGCAATCGGTGCATGCCCTGTCATTTCGCCTGCAATCATGCCGTATGGCGCGCATTATCTGTTCGGAGATGTCTTCATAAAGGGCCACAACCTCCTGTCCCAGATAATATTCAAGATTTATCCGGTCCAGGCGTGAATGGGTAAAATAGCCCGGATAAAGGATACGCCCTAATTGATGCAGTATATCGATGGATGCACGGCGGGACGGGATAGGCTCCGCATCAATATGTTCGAAGCAGCCTTTATTATTGCATGTTGCTGTTAGCTTATTGACAATGGACGGGATCCTTTCCCTGTAATGCTGTGCCTCATTGATAGCCGTCTGGCATTGCGTTTCCGGCAGATTTTTATTCTTGGACATATTCTCTCCTTCATTCGCTTTTGCAGGATTGTGCGGCATTTGACCAGAAGGGGGACATGGAGCGAAGCCTTTCTATGATCGGCGGCAGTGTTTTGATCACTAAATCGATCTCCTCTTCGGTATTATAAATACTCAGGCTGAACCTGATGGACCCGTGCGCCATGGTAAATGGAACCCCCATGGCATGCAGGACATGTGAGGGCTGCAGAGAGCCGGACGTGCATGCAGACCCTGAAGAGGCGCAGATGCCATGTTCATTCATGAGCAGAAGGATGGCTTCGCCTTCAATATATTCAAAGCTTATATTGGATGTGTTCGGCAGACGATGTGTCCGGTCTCCATTGACTTTGCTTTGAGGGATGATTTTGATAAGGGTATTTTCCAGTTTGTCCCGCAGACCTTTAACCCTTGTGTTTTCCATGTCCAGATTGCCGGAAGCAAGCTCACATGCACTGCCCAGGCCTATGATACCCGGTGAGTTCTCCGTCCCTCCCCTGCGGCCTTTTTCCTGGTGGCCTCCAATGAGAAATGGCGAAAATCTCGTCCCCCTGCGGACATAGAGGACACCGATGCCCTTGGGTGCATGTAATTTATGGCCGGATATGGACAGCATATCTATAACATTACTTTTCATATTAATAGGGATTTTTCCTGCGCTCTGCACCGCGTCGGTATGAAAAGGGATGCCGTGCATATGAGCAATTTCAGCCGCCTTTTCCACAGGAAAAATAACGCCTGTTTCATTGTTAGCCCACATTAGGCTGACTACCGCGGTATCAGGGGTAAGGCCGTTTTCGTACTGTTCCATGTCCAGGAGGCCGTTCTTATCCACCGATACTTCGGTGATTTTGTATCCCTGCCTGGAAAGGGATGCGCAGAGGGCCTTAACGGCCGGATGCTCTACCCGGCTTGTTACGATATGACGTTTCTCAGGGTTAGTTGCAAGCGCAGAGCGGATAGCGGCGTTGTCGCTCTCGGTGCCGCAGCTCGTAAAGATAATCTCATCCGGTAACGCTCCGATCAGGGCGGCTGCCTGTTCCCTTGCATTGCTGATCTTTTTGGCCACCTGGCCTCCGAAGGAGTGCATGCTGGAGGGATTGCCGTAAAGATCGCGAAAATAGGGGAGCATTGCATCCAGGACCTCGGGAGCGACCTGTGTTGTGGCGTTGTTGTCGAGATATAAGGTCTTCATTGCTCGACCTCCTCGATGACCAGGTCGGGAGAAACCAGTTCCCTCAGTTTTGCCTCAACAAAGTGTTTCAGGGTAATATCAGACGCCTTGCAGGTCTTGCATGCCCCGCGTGTGGCAACAAGGACACGGTTGCCTACAATATCAATAAGTTCTATGTCGCCGCCGTCGTGTCTTAAAGAAGGCCGGATCTCTCTTTCAAGGGACTCCTCGATCATGCGTATCTTCTGGATATTGGTCAGCTTAGGTTTGACCGATGGTTTTGCCTCGGCCCTCACCCTGTCGATGATCTGCTGGATTGCCTCATGACAGTTGCCGCAGCCGCCGCCTGCCTTTGTATAATTCGTAACGTCCTCGATTGTTGAAAGGTTGTTTTCGCGGACTGCCCGTTCAATCTCCATGTCGGTAACGCCGAAACATTCGCATATGATCGTTTCTCCAGGTTTGACGGAGGGTGCGCCCCTGTAGTTCTCAATCGCCTTTTCAAGGGCCTCTTTTCCCATTACCGAACAATGCATCTTTTCGTCGGGAAGGCCGCCCAGATAATCAGCGATGTCCCGGTTGGTTATCTGCATAGCCTCTTCCAGCGTCTTCCCCTTGATCATCTCGGTAAGGGCGGAAGATGATGCAATGGCGCTTGCGCACCCGAATGTCTTGAACCTTGCCTCCTTTATCCGGTTGCTTTCATCGAGTTTGAATGAAAGCTTAAGCGCGTCCCCGCAGGCGATCGAGCCGACCTCGCCGATCCCATCCGGATTTTCCACCTCTCCCACATTGCGGGGATTAAGGAAGTGCTCCTTTACCTTTTCCGTATATTCCCACATAGATTAGCTCCTTGATGAATCTCTAACGCGATTAACACATGAAAATGCTATAAATAATATTTTAATATAAAGACAATAAGCAACCTTGTCAACGTCCGGTCTAAATATACATTTGTGATGGGAAATTCATTCGTCTTCGCCAATACACCCTCTGGCGACTCGATTGAATTCGCCGAAGTCCTGATGGAGGCGAAAGTTCATATAAAAAAGATGTGTTGGCTTCATTGGAATTCCGATTAAGACCCAGTCGTTTGCAGCGGGGAGCTTCATTTGATTTATAAAAGAAGTAAAAGCCCGAATCCCGGGCAAGGGTTTAAAAAAATCATAATATGCATAAAATAATTGTCATAGTTGTGACTGTATATCCCATCTGTTAAACATTGTATCTATATGATTTAATAATAAATTATATAACAATAACTATGGTTTCAGAATGGATACGGGGACCTCCCGTTTTTGCCGGCACCATATGTCAAACCGATGCCGAATGTTCAAAATATTGACAAAAAAACTCATCTTTTTTGATATCATATAAAAAGACATCCGCTGAAGGCCGGTCCCGAAGCTGAATGCAGGTTCACTATAAGGAGTCATTGGGGCCAGAAAAAAATATTTCACTTAACCAGGCGGAATCCGCGGTTCCTTCTTGACATAGCTGCTCATTCTTATTATTTCCTGTGAAGCAATATCCTGTCTCAACAACCTGAACCAGAATATGTGCATTTACGAAAAAATATATAATTCAGCCGAAACCGCCCTGTTGTCTGAAAGGAGAATTAATAATGAATGATGTTTCTTCAATGATCCAGTCCGATATCGAAAAGCTATGCATCAACACTATACGTACACTTGCCATGGATGCCGTTCAAAAGGCGGACTCAGGCCATCCGGGTGCGCCCATGGGGCTGGCGCCTGCGGCCTATGTCCTGTGGACGAAAATCCTCAAGCACAATCCTAAAAATCCGTGCTGGTATGACAGGGATCGTTTCGTCCTCTCAGGCGGGCACGCATCCATGCTCCTCTACAGCCTGCTTTACCTAACCGGGTACGATTTGGACCTTGAAGACATTAGTAATTTTCGCCAGTGGGAGAGCAGGACACCGGGTCACCCCGAGTTCGGGTGCACGGCCGGCGTTGAGACAACGACAGGTCCGCTTGGTCAGGGTTTTACAAATGCCGTGGGCATGGCCCTTGCCGAAAGGCATCTTGCAGCGATGTATAATAAACCCGGTTGTGATATTGTGGACCATTATACATATGTAATGTGCGGAGACGGGGACCTCATGGAAGGGATCACATCCGAGGCAGCCTCCTTTGCAGGGCATCTCGGCCTTTCAAGGCTCATCTGCATTTATGACGACAACGGCATCACTATAGAAGGAAAGACGGCCATATCATTCACTGAAGATGTGGCCATGAGATTCAGTGCATACAACTGGCATGTAATCAAGGTGGATGACGGGAACGATACTGACGCAATATACAAGGCTATTATTGAGGCAAGAAATGAAAAAGAAAGGCCGTCGCTGATAGCTGTCCGGACCCATATAGCATATGGAAGCCCTAACAAGCAGGACTCTCCTGACGCCCACGGAGCTCCCCTTGGCGATGAAGAGGTCAGGCTCACAAAAAAGGCCCTGGGGTGGCCTGATGATAAAAGCTTTTTTGTGCCCCAGGATGCACTGGGTATTTTCAGGCGATCCGTGCAAAAAGGTAATGACTCCGAGGCGCAGTGGTCAAAGACATTCGACGAATATCAAAGGCTTTTCCCCGAACTTGCCGAAAAATTTGAATCCTCTATTACAGGAAAATTGAAAAAAGGATGGGATGCGGATATGCCCACCTTACAGGAAGAGGCCCTTGCTACCCGCGCTGCATCAGGAAAGGTTCTGAACTTTATCGCCGGAAAGATTCCCGGTCTAATCGGAGGTTCAGCCGACCTCGCTCCCTCCAATAATACCATCATCAAGGGTTCCGGTGATCTGCAGAAGGGGTCCTATGAAGGAAGAAATATCCGTTTCGGCGTACGCGAACATGCCATGGGTGCGATCATGTCCGGCATTGCCCTTCACGGCGGGCTTATACCCTTCGGGGGGACATTTCTCGTGTTTGCGGATTATATGAGGCCTTCCATACGGCTTGCAGCATTAATGGGACAGCATGTGATCTATGTATTTACCCATGACAGCATTGCCGTAGGAGAAGACGGCCCCACGCATCAGCCTGTAGAGCATCTGGCATGCCTGAGGGCCATACCGGGCCTTACGGTTATCCGTCCTTCTGATTCTACGGAGACCGCTGAGGCATGGCGACAGGCCATCAATATCAATAATGGTCCGACGGCATTGATTCTGAGCAGACAAAAACTTCCTGCCATTGATAGGAAGAAGTATGGACCTGCCGGAGGGCTTGCAAACGGCGGATATATACTGAGAGGCAGTAAGAAAAGGCCTGACATAATACTCATAGCCACAGGCTCAGAGGTCCATATTGCCCTGGAAGCGGCGGAAAGGCTTACAGAAAATGAGGTTAACGCCAGGGTAATCAGTATGCCGAGTATTGAGCTCTTTGAAAAGCAGTCTCCTGAATATAAGGAAAAAATCCTTCCTTCCGGAAAAATTCCGCGTCTAATTATAGAAGCCGGCCATACCATGGGGTGGGACCGATATCTGGGTAAAAAGGGATCGATAATCGGGATGACAAGGTTCGGGGCATCGGCTCCAGGAGGGACCCTGATGAAAAAATTCGGGTTTACTGCAGACAACATTGTTCAGAAAGCCATGGAGCTGATTGGAAAGTAACGATGAAGAAGGCGCAAGGCGCAGGGCACAAGGCGCAAGGTAATAACTAGTGTTACTTGTGTTTATTGAGTTACTTATGTTTCTTGGGCTTTTTTAACACAATAATTCAAGTAACCTGGGAACCCAAGTAACGCTTTCCTTGAAACAGGGCTGCCATGGGCGAGATACTTATCGGGACATCAGGGTTTTATTATGGTGACTGGAAAGGGGTATTTTACCCTGAGGATATTCCGGCTGGGGAGTATCTTTCATATTATTCCCTCAGGTATAAGACTCTTGAACTGAATTTTTCATACTATAAAATACCCGATTCAAGACAATGCGCAAAGATGCTTGAAAATTCCGGAGGAAGTCTGGAGTTCACTGTAAAGGCATTCCGGCAGCTGACCCATGAGATATCCGACAGATCAATAACAGAAGTCCTGCCCCATTTTATAAAAGGCATTTCACCATTTATCGAAGGAAAAAGGCTGGGCGCGATACTTCTTCAGTTTCCCCAGTCATTCCATTACACTGTTGAAAACAGGTTCTATCTGAAATCCCTTCTTGAGGCAATGTCCGGCCTTCCGGTCGCTGTTGAATTCAGACAAAAAGAATGGCTCAGAGAATCTGTATACAGGACACTTGAAAAAATGCACGCTGCCTTTGTATGCGTTGATGAACCCTTATTGCCATCCCTGATTCCGAAAACAATGATCACAACATCTGACATAGGTTATATAAGGTTTCACGGGCGCAATAAAAAGGACTGGTACGGGACAGATTCACTAACAAGATATGATTACCTTTATTCGGATCAGGAACTGAAGGAATGGGCGCCGGAGATACTTGCAATAGCAGAGAAAACAAAAAAACTCTTTGTCTTTTTCAATAATCACGCCAGGGCGCAGGCGGTAACTAATGCCGGGATGCTTATTAATCTGCTATGCAAAGAACTATAGGATTTACATAACTATAATTTCTATGATAGGTAGATCAATCATTTAAAATATCATATTATATAGATATCAATTTAGTCCGGATTAAATAAAATGAATCACGATTACCGTCTCGCCAGGGAAAGAATGGTCAAAAAACAGCTCATTCCCAGGGGTATCACAGATAAGAAGGTCCTGGCTGCCATGGGCAAGATACAGAGGCACCTCTTTATGGAGGAGGCGCTTGTCGGAGAGGCCTACAATGACCACCCCCTGCCGATAGGCCATAAGCAGACCATTTCTCAACCCTATATTGTTGCCCTCATGACGCAGGCCCTTGAATTGACCGGCAATGAAAAGACCCTTGAAATAGGAACGGGCAGCGGTTACCAGACTGCCGTTCTTGCAGAACTCTCCTCCAGGGTCTACACAATTGAACGAATCAGGGTTTTGATGGAAAGGGCGAGACACATGTTACAGGAACTTGGATACACTAACGTCCTTTTCAAATCCTATGACGGGACACTGGGCTGGGAGGAATATTCCCCGTACGATGCCATTATAATAACCGCAGGGGCGCCCGCCGTGCCTGAGCCATTACTTGAACAGCTGGCCGATGGAGGAAGGATGATAGTCCCGGTCGGAGATAAATTCAGCCAGGAGCTGATAAGGATCACCCGAAGGAAGGACAGTTTTGACAAGAAGAGTCTCGGCGGATGCAGGTTTGTCGATCTTATAGGTGCGCACGGCTGGAAAGAATGACATCCGGAAAAGACCTCCGATTCGAACATATACAGAAACTTTCCCTGCCTCTATCACTCATCAAGGGTGTCGGGCCGAAAAGAGCGGCACTCCTTTCGCTTAAAGGGCTAAATACAGTCCTTGACCTTTTATACTTTACTCCCATCCGTTATGAAGACCGCTCGAATCTAACTCCCATAAGGTGCGTTGAAAACGGGTCCTCATGCCTTGTAACAGGCACGGTAGTAGAAGGAAGAGAGGAAAAATTTTACCGCAGCAGGAAGAGGATATACAGGATAACCATGTCGGACGATGGTGGGGAAGCTCTGGAGCTCCTCTGGTTTCACTACATCAAACCGCATATTGCAGGCTTCTCAAGACCGGGCCTTAAGATCAATGTATTTGGAACCATGAAAATAACCGGGCGGAAAAGGCAGATGTTTCATCCCGATATAACAATCCAGGAACACGGTAAAAAAGCTAACCAGGGATATTTGCCTGTATATAGCTCTGTTAAAGGGATTTCAGAAAATGCCTTGAGGTCTTTCATGCAGACCGCCATGGACCATTACCTAAAAGACATAATTGATCCTGTTCCTGCCGGTATTCTGGATCGGCTCAATCTTCCGGATTTAAGGGCATCCATTAAAGGCGTACATTTCCCTCCCGGAGATTCCGACCCGGAATTGCTGAGCCGATCCGAAACTCCCTCCCACAGGAGGCTTTTCTTTGATCGATTTTTTTATCTGATGCTGATCATGGCCTTCAGGAAAAGGATGAAGGAGAGGATTGCAAAGCCCGTATACAATATCCCACGGACGCTTGATGAAGACATTAAAGAATTTTTTAAGTTCAGTCTGACATCAGATCAGAGACAGGCTATACGAGAAATATCAGATGATTTAACAAGCGGCCATCCGATGAACCGTATGCTTATGGGCGATGTCGGCACAGGCAAGACTGCAGTTGCGGCGATAGCCGCCCATATTGCCGTTCTGAACAAGCGGCAGGCTGCCCTGATGGCGCCTACACAGATCCTTGCCGGACAGCATATGGATTACTTTTTAAGCCTGCCTGAAGGCATGGGATTACGCCCCGTGCTGCTGACAGGGGACATGAAAAAGGGTGAGAGGGATAAAATTTATCGGATGATTAAAGACGGGGAATATAATCTCATAATAGGCACCCAATCGCTTATTCAGGAGGATCTGGCCTTTGTTGATCTGGGCCTTGTAATTATTGACGAACAGCACAGGTTCGGCGTGAGACAAAGGGCGCTGATGGATCGCAAGGGAGATAATCCTCACGTACTTGTCATGACTGCAACTCCGATACCCAGGAGCCTTGCGATCGCCATTTACGGAGATATGGATATCTCCATTATCAAGGAATACCCCAGGGGACACAAACCTGTTAAGACCTTCCTTGTTGAAAAAAGGCAGAAGAAATGGGCCTTTGAGAAGCTAAGGGAAGGCCTGTCATCCGGCCGCCAGGCGTTTGTCATCTGCCCCGTGATTGATGAGAATGAGGACAGCGACCTCAAGGGAGCAAAGGCCATGTATGAAAGGCTTAAGAAGATCCTCAGCCCTCCCTGCAGGATCGGCATTGTCCATGGACGCATGCCGCCGGACGAGAGGGAAGATGTTATGCATGCCTTTTATAACAGGGAAATCGATCTGCTGGTTGCAACCACTGTTGTGGAGGTGGGCGTCCATGTCCCCAACGCTACCGTAATGATTGTTGAACACCCTGAACGATTCGGCCTGGCACAACTCCACCAGCTGAGGGGCAGGGTAGGGCGGGGTACGGATGAAGGCATGTGCCTGATGATCCTTCCTGATGATATCAGCGAAAAGACCGAGGCGCGGTTGAAGGCCATTGCCGAAAGCCATGACGGGTTTGAAATTGCCCAAAAGGACCTCGAATTCAGGGGGCATGGCGAACTGACAGGCCTTAGGCAGGCAGGGATTGGAGAGATTGAAACCTCAGAGATAATAAGATACCAGGGCATGCTTTTGGACGTAAAAAAGACGGCGCAGGATCTTATGCGATCCGATCCGGATCTTCTGAATCCCGATTACAGGTATTTAAAGGTTATGATGGAGTCAGTATCAGGGCTTAACCTTGATATGTGATATTTGTAAAATCCAAAAAACATATCATTCCGTTGATTTTATCATTTATAATGGCATAATAAATGCAATTAACAAATCAGGGCTGGCAAGGATTACCTGTTGAAATGATAGTCTCTAACCTGCCTACCCATTATATAGAAAATAAAAAAGCTGGCTAGATGTATCTTCTTTGCCCATAAAGGTGTTTTTTAAAGACAAAGAATTGGCATACGCTGCGTTTACGATTTTAGAAATATAAATGTTAATCCGATAAATAATTAACACAAAAAAACAGGAGCGGAATATATGGATGTTCGTTATATAAATCCCTTTATTGAATCTACGGTTCATGTTCTTCAGACCATGTCTTCCATTACAGCCAGGGTGGGCAAGCCCTATTTGAAAAGGGACGAGGTGGCGAGAGGCGATGTTTCAGGAATAATAGGTCTGGCGGGTGATGTCAAAGGAAGCATCTCCGTCAGCTTCAGCGAGGCATGTATCCTCAATATAGTATCAAGCATGTTTAAGGAAAAAATGACAGAACTGAATGACGAGGTAAAGGACGCTGCAGGAGAGCTTTCCAATATGATTTCAGGACAGGCCAGGCAGAAACTGGAACTTATAGGCAGGAACCTGCAGGCTGCCATACCGATTGTAATAATGGGTAGAAATCATTCCATTTCCCATATTACAAAAGATAAAATTATAGCAATTCCCTTTATGACCGATGGCGGGGATTTCACAATCGAAGTGAGCTTCGAAGAGTAGATTGGACCATTCTTCAGGGAGCATTAAACCATGGATTTTAACATAGCTATTCTTGTAGTGGATGATTTTGAGTCCATGAGGCGCATTATCAAGGGGACTCTGAAGGCGATAGGCTTCAGCAATTTCATAGAGGCAGAGGACGGCGCTATTGCCATGAAAAAACTGGAAAAGGAAAAGGTTGATCTTATTATATCCGACTGGATAATGCCAAATATGGACGGGCTGGAATTTTTAAAGGCGGTGAAAGGCAGCGAGAAATTTAAAAAAATTCCCTTTATAATGGTGACGGCAGAGGGACAGAAAGGCAATGTCCTGGATGCGATCAACGCAGGTGTCAATAATTATATTGTCAAGCCTTTCACATCAGAGACCCTGTATGTGAAACTTCAGAAGGTTCTCGGGTGAAACCCGTAGGCATCATTGTGGCGGTGCAAGGTCCATTTGAATCAGGACACTGCCATTCTCTGACCCTTCGGGGAGGGTCGGGGGAGGGGCCTGCAGCGCCCCAAGTCCATCAAGCCTTGTGATGAAACGGCGGTAATTAACAGCGGGGATCTCCAGGGTCAGATGGGCAGGATATCCGCTCACATCATCATTCTCCCTTGATGATTCTTTTCCTTCCACGGATAAAACTATCTCATCTATTTTAAGGTTCACCTCATCAGGTGATATCACTCTTTTTTCCGTCTTTTTGTCGTTATCCGTCTGCCATAAATAAATATCATCCGGAGTGCTCCCGATCAGCGAATTGCCGTATGAAGCGTTCTGTGAAGGTATGGGCACGGCTTCATCTTGTGTTGTAAGTGATAATGCCAGCTTGATCTCTATTCGATGTGGGTTTGTCTGTCCTTCGGAAGACGGGCTGTCGACCGATTGCACCGGTGAAGACTGATTTTCAGCGGTTTGAGCCGGCGAACTATCCCTGTCCATAACCAGCTCTGCCTTACCATTGCCGGGTTTCAGAAAAATGTCTTTTTCTTCAGGCGGGAAAAAATTGAAAAAGAACAGTAAAAGGATTGCTGAAGCAGCGAAGGCTGCCAACTCAACCGGAAATCCGATCCGCCTAAATGAAAGGGCCTCCCTGAGCCTGTCTAAAATAGATTGACCTTTTATCCTGTCGTTGATCTTTTCAAGAAGATCATCAGGGGCCTCGACCGGCCTGATATTTCCCATTCTGATGATCAGGGACTTCAATGCCTCATGGCTGCGGCTGCAATCCCCGCAGACATGCAGGTGCTCCGTGACCCGGCTCATTTCTGATGAATCGAGTGTGCAGTCGATATATTCCGACAGGAGTTGTCTGATATGTGGGCATTCTTGTCTCAAAGGATATCTCCAATTTTTTCTCTAAGGCTGCCTCTCGCCCTTGAGAGCCTGGACTTGAGGGTTCCGAGTTTAAACCCGGTTATATCCGTAATCTCCTCATAGGACAGGCCCTGTATATCCCGCAGGATTACAACCGATCTCTGGTCGGGTGGAAGCGAATTGATTGCCTTCTGCAGGAGATTCATTATTTCTTTGCTTTCAAGGTCTGAGGCAGGGCTTCCTGGTCCGTCTTCCCTGTGTTCGCTTTGAAATCCATCGAAGATTTCATCGGATAAACCAATCCTTGCATCGGTCTTTCTGAATCTGTACTCAAGGGATTTCACTTTGTTTTTACAGGAATTTACAGCTATCCTGTACAGCCAGGTAAAGAAAGATGACTCAAACCTGAACCGCTTTAATGAATTGTATGTCTTTAAAAAGACATCCTGGGTCGTATCTTCAGCCTCATGATAATCACCAAGAAAGCGCAGGCACAGGTTAAAAATACGATCTTTGTACCTCAGCACCAGTGCATCAAAAGAGGCCTTTTCACCTCTTTGAAAGGCCCTTATAAGCGTAAAGTCATCTTTTTGATCCTGGCTTTTGCTGTTATCTAGTTTGTCATTCATCTTTTTAGACAGGTTTTTTATTAAAATGTTCCCGGTTTTAAAAAATTTTTATCACCTTGAGCCCTGCGCCTTGAGCCTGGCCCTTTATCTGTATCTATTGATCTCAATCCTTAATTCCATGGCTGCTTTCCTTGCCGCATCTGCAAAGTCCTTTCCTGACCCTGCATATATTATTCCCCTTGAGGAGTTGATGATCATGCCGGCCCCCTTGCTGTCTCTCCCGTTTTTAACGGCCTTTTCCACATCGCCACCCTGGGCGCCTATCCCTGGCACAAGCAGCGGCATATCCCCCACAATGGCCCGGACCGACCTTAACTCATCAGGGTAGGTCGCACCGACCACAAGTGATATGTTGCCGTTGTAATTCCATTCCTTTGATGCCTTCGCTGCAATGATCCGGTATATCTTCTCTCCTCCTGTCTCCAGATCCTGAAGGTCACTTGCGCCGGGATTTGAAGTGCGGCACAGGATTACTACCCCCCTGTCTTTATACTTCAGAAAGGGGTCAAGTGTGTCGCCTCCCATATAGGGGTTCACGGTCACAGCGTCGGCCTGGTATCGTTCAAACGCCTCTCTTGCGTACATCTCTGCCGTGGAGCCTATATCGCCCCGCTTGGCGTCGAGAATAACAGGTATGCCGGGATGGTTTTTGTGTATGTATTCTATTGTTTTTTCCAGCTGCTGTTCCGCGCGCCAGGGGGCGTAATAAGCAATCTGCGGTTTATATGCGCAGACAAGATCGCCTGTTGCTTCAATAATCGCCCTGTTGAATTCGAAGACAGGTTCATTCATTGCCCTGATATGATTGGGTATCTTGTATATATCAGGGTCCAGTCCGACGCAGACCAGTGAATCATTTTTTTTCCAGGAAGACGCGACGGCCTCTATAAAATTCATACAACTCTCCTTTGGTTCTGTTCAATCCCTTTAATCAGCCTCTCCTCCATCCTTTTTACCAGCTCCGGGGGCATCCTGATAGGCTTCAGAGATGAATTGAGACATGCGTGCACGGTGTGGCCTGTCACAAGCAGTATATTCTCTTCTGACCGGATCTGATAATCAAACCGTACCGTGATCCTTTTAAGCTCAGTAATAGCAGTCTTTACCGTAACAAGGGAATCATAGCCGACGTTTCCGTGGTATTTGGCATTAGCCTCTGTAACCACAAGAATAAATCCTTTTCCCTCCATCTGAGAATAGGGGAATCCCAGTTCGCGCATATACTCGGATCGCCCGACCTCGAAATAAGTCAGATAATTGCCGTAATAAACAACTCCCATTCGGTCCGTGTCCTTATATCTGACCCTGATATTTGTATTATGCCATCCGTTTTCAGTCATCTGAAAATTCCTCTGTATAAGTAGGTGATAATGAAGCTACCGGCCGCCAGAGGCGGTGAGCTTCATTCGTGATAAGCCTTTTATATAATTAGCCTACTATTTTTTTAAAATCAAATGATATGAGTATATTAAAACCTTCATGAACCTTATTAATAAAACATGATCGTTTTCTTGAAATGTAGATTGATTTTCGCACAAAAACTGATATGTTGCGAATAATTAAATTTTAAAACGATCTGATTTGAATGGAGAAAGTATAAGAGAAGTGGCACAGGAACTATCGAACGGCACAATGTCATTTATAGGGCATCTGGAGGAGCTGAGAAAGCGGATTATAGTTTGTCTCATCGCGGTGTGTATAACCTTTGCCATAGCCTATGCCTTTAAAGAGAAACTATTTGCGATTCTGATGCTGCCGCTTTTAGGTGCAATGGAGCCGGGGCAGAAAATGATCTTCACCGGCCTTACCGAGGCCTTTTTCTGTTACCTCAAGACGGCATTTATCGGGGGGCTTCTCATGGCTGTCCCTGTTATCATGTACGAGCTGTGGCTTTTTGTTGCGCCTGGATTGTATGACAAGGAAAAAAGACTTTTGCTGCCATTTGTTTTTCTGTCCTCCTTCTTTTTTATCGGCGGGGCGCTTTTCGGCTATTTCGTTGTCTTCCCCTATGCATTCAAATATCTGATGGGTTTCGGGACCGATAGTGTAAAGGCGATGCCTTCAATGAAGGAATACCTCAACCTGGCATCCCTGTTTCTTTTTGCCTTCGGATGCACGTTCGAGCTTCCACTGGTCCTGACACTACTGGCCAAGGCGCGCATCGTGACGGCATCGTTTCTCAATAAATATCGAAAGTATGCCATACTTTTGATATTTATAGTATCCGCTTTGATTACCCCTACAACCGACCCTTTTAACCTTTTCCTGATGGCAGTCCCGCTGATGTTCCTATATGAAGTGGGGATTATCGGCGCAAGGATCTTCGGGAAAAAGGAGAATAAGGCGGCATGAGGCAATGCTGACTAAGCTGATAGGATTCATAAACCGCAGATAGGCGGTTTTTATATGTCCTCATTATAACCCATCATGCACTGCATCCCTGACGGGTAAATGAATCCTCCGTTTTTCCGCATCTTCCTGCTGTCTGAAAAAGATATAGATATGGCCGACAGCGCCTACCAGTTCGGAGCCGGTTTTCTTTTCAAGGATTTCTGCTATCTCCTCTTTCTGCTCTTTTTTCTTGAACTCATTGAATCTCACCTTTATCAGTTCATGACTCAGGAATGCCTGTTCCACGGATCTTAAGAGCTCATCGGTAAGGCCTTTCTGGCCTATCAGGACAACCGGCTTAAGTACGTGGGCAAGGCCCCGCAGGTACTTTCTCTGGAACCCCTCCAGTTTCTTCATATGTATTCCCTTTTATTAATTTATTTCAGCAGCAGGCTGACGGCTGCAGTATGTGCTATTTCGCAGCCTTAAGATCCTTTGATTGCGAAACAGCTTTATAGTCGCTTTTCCCCCTGAGGGAGTTTATGGCCGTGTAGTAATCCAGATTGGACTGATAGGAGCTTTCCTTGGGTTTAAGCACAAGGGCCTTTTTTTCCCATAGGATGGCCTTTTCAATCTCTCCGAGACAATAAAGCACCCTCGCATAAACATCCATGCTGTAATCATTCTGAGGGTCCTGTTTCAATGCATGAAGTGAGAATTTTAGGGCTGCTTCCGGATATCGAAATGCAAGGTTGCTTTCCGAGACAAGCATCATTGCAAAACTATTTGCCTTTTTATCGCTTAGTCCGGCCAGCGGGATCTTGTCAAACATCTCCTTGATCATTGCGGGTTCATCGTTGTATAATGCCACCCTTATGCCTACCTCCAGCGCTTCTTCATTGCCTGGGTCGGCAAGGAGGAGCTTCTGGTCGGCAGGGGCGATAATATCAGGGTCATTGGTTTCCAGGGCTTCTTTCAGGGATGTCTCAAGAAGCGCTATTTTTTTAAGTTCCTCAACAGCAATGCTGCCATCCACGGCCTTGGCCAGGATATAGTCAATATCTGCTGGATGCCCCTTCCACAATATGGTCCCGTCCCCGTTGATCAAAAAGGTGTAAGGCACTCCTTTTACGTCTTTCATATATGAATCACTCAATTCCTTGGGCGCCTTTCCTACCGTGTAACCCATCTGATCCCCGCTTGCCTTTAGGAATGCTTCAATGGTCTCCAAAGGCTCTTTGCTCAGAGACACTATCGTGACCCTGTCGCCATATTTTTCCTGGAGAGCTGTCAGATGTGGAATCTGCGTCTTACAGTTGCCGCATGTAGTCCGCCAGAATTCAACAACGGTGAACCGACCCTTAAGAACCGGTGCATTGCCTTTGATCCATTGAATGCCATCCAGAGAAGGCGCAACATCGCCGATATTCAGAGCCGAGACAGCGACCAGGCACAGTAAAGAGATCAGACCGTAAATCCCCCCCATTTATTTATCTCCCTTGTTTTTTGATTTCTTCAGGTTTGCTTTTGACCAGGATTATAGGCGACTTGTAAATTCATGTCAATGGACGGCTACGAAGGGGCAGCCCTTAATCGGAGAGGGAAGTTAGATACACCTTTTTAAACCTGTCAATCTCCCTGCGAAGTTCATCGATGTATTCAATGTCAAAGGCCTTTGTGAAGGCTGTTTCTGACAGTTTATGATAAAAGGCCATTACCGATTCATAATGGTTCTTCCTGGCCGAGGGAGTCTTAAGATTTAATGCCTTTTTCATTTTTTCTCGCGCCTTTTTCCACTCATCCATGAAGTAATCTGCGTTCTTCCAGGTCTTCAGATTCCTTTCCCCCGAGTATATCCCATAGTCATCCCTTGAGGCCGCAAGGTGATTAATTCTCCTCTCATCCCGGTGGCAGGCGTACCTGAAATCGCAGTAATCACATTTCATCATATCCGCTGAGTGGTGAAAGCGCCCCTTTTCCAGGAGCTCCATCAAATTGTCCGCATATCTGTCCAATAGAGAGAGACCGCTGATATCCAATCCGGAGGCCTCTCCGGCATGGTCACCTATGTATTTGCCCAGCGGGGCATTCTTTAAGAAATGGTCTTTTTTCAGACTGTAAAAAGCCGCAGTTACCTTACCTGCCTTCAGACATGTTTGTATTGCCTTTATATATACGGGCAGCTGGAATGAAAGCCCTTTTTTTACAAGGGAAGCGACCGGCAAAGCCCCTGTCTTGTAATCATATATATGAAACAGCGCTTCATCATTTTTATCCCTGTCAAAGCGGTCAATCAATCCCCTTAATCCGGTCTTGCCGATCTTCGGGCACGGCATGCCGCTAAAACCGAATTCATACTCAATGCCTGCCGGGACCCTGTTTATGAAGTTTTCTCCTTCAAAACGCAGTAGAAGGGCAAAGGCGCCCTCTCTTGGCCCGACGGCATCGCTTTCGCCCGCAAAACCTTGATCCAGTCCGGCAAGAAATTCCTGCTTCTGGTGATCAAAGAATTCAATGCTTTCAAGAAAAGGCACAGATTTAAAATATTCTTCGGCAGCTGATCTGGCCTCTGAGAAGGCATTCTTCGTTCCCATGTCCGAAACATTCTTACCCTGGCCGGCCAGCCTCCTGAAGAACGTCCCGAGTACTCCATGAAAATGTACGCCCACATCCATAGGAGAGGCGTCCGGACCCGCAAGCTCCAGGATCTTAAGCCCGTAAACCCTCTCGAAGAGATAACGCATCGGACAGTTTGCGAGCGTATCCAGCTGTGAGGCGGAAAATATATCCTTTCTTGACCTGAGATACTCTTTAAACCGCATCGCACTTCCGGCGAGTCCGTCGTACTCGAAGAGCCCGTTAAGTGCCCGCCTTGATCCCATGGCCCTGAGGCCCCTTGTGATTTCTTCAAGGATGGGCGGGTTTTTGATGATTACGTTTTTTAAGGGGAATATTGTCCCTGATTCTCCCCCGCCGGATTCGGATTTATTAACAGCAGCGTCAAGCATCTCATATCCTGAAGAGATGTATGGACTTCCATCCCACCCGAAGGATGTTTCGCTCAATTCCTCATTATGCTCAGGCCGGGGTTCTGCCGGTTTCATGGAATATATATCGGTGAGCATGTTTGAAGGACGGACTTCTTTTTTATCCGAATATGCAGGGTATGAAAGGTATAGCCCTTTTCTGCAGTTTCGCAGGATGTGGCTGAATAGATGCCTTGACATATCGATATTATCGGGGACCCTGAAAATATTTTTACAGGTCTCCGGGCAGATCAAATTTGTCTCCTCCCTTAAGGGGAAGGCTCTGTCGGTAAGCCCGCCTGCAAAGATATAATCAAAGGACCGTCCCCTTATCTCCAGCCATTGCGATATCCTGATGACATTGGGGTCCTGTTCGTCAAGGAGAAATGATTTTTCAAGCCTGTTCCGGAATATGCGAAAAAACCTTGAAAGCAGATCCCTGCCTTTTTTGGCCCTGAAAAGTTCATTTTCAATATTCAGCTCTGACGCACCGGCCGAGACAAGGTCTGCTAAAATTGAGTATGCCTTTGCATCCCTTCTTAACAGGCTGCCGTCATCAAGGGGATAATATTCAGCCCTTGGATGCTTGGTGTCAAAAAGAATTTGAGGGAGGCCCATTTCCCTTAAAATGCCGTAGAATACATTTTCTATGTTATGCGGTGTGTCCTGATCAGCAAGTGTTTTAAATGGTTTAAGATTTCGGGCAAGGAGTGTATACTGGACAACAAAGCGATAATACTCCAGATTCAGGTCATCCCTATCGCAGGTTTCCATGGACTTCGCCGATTTTCCCCGGTAAAAATCCCTGACTCTGGAGAGCGCCTTATCATCACCTGGGGCATCATCGCACAACCTGTTCAGCCCGCATCTCTGTGCAATCCCGTCAATAAATTCGATATCGGGCATATCTGTGCTGAAGGATTTTTCAGCGTATTCCATGACCGGTTTCTGAATAAGGAGGATGTCATCCATGTCCAGCAGATTATTTTTCAGCACATTCAGGATGGTCTCTTCATCAAAATACGGACCTGATGCATTTTTTTTATGTATCAGTCCCGATGAAAACAGCCTGAAGATATCTGTTCTTTTAAAATTATTCAGAGGGAGCTTGAATAAAAGAAGAAAGATATCGGAGAGGGGGTGTGACAGCAGGGGCAGCCCGCTGGTCAGACTGAAGGGGATGCCGTATTCCCTGAATATTTCATATATAACGGAGGAGTATTCCTTCAACTCGGGAAAGATAATCCTTATCCTGCCCAGATCCCGTGCCGTGTCCAGCCTGTCGTCATGGATTATTCTTTTTATCTCGGCTGCAATCCCGCGGACCTCATCCGCCTTTCCGGGAAAGGATTTAATCCTGAGATTGTTGCCGCATATATTCCTCAGATGTCCGTCAAGATAGAGTCCTTCGGCCGCGGGATTGAAAAAAATTGCACCTCCGGAATTTTCCGTAACCGACTCAAATCCTTCTTTTTCAAGCCTTTCCATGAAGGATGCCATTGGCGAGAATATCCTGTATGCCTCCATGCCGCTGTGACGGTTTTTTTCTCTGCCGCATGCCTTTCTGAAATCATTAAGGGCATCCTCCTTCCCCCCTTGGTAGTCAAGAGGCCACCATACCTCCTTTACCATACTGAAGAGCTTGCAGAGTATATCTTCTTCGATCCTTGAAAGATGGATAAACCCGTCAAAAATAATAACATCGGTTTTATTTACAGGGTAGGGGACGCCTCCCCGGATTAAAAACTCCCTTACACCCGAAACCACATCATCAGCATCATAAACCTTAAGCTCTCTTTTTTTCTCCTCAAAGTCGCCGAAAAGCCATGCCAGGTCGCTTTCAAGGGCATAAAGCCCATCTCCGGAAGGATCGCCCTTTGCCTCGGCCTTTATTATCCTGCCCTGCAAGTGGTTTACAAAGCGGTCCTGATAGTTGTTTTTTACAAGTTGTGAGAAGAAGGAACTGATTGACCTGAAAATTCCCGGAAAATCGGCATCCCGATTCTTTAAAAGGCAGTCAAAACAGGAAAGACCATCAGGAAGGCCGGATCTCTCCTCCATAGCCTTTCTGATTATAAGGGATCGCACATCATCATCGATCAGTCTGCAATCCTTGAACTGACTGAACCTGATGTTTTCTTCAAATATCCTGTAGATCAGGCCAATAAGGGTATCCTGTCTCTTCCTGAGCCAGAAACGGTGGTCAGATTCAAGTTCAATGACCCTCCCCCTGGTAGGCACCAGGTGCAGTACAGGGCCTCCTCTCCATGATGAAAGCCCTTTAGCCAGCAATTGCTGCCTTGCATCAACATTCAATCCTGCAAGATAGTGTATCGAGGTCATGGATGCAGATCATCCCTTTTTAAAGAATGCGGATTTGACCCATCCCCAGTTGAGTATTACGTGAATGATTACTCCAATCAGAAGGAAAAGTCCTCCGGCTTCATGCAGCAACTCAAATGCATCGCGGCCGATCAGGCCGCGAAGGGTTGCACTTGCGGCCTGGTTAAGTATGAGGATGGCGATAATCACATTTGTGAATTTAAGGGCTGTTTTTTTGTCCATAGAATATCCTCCTCAGCGTAATTTAGCAAAAGGATTATTAAAGGGAGTATGCTTCGGCTTCACGGGCGCCTTCAAAACCTTATTGTCATGCCTGGCATGCTGATTATCCGTTTTCGATTCAGCCTTCTTTTCGCCCTGGTTCCCACCGGTCTTCATCGAAAGGGATATGCGATTCCGGGCCAGATCCACTTCAAGGACGGTCACCGATACGCGCTGGTTTACCTTTACGACATCCTTGGCGTCCTTTACAAAGCGGTCAGCCAGCTGGCTTAAATGGACCAGGCCATCCTGGTGCACGCCTATATCAACAAAGGCCCCGAAGGCGGCAACGTTGGTTACAACACCGTTGAGTCTCATGCCCGGTTTGAGGTCCTCGATTTTTTCAACGCCATCGGCGAATTTCATCTCCTCGAATTGCTTTCGCGGGTCCCTTCCCGGTTTTGCGAGTTCCTGGAGGATATCGGTGAGAGTCGGCATCCCTACTGTCTCTGTAACATAGTGCGAGAGGTCGATCTTTTTCCTCAGGTCGACATCCACAATCAGATCGGTCACGGAACAATTCAGGTCTTTCGCCATTGCCTCGACTATGGGATAGCTTTCCGGGTGAACAGCGCTTGAATCCAGGGGATTTGAGGCGCCCCTGATGCGCAGGAATCCGGCTGCCTGTTCAAAGGCCTTCGGGCCTAAACGGTGAACCTTCTTCAAATCATCCCGTGATGACAAGGGCCCCTGTTCCTTTCGGAAGGCAATCACGTTTTTTGCCAGTTGCGGCCCTAACCCCGAGACATAGGTGAGAAGCTGCTCGCTCGCGGTATTGACCTCGACGCCTACGGCATTGACGCAACTTATCACGACATCATCAAGGCTCTGCTTCAGGGCCTGCTGATTGACATCGTGCTGGTACTGTCCCACGCCGATGGACTTGGGATCTATCTTCACCAGTTCGGCAAGGGGGTCCATAAGACGCCTTCCGATGGAGACTGATCCGCGGTAGGAGATATCCAGATCAGGAAACTCTGTCCTTGCAACCTCCGAGGCGGAATAGATCGAGGCTCCGCTTTCATTTACAAGCACGATCTGGATTTCTTTGGGGAGACCCAGTGCCTTTACAAAGGCCTCGCTATCCCTTCCAGCTGTACCGTTTCCTATGGCTATTGCCTCTGTCTGGAATTTATCAGCGAGCCTGACAATTGTATTGGCGGCCGCCTTTCTCGCATCTTCCGAACTGAAGGGGAATATGGTTTCATGATGGAGCAGAGTGCCCTGCCTGTCCATGCACACCACCTTGCAGCCTGTCCTTATGCCCGGATCGATACCCATGATCCGTTTCTGGCCTAAGGGCGAGGACAGGAGGAGTTCTCTCAGGTTGTCTGAAAAGACATGGATCGCGGTTTCATCAGCGCGCTTCTTTGTCTCCAGTCGTATCTCCGTCTCCATGGAGAAAGAGAGGAGCCTTGCATAGGAGTCATGGGCGGCCTCTTTCACCTGAAGGGAACAAGGCGATTCGCCTTTAACGAACATGGCATCTAGGAGTGAGAGGGCATCTTCCTCAGGCGGATTTGTCTTTAAGGACAAAAATTCCTCTTTTTCCCCCCTTCTGATTGCCAGGATACGGTGTGAAGGCGCTGTTGCCACAGGTTCCTCCCAGTCAAAATAATCACGGTATTTAGCGCCTTCCGTTTCCTTGCCTGCGATTACATTGACCTTGAACACGCCCTTCTCAAAGTACAACGACCGCATCCGCTCTCGGGCCTCCTGATTTTCATTGATCCATTCCGCTATTATGTCTCTGGCGCCGGACAACGCCTCTCCCTGATTATTTACGCCCTTTTCAGCATCGATGAAAGGAAGGGCCTCGGCCATGGGGTCTATGGTTGCATCCTGTTTAAAGATGGTCTCAGCCAGGGGTTCAAGACCCTTTTCCTTTGCAATCGTTGCCCTTGTCCTCCTCTTTGGTTTGAAGGGGAGATAGATATCTTCAAGTGTGGTCATGGTTTCGGCGGCTATGATCTTTCCATTGAGCTCATCGGTGAGCAGATTTCTTTCCTGGAGAGATTGAAGTATCGCCCCCCTGCGTTTATCAAGCTCCTCCAGCTGGCTGAGTCTTTCCCTGATAGTCGTGATTATCACCTCATCAAGCGATCCGGTGGCCTCTTTCCTGTAGCGGGCGATAAATGGAACCGTCGCCCCCTCCTCAAACAGCAGGGCTACGGCGGTTACCTGTTGCGGTTTAATGTCCAGTTCCAGCGCGATCTTCGAGACGTGTCTTTCTTCCATCAAATGCTCCTTTATTTTTAAGTCTAAAATGAATTTATTATCAGAATGATTCAGGGTCCGTCATATTTTCTATGGAATCGAATGATAAATATAGCTGTCAGCTCTATGCCTTCAGCTTTAACCAAAAATAATTAAAACTCTCTTTAAGCTGACTTCCTGCTGCTGAAAGCTGATCGCTTCTTCAGCGCCAGATGCTCCAGTATTATAGCGCTTATTACCCCGACTACCAGACCATTCCCCATCAGAGGTTTCAGGGAAGGGTGTAAAAGGCTGATCACATGGGCCGGTAGAAAGATAGCGATGAGTCCTAAGAATACCGCCGCGCCTATCACCAGTGCGTCTTCATACTGAAATCCGTCAGCCCTGTTCTTGATCGCAATCATTAAGCCTGATGCGACCTGTGTGCCCATGAGATAGGCCATGAGGGCGCCGATTACGACTGAAGGCGTCATGACAATAATACCCGCTGCCGCGGGCAAAAAGGCCAGCAGCAGGGCGATAAATGCGGCTGGGATTACGGAGAAGCGGGATGCGCAGCCTGTAGATATTATAATGCCCGGGCTCATGGAATAATTGACAGGGCCTATAACACCCAGAAAACCCGAGAGGATATTTGCCAGTCCTGTCAAAAAGATCCCCCTTGAGATGCGTTTCTCCTGAAAATCTGTCTCAAGCAGTTCATTGACGGACTGAATGGATCCCAGATCGTTGACGGACAGGGCGATAAAGCAGAAAATAAATGAGAGAATAAGCCCGGGCTCAAAGGACAGGGTATATGTCATATGATCCAGAAGACTTTCTGACGAAATATTTCTCAAGGCGAATAATTCCTTTACATCACCGGGGAATGCCGTGTAATAGAGCAGGACGCCTGCGGCCGCAGCCCATATGATCAGTGTTGACCTCCAGATCCCTTTCAGCAAACCGTAAAAAAGAAAGGTAAGCAGAGTAAGCCCCAGGGCGAAGAAAAGATTATATAGGGACCTGACTCCGGTCTGTCCGTCTATTATCAGCCCTACTATTGTGGGAGGCAGTATAAAGGCGATCAGCAGCAATACCACGGTTATCACATTAACTGTAAAGAGTCTCCGTAGAAGCCTGAACAGGCCGCTGACGGACAGGATGGCCAGCAGCAGGCCCCCAATCATTACGGATGTGTAAACAGCATGATTCCCGGCGTGCTGGCCGGCAATAAGGCCTATAAGTAGGACAGCAGACGGTCCCGGTATCAAGGGAAGCCTGTGGCCCCAGAAAATCTGACAAAGGAGAGTAGCCCCGCAGACAAGGAAGAGCACCCGCAGGTAATGGATCTGGCCTGATGCATTCAGAAGATGAACGCGTGCCGCCACCTCTCCAAGAATAATAATGCTCGGGACCAGGACAGCAGCCCACTGTATGCCGAAAAGGACTGTTTTGAAAAAAGGAACTTTCTGGTCAAGTGTATAATCGAGTCTCATGGTGTCCTTTTACACGCCTTTCCGGCGGGGGTCCCATATAAACTTGTGCAGCTGGAGATTGAGCCTGACGTCCAGAAAATCTTCAAGTATCCAATGGCTGAGTTTCTCAAGGTCCATCCTCCCGAAACATGGTGAGAAATGCACAGCTGCAGAACTTGGGCAAATACTATTGATGATGTCCAGCATTTCCCTGGCGTAATCATAATCAGTCCTGTCAGCGATCACGAATTTCAACTCGTCCCTATTGCCAAGCCTTTTAAGATTACCAGGATCGTTACTGTCTTTTTCGCCGCTTGAAGGGCACTTGATATCGACGATCTTTATACACCTTTTATCAACAATTCCGATGTCCATGCTGCCGTTTGTCTCAAGCAGGACGTTATAACCTTTATCCAGCAGCTCACGGATGAGATCAGGGCACTCTCTCTGGATCAGAGGCTCGCCGCCGGTTACCTCGACCAGCCGGCAGTTGTACCAGGAGATCCTTTCAATGATGTCTCTTATCTCCATTTCATCTCCGGCATCATAGGCATACTGTGTGTCACAATAGGAACACCTCAGATTACAGCCGCTCAGCCGGATAAACACGCAGGGCCACCCGGCATGGGATGATTCACCCTGGATGCTGTAAAATATTTCATTAATCTTGAGAGACATTTGCTAAGCCTTTAATAATATAGGTCCAATAGGACCTGTAGGACTTATGTTTTTTTAAAAACCTTGCGCCTTGAGCCCTGCGCCATGCGCCTTTTCTTAATTCGGCCTTTTCCCTCCCCAGGGATTGATATCGATGTCATTAATGCATGAACTGCAAAAGACCTTGGTATCAACGTGTCCGCATCCATAGCCCCACATGTCGAATTTTCTGCAATCCCCGCACAAAGGTATCTCGCAGCCGTCGCAATAGATAACCGCGTCATTTTTCCCGCAGACCTTGCAAGTGATTTTTTCTTTCACGGTAATCATTTCAAGCGATTGATCCTTTTTATCAATGAATTATCATCCCCGAATTTAAAAGACTTTATAACGAACCCCGAATGCTAGTCAACTTTCATTTCAAAGACCTTCGGCAGGACGGATTTATTAAGATGTACATAAATAAATTCCCATGAAAATTTGCCCTTGACAGAGAAAAAGCCGTGATTATTTTTTTGTCTGTAAAAGCCTGGGGTCTTTTAACTGGCTGTAATTGTTATGTTAAAGCACAATTATATGGCATATCGTGAAATATTAACAATACTAAAAGGAGGTAAATATTATGATCTTCAGAAGAGTCACTAATATGCCTTCCGTCTATTGGAGAACTCCTTTTGGAGAGCTCGAAAGACTGAAAAGGCAGATGGATTTGCTTAGCGAAGGGTTTTTCGGAGGTTCACTGACCGGGCCTTCTGCGGGTGTTTTTCCATTGATGAACGTCACGGATGATAAGGACAACTATTATGTCCGTGCGGAACTCCCGGGGATTAAATCAGAGGAACTGGATATTTCTGTTACAGGCAATACTCTGTCCATAGCAGGTGAGAGAAAGATCTCCGAGGAAAAGGGAGACGTCAAGTATCACAGGCGCGAGAGGGAGGCGGGAAAATTCAGCAGGATATTGAATCTGCCGTCCCAGATAAATACGGCCAAGGTGGATGCAAAGTGCATTGACGGGCTTCTTACCATTGTCATGCCCAAAACAGAGACCGCTAAACAGAAACAGATTGTTGTAAAATCATCATAACGAAAAGGGGGTATTAATATGGCTGATACTGAAAGCAAGGCATTGCAGTCAAAGGAAAAAATAACGCTTAACATCGCGGAACAGACAAAGCCAGGAATTGTCTTTGCCCCGGCAGTGGATATATTTGAGACTGAAAAGGAACTGACGCTCCTGGCTGATATGCCCGGAGTTAAGTCTGAAAACCTGACTATAGGTCTCAACAAGAACGTGCTGACAATGTCCGGGGAGGTTGATGCCCCGGAAGGCGAAAATGAAACGGATGTATTAAGGGAATATGAGACAGGTAAGTATTTCAGGGAATTCAAACTCTCCAACGAGATCGACCAGACAAGGATTGATGCAGTTCTCAAGGATGGAGTGCTGAGACTGACGCTGCCCAAGGTGGAGGAGGTGAAACCCAGGAAGATAGAGGTGAAGGCGGCAGGATAGATTATCAATTAGTAAACCGCTATTACAGGAAATAGGGAACGCAGCTCAAAACAATAAAACTCGATTGATATTTTGAGGTGCGTGCCCCATTTCACAGATCCTGCTTTTTATGTATCGCCTTGATCGGCGGGTCGTTACAGGGAGGCCAGATACCTGACCACCCGGTCACCGGCGATGTAGCTGCCGGACAGGCTCCAGTTCATGTCATTGATGAACTGGCGCTTCACGCCTCCCAGGTTGATGTGCCGGCCGGAAGCGAAGTCGCCCGTGACATACAGGCCTTCGACAAGGCCGCCGTCCCTGGCATAAGCCTGCATATCAGGGCTGACCTTCACGCCGCCGAAAGCGCCGTCGGTGGCCATAAAGCCGCTGACTGCGTAGTAGGGTCCCTCGGTGAAGGGGATGAGGGTCGACTCCGGCTTGTAGAAGCCCCAGTCGAAGCCCCCCTCGCAGTACCGGTTATACTCTGCGATGGTCTCCAGCAGGCCTGCCCTGTCGATGCCCAGGGTATCAGCCAGTTTCTCCGGCGTGTCGGCCCGGAAGCAGTTCTTCAGTGTGGCCAGTGCCTCCTTGATGTCGGCGTGGCACTCCTCGATGGTGCCGGGCAGTTTCTGGCCCCGAAGTACCTGGTCGGCGATCACCAGACCGCCGTCGCCCAGCACCATGGCGCTCTTCATGATGTTCTCGCTGAAGATGGCAAACACCTTGCCCTTGGGCTGTGCGCCGACCACATGGCCGCCGTTGAACTGGTCCATATGGCCGATCAGCGGCTCGCTGGCATAGCGCTTGCCCAGCAGGTTCACGGAGATGCTGTAGGGAGATACCGCCATGCCGGAGTATGTTCGGTTACTGACAATGAACATGGGGCCCATCAGGCGCAGGCAGAAGCTGTCGTAATCCACGAAGGCGCCGACCTTCTCGGCAATGGGAATTCCGTCGCCGGTGTAGGCGGGATTGGTGTGGGAAGACTGGCCCATGTCGATCTCGAAAAAGCCGGGATGGATCTTCTCCGTGATCTTCCTGTTGTTGACCCAGCTGCCGGTGGCCAGAAGGCAGGCCTTGCAGCCCACGCGGACGAAGCCGTCCTTTGTTTCGGCAATGAGCGCTGTGATCTTGCCGCCCTTGCACTCGCAGTCCACCACCTTGTGCCCGGCCAGAACAGTAATGCCCAGATCGGGGCATTTCTTCAGCAGGGCCTCCACCACCATGCGGCCGAAGCCGTTGTGCTGCCCGCCGTACTGTGGGCCGAGCGGTCCGTTGTCGTCGTCAAACACGTAGCGGCCGGCCTTGAAGGTGTCACCGGGGATCTTGCAGTATTCGCAGAACCAGTCGAAGAACTCGCCTGTGCCCTTCAGGATGTTCTCAACCAGACGCGGCTCGGGGCGCCAGTAACAATCGTCCAGCATCTTCCGGGCATACTGGGCCGTCACATCGGGCAGGTTGCGCTCCTTCTGCCATTTGCTGCCGAAGGTCCGCATGGTGCTGGCAAACAGCATGCCGCCGCCGATGACCTTCGTCTTCTCCAGTATGATGACCTTGTAGCCGGCCAATGCCGCACGCACCGCAGCCACCATGCCGCTGCCGCTGCCTGCAACGACAAAATCGCAGTCTTTCCTGTCTATAAAGTCGTATGTCTTTTCCGATCCTCTGGCATCGGTTACCGCTCCTGCCATGTTCATAAGAATCGGTGCTGCGATCGCGGCAGAACTGACAGCCATGAATTTTCGCCTGCTTAAATTGAGATCCTTTTCACTCATAATGAACCCCTTTCACCTTCAAAATTTGAACAATGGTTACCTCTGACTAAAGGTTGTTCTTTAATGTTCGCGGCGTCACGTCTCCGACCTTCAGATCGTCCGAGAATGAGACGGCGCATATATAATCCGATTCGTGGGCTGCAATGGACAGGCTTTTGGCGTCTTTTAAATAATTTTTCGCAATGCACACCATGACACTGTACATCCCTATGCCGTGGATAAACACATGTTTGCCTGCTGGAATTTCGGGGATGGCCACCTTTGAAAGATTGTCGAGATTAAAGGTGTGATGGCCGATTTTCAAGGCATCCGGAGAGTCAGAATTGAGGTTGATAAAGACCTTGTCGCCCGCCTCGACAACCTCGAACACAACGTCGTAATTCGGATTCTGCTTCCCTCTTTTCAGCTCATACATCTCCAATTCGGTTCCGTTTGACCTTGGATACAGGTACTTGACATGCAGGGGCTTTAATGCCTCCATCAAGGCGAGTGTAATCCACGGTTCGGATATTTCGGTCAGCAGGTATGTATTTTTCGGCGAATTGAAGCAGTATTGAAGCTCGGAGATGGCTCGTTGGACATCTTTTATTTGCCATGTCTGTTGCATTCGTTTTTCGCCGGTCGGCAATACAACTTCTTCCTCTGAAACCCCGAACTTTTTACCGAGCTCTTCCACGCTGATGACGACTTTTTTACCCTCGGAGGTTGCCTGGCTGTTCTCCTGCGCGAAGCACAGGCCTTCAGCCATACCCATGAATGCAAATATGAAAAGGACAAACAAGAACAGAGATTTGAATTTCATCTTCATGAATTTCTCCTTATAGTGGTCAAAATGGTTTATATCCTATTACAGGGCAAATAGACAATATTATTTTGCCGCAGACTGTCGCAGACTTACGCAGACATAATGTTTCCGCGACTTGTGGAAACATTTATCGTCAGGCCCTTCGGGCAGAAAGTCTTTTTTCTCGCGAAGCGATGGAACCTTTTGGCCGGTCAAGTCGACCGGGTAAAAAGTCTGCGCCTTTGTGCGTGGGTCCGTGGCTGAATAGCATAAATAAGAGGTTTAGAAGTCAAGAGGTTAAGCTCTCAACTTCTCATCTTCTTAACCTCCCATCTTCTGTCCCGTGCTTCTATTTATCTGTCATTCTGAGTTCCATTAGACAAGCTCATGAACCAGCGAAGAATCTCAGTCTTGGTTTGGAAAACGGAATCAGCATCGGCACTTCCTGTCGATATTTATTGTATGAATCGCCGAATTCGATGATGAGTTTTTTTTCTTCAAGGAATGTCCCGATAATAATGTATATTGTAAGAAGTATGTTTACAGCCAGATCCGCCATGGTGAATATCCGGCACCACAAATATATTATTAAAGCAAAATACATTGGATGTCTGATAATTCCCAACAGGCCATTTTTCTTTATTTCCCCGGTTGAATCATTATTCTTTCCGAGGTTTAGAATCTGGCGGATTCCAAAAAATGACAAGAAATCATAGTTAAAGAAAAAAGCCCATGCAAACATAATCAATGAGCCTGAAAGCAGTAATTGCCGCAAGATATTCAAGTATGGGGGATAGGTCATTATTATTTTATTATCCGCGTGCGCTGTGAACTGAATAAGGGGAATAAGCAATACGATTGAAAGCACAACATAGAATAACCTGTAAAAGGCATAATACTTTTTTAATAGATGTGTCATCAGTCTTGTGAAGCTGATGCTTATAAGAAAACTGTGCAGCGCGCAGTATGCCGCCCACCAGAATGCGATAAATAAATATTTCATTTTAAAGTCACATCAGTTCCCATGGAATAGGTGAAGCACCTCAATATGCCAAACTGCAAATAAGTCCGATTGATACTTTGAAGCCCCCTCTCCCACTCATGAATATGACCTCCTCCTTCACCCCTCTCAAGAGGGACAAAGAGGCGAGTAGTCATACGACAGATGACAGCAATGAAATAAATAGATGTCATATAATGGAAGCATAATACTTCCGCCAATCTGGTGAATCAGAAAATCAGTTTTATGATGAGGCTTAACTGGAGAATCTTTCAGTCCCCCAGGATAATTATATTAGCAGAGCTTTCAGTCCTGCCAAGGCAGGATCAGCGTTCAGAAAATTGACCGATACTTAGAAGCAAGAAATGAATATTGGCATAATCAGACTATTCGCTTAGACTGTCAAGGGAAAAAGCCGGATAACGGACGACGGAAGATGCCTGGCCGCTTCCCGCTGTCGCGGCCAGTTTAATCGAGTAAGAAACTTGAACGAAAATCCTGTAAAGATGAACATTGACCATTCAACATCGAATGAGCTGCAGAGCAGCGACATATTAATAGCGCCATAGGCGCGATATATTCATAGCTACAGAGGAGCGGCATGATAAAAATTTACATCCTATATGCATTAACATTTTTTATATGCCGCTCCTCTGGAGCTAAAATTGAATCACATTTTTATGCTATTAACATATCGCGCCTATGGCGCTATATCCCAGTAAAACAGTTGAAGTTTCATAAGAGAGAATAGGGCAGAAGGCAAAGGACAAGTGATAACTTTAAGCTTCGAACATTTAACGTTGAACATCGAATCAAATCTTAGGACCGGCGGTTTGTGCCAAAACGTAAAATAAAAAGGCTTGAAATCGGCGTTTAATCTGATTCCAAGCCCTTTTCATTACTTCATTTTAAGCTGACCGCTGATCCCTTGATTTTTATCTTCCGATCACTATCCGTCCCGGGTCCACCTGGTCTCTCAGTATCCTCAGTTCCTCCTCAGTAGGATGGGCCGTCTCAATTATCTTGTCGGCCTTAAGGAGTTCAAACCCGCAGTTGTCCTGGACATCCTTTACAGAATATCCTGGATTGATGGAGATTATCCTCATCCTTTTAGATTTCTCTTCAAAATCCATAACAGCCATGTTCGTAATTATCCTATAAGGACCACATCCCTTGGGAAGACCCAGCTTTGCCCTGGAGTCTCCGCCCTGGAGCCAGCCCGGAGTTGTGATGAAGTCGCATTTTTCTGTAAATCTCCTGGCATCCTGTGGTGTTATGACCATCATCCGCCAGCAAAAGGAGGCAAAGTCATTGGCCCCGCCGCTTCCCGGAAACCTTGTTTTCGGACGGTTGTGGTCCTGGCCCAATTGTGTGGAGTTGAGGTTGCCGTACATATCTATCTGGGCTCCGCCCAAAAATGTGTAATCGATCAGACCCCTGCTGCAGGTCTCCATGATCTCGGGCATGCTTGTTGCCATAACGCCCTTGAAAAATGTCCTGGAATCGCCCACTGAGATGGGCATCTCAGGGAGCAGAGGCGCAACGCCGCCTGCTTCAAATACAATCATAAGGTTGGGGGCGTGTGTCTTCTGGGCAAGCATTGCCGCAGCGCAGGGGGCGCCGGTTCCAACTCCTACTGATGATCCGTCCACCAGTTCTCTTGCAGCGCAACAGACCATAAGTTCCATTGTGTTATAATCAGACATTATTTATCCCTCCCTGCGTTTTTATGATTTTCAGACAAAAGCTCTTTGTCCCTGAGTTTGCACATCTTTTCGATGCCGCCGTGAAGATTTATATATTCGAAATGAGATTTGCAGTTATAAATGTTCTTATCAAGGAATTTCTTGAATTCCTCCGGATTTTTTTCCACCTTCAGCCATTCCTGGAGGTGTTCTTCATCCGAAAAATATTCATAGGCCATATTGCCGGGATAGGATCCGTAAGGAACCTCGCATACGGCATCCACAAGATAAAAAGGAATCATGGTGGCCGTCGGGTTGCTCCTGATCTCGTCGTTTGAGATTATCCTCTCCGTTGTAATGATAAGCCTTTTGGCGGCCCTTGCCAGGTCTGAGTCAGAGATTGAGATCCCCTTGATCCTGCAGTTTCCGTAAACATCCGCCTCATGGACATGTATAGCGGCCACATCCGGATAAAGCGCCGGGACAGCCATATAGGTCTCGCCCGTGAATGGGCATGTAATCGTCTTTCCGGCGCCCCATTTGAATGTGTCCGTTCCCATGGTGCCCCTGAAAGGCAGGAAGGACACGCCCATTGCCGCGGCCTTGAAACGGGTGGCAAGCGCGTAGTTGCTCCAGTCGGTTATATCTACATTTCCGTCCTGCAGATATTGTCTGGCGTTGGGAGAAAGCCCCCTGGCCTCAAGGCCGACTATGTACGAGCCATCCAGCTTGTTAAAGACCTTTCCTGCGCAGAGCAGCTGAAAATCATGGGTAGCAGTGTGACCTGCAAAAGCCATATTTTTTCTTCCCTGTCTCATTATCTCATGGATCACCGCTGTCGGTATCCTGTTGGCGCCGAATCCGCCGATGCCCAGGTATTCGCCGTCATGAACGAATGTCTCAACAGCCTCTTTGACCGACATGAGCTTGTTTTCCATCTTTCTGGATTTTTTCCTGAAAAATGCCCTCGCATGATCCGGGTCCGGATCACCAAAAAGCGTGGCGATCCCTTCTTTTAAGATTTCCATTGTTATTAACTCCTTTTTATTAATAGTTTAGCATATTCTATATTGAATATTCTGTTAGATGTTTATAATTAATACTTCTATTATAATTAATTAAAATTTCACAAGAAAAAAATGAAAATATACTTAGTTAGATACCACGAAATAATATTGGTTACAAGAGGGGATTTTCTCTGTCATCGGGACCGGTATCCTGTCCGAAATTTTCAAGGCTATTAAAGGGATACTATCGCTGTTTTGCAATCTTTTTTTGTCTTGAATCGAACCCTATTGCTGTTATAAACTACAAATGCTTATTTTTTCGATGACCTGAATTGTTAATCAAGCACAAATCCTGATCTTTTTAGTATCTTAAAAGGGCAGGGATGGTTGTAAAAAAAGAGACATTAGATTTTATGTTTTAATGGAGGATAGATTTGTTGATGACCGGAGTGGATGAATGGGGCAGGGACCCGGCAGTTAGGACGATGAGAAAGGTGTTTAAAGCGATGGAGGACTCCCAGAGGGAATTATTTGACAGCATGGGAATATATTATTATGACCCCCGCATAAGGCTGTGGCGTGAAATGGCGCTTCATTTATCTGAAAAAGCCTTTTCCTTCACAGGCAGGGAGGGTTTCTTCATGAATGAAAATACTGCCTCAAATATGTATCTTCATTGCCTCGCTCATGTAATGACGGATCAAGGGATAGATGTCCCGGGAAGTTATCTGCCCGAACCAACAGGCATCGAAGATGTTTTAAAGGAGATATTGTGATGGTGCGTTTACGCCTATTCGGCCGCTGCCGGATCTATCATGATCCGGTGAGTCCGGTGCTGAAATCTCCTGCTGCAATCGGCTGGGACGCATTGTATCGCACAATAGATCTTGTCTCTCCGAGGCATCTCAAGGGGATTGAGCTTTTAATGAGAACCGGCGGCTGGTGGACAGTTGAACCTTCCGACGTGGCAGAGGTGGTGGAAAGGCATGGCAGTCTTGTATTGGGGGAGGAGGGGGAATTAATGGTGGAGTTTAACGATCAAAAGGAGATTGAGGCCCTTTCGGCTGCGCTCCTTGAAAAGTTCGGCGACCAGGTTCTCCTTGCGCCATAGACATTCCAAAGGGACGTTCCGGTTTTATCCAGTACATGAGAACGATGGTCTGGACAAATTATTACTTAAAAAGGTTCATATGAAACTAGATAAATATCCTGTTCTCTTGTCTTGTATCTATTTTGCCGTTTTAATCTGGTCGGGAATAAATCCGAAGGACTATTATACGTGGGTGCTGGAAGTGACGCCCGGCGTAATAGGTTTTGTTGTCCTGGTGCTTACTTATAAGCGATTCAGTTTTACCAACATTCTCTATACCCTTATGCTCATTCACTGCTGCATCCTGTTTGTAGGTGGACACTATACTTATGCAGAGGTGCCACTTTTTGAGTGGATAAGGGACCTGACAAACGGGACCAGGAATAATTATGATAAGGTAGGGCATTTTGCACAGGGCTTTGTACCGGCGATGATTGCCCGTGAACTGTTTTTAAGGCTTAAAGTTGTAAACGGCAAGGTGTGGACAGGATTCTTTTGTGTCTGTGTAGCCCTTTCCATAAGCGCGGTCTATGAATTTGTGGAATGGTGGACCGCGGTTCTCTCCGGATCATCAGCAGAGGCATTTCTTGGAACCCAGGGGTATGTCTGGGATACCCAATCGGACATGCTCTATGCATTCATAGGGTCCCTTGCAGCAGTTATCCTGTTATCAAAATACCATGATGCAAGGTTAAGAGAGATTGAGGTCAGATAATATGTCAATCGGGTTCTATCTTTTTTCGATCTTAATAAACGGTGTCCTTGTGGGGGCAGGGATGGGCGTGCCTATTTTCTGCATCCTGATTGGAGCGCCATATGGTTTTCTGGTGGTCAGCAGGATTTTGCAAAAGGAAGAACGGACCCACAGGCACCATCATTTTTATTCCGGTATCTTGAAGGCATCCGCGATCCTGGCACTGAGCACGTTTATTTTCATGGTCATTGTCTGGACACCCTGGGTTTTAAAATCATTTGCTCCAGGATTTGATTATAGAAATACCGGTATGCCTCTTATCCTTTACACCCTTAAGGCCAGCTTCTGGGGCTGGATCACATTGATGATTGTCATCAGCCCCATTCTCCAGTTCATGACAAGCGTGTCTGCCGGAGTGGCGACTGTTTATTTTATTTCAAAGAAGCATGGCCAAAGGGACGGCCACGCTATGTGACTTCCGATAACCCGCTGTTCTGCGGCCGGGTAGTTCATAAGGGAAAAACTAAATGATTTCGCTTTCTTCAAAACTACCGAATGTCGGCATTACGATCTTTACCGTGATGTCAAAACTAGCCCATGATACAGGGGCCATCAACCTCTCCCAGGGGTTCCCTGATTTTGATGCGGACCCTGAACTCATCGATTTGGTACGAAAATACATGGAACTGGGGAATAATCAGTATGCCCCCATGCAGGGAGTTCCAGTTTTAAGGCAGCGGATTTCTGAAAAAACGAAGGCCCTTTACGGAGCAGCCTACGATCCTGACACGGAAATCACTGTTGCCTCAGGGGCGACGGAAGCCCTTTTTTCAGCCATTACCAGCGTGGTGAATCGTGGAGATGAGGTAGTTCTGTTCGAACCGGCCTACGATGCCTATGCTCCTGCCGTTCTGCTTTCCGGAGGGATCCCGGTGTATGTGACCTTGAAGTATCCTGACTACCATGTCGACTGGGACGAGGTGAGGGATGCGATAACCGAAAAGACAAGGCTCCTGATTATAAATTCTCCTCACAACCCTACCGGCGCCGTCCTGGGTCCAAAAGACATAACGGCCCTTATGGATATAGTGGCGAATACTGATATTCTCATTCTCTCCGATGAAGTATACGAGCATATCGTATTTGATGGGAACCGTCATGAAAGCATGGCCAGGTATCCGGAGCTGGCCCGGCGGAGTTTCGTGGTCAGTTCTTTCGGAAAGACGTACCATGCCACGGGTTGGAAACTGGGCTATTGTCTGGCGCCAAAACCCCTTTCAATTGAATTTCAAAAGGTCCACCAATTCGTCACATTTGCTTCAAACACTCCGGTCCAGTTGGCTTATGCGGAATTCATGAAGAAAGAAGATCCCTATCTCACCCTATCCCGGTTTTATCAGGAAAGACGGGACCTGTTTCTGTCCCTGATTAAAGACTCGCGGTTTAAACCTCTCCCCTGCAGGGGAACCTATTTCCAGATGCTCTCCTATGACGCCGTAACAGATGAGGGGGATATTGAATTCGCCAGACGGCTTACAACGGAATACAAGGTGGCGGCCATTCCCCCATCGGTTTTTTACTCCAAGGGAGATGACCATAAAGCGCTCCGATTCTGTTTTGCGAAGAAAGATGAAACCCTGATAAAGGCTTCGGAGAAATTATGTATGATCTAACGGCTGCCCTGATTTAAACGGAACTTATGTGGGAAGAAATGTCATCCGATCACCTTTAATTTTCTTCAGGGATGACACAGGCAATACCCGGGTTAGCACCTGCAACCTCAGACAGCATTTCCGGAAGCTCAAGGTGTTTATTGACTTTATTAAAGAGACGATATGATGTCTTCGGCGTCCTGATATCTCCGAACAGCCTGCATCTCATATATTCCTTAATTCCGAACAAAACGACCATTATTGATGCTGCAAATTCAAAAATATTCATCCTGCCGAAATGCAGATGGAATAATTCCTTGATTTCCTTCAGCAGGAGTTCACTCTGGCGATTTTGAACAAAGATCGTCGATGAAATGAGAAAATACCGCATCATCTTGAGATTGTTTTTGTAGGTCCTCAGGCGCGCCCTGACGAGCTCGTTTTCATGGTTCAGGCAATACATATAACCGCCAAGGGTGGTTTTAATTGCCCTCAGCATGGATGCGCCGTTTCTGCTGTAATCTATCTCAAAGGCAAGACGCAGAAAATCTTCCGATTCATCCCTTGTAAAATGCTCATGCTTGAACCATATCTTCCCCTGGCCGTGCTGGGCCGCATAGGGGATGCCTTTCAGGAGCTTCCCCTGCTGTTCATAGTCGCTGTATAACTTTGTCCCTGGGATAGGCCCCAGCTCAGCAAATTGCAGGTAATCCGGTTTAAGGGAGGTAACGAAATCAATATCCTCCCAGATGGTAGTTTTATCATGCTCCTCAAGGAACAGGATGGAGGAAGCCAGGACGGCTATGCCCCGGGTTTTTATTTCATTGATAAGACTTGAAAAATCAGTCCCCTTGTTTTTAGCATAGATCTCCTTTTTTGATTCAACGCCGATCCATATGAACGTTACGCCGAGACGGACGAGGATATCCAGATCGCCAAGTTCCTTCAATGTCTCGGCAGAACTGAATATCGCGAAGGTAAAGTAGCGCTTATGCTTTTCCATCAGGTCCATCAATTCCAGGGCGCGGTCCTTCATCTTGAGGAAGTTCTCATCCAGTATCCCGAAATCGGTAATTTTTTTCTCATCCTCATAACGGCAGCAGAGGTCGAAGATCTCCTTACCTGTCTTCAGATAGGGCGTATATTCGCCGAAGAAATGTGAGGTGGCGCAGAAACGGCATTTGTTTGCGCACCCGACCCCGGTTATTAGTATGCCCGAATCAGGGGACCATGGGACGCCCATGACCTGCCGGTTGAACGAGCTGTACCCAAGGGGATGCCTGATTGGCCTGTCTATATTCTCCTTGAAAAGTTTTCTTAAAAAATATACGCCCTCGCCTCTGCAGATATAATCCTGATCGATCATTTTTTCTATGCCCGGGATATTTGCACCGTGACCGCCCAGAATGATCCTGGACCCGGGAGACAACTCACGGATGAGCCTGGCCATCTCCTTGGCCTTTTTAAAATTGGGTATAATGAAGCTGATGCCTATGTAATCATAACCCTTGCCCAGTTCCTTCTTGAAACGCTCAAGGGTTGGGAAATCCAGGACCGTCGAAGGCATTTCAATATTTTCAGCCAAAAAATAAAGCCCCTGACTTCCATGATTGAACCTGTAGGAGAAGATGCCCTGCTCTCTCGTAACCTGATTGTGAAAGAGCTCCATTTTGTTTGATTTTTCGCCATACTCATCATCTGCCGCATATGGTCCGAACACGGAAGTCAGTAATAATTTCATTTAATTTCCCTCAAAAAAATTAATCCATAAACAAACGCTCTCTATTGCCTGACGAGCCGGCAAAACCGGTTCGTCCTCTGCCCTGTGACCTTGTCCCTCGCCATGATTGTCCGGAGTTGTCCCGGCGGGTACTCTGCCGCTTCCGGCCTGATTCCTGATCAACCTTCGGCAGGTTATAATCAAAACCTGCTACCGTACAATATTTAGGCTTGTCACTGAGCACCTTTGTAATGGAACGTTCAACGAATTTGTCTTCTCCGGTCACAAAGGTAAATGCGTCGCCTGTATCCCAGGCGCGGCCTGTACGTCCGATGCGGTGCGTGTATGCAAGGGCTGTATCAGGGATATCATAATTAATGACATGTGAGATCCCGCGCACATCAATGCCACGGGCGGCAACATCCGTTGCAACCAGGATTTTATGGATTCCGTTGCGAAAACCCTCCAGGGCCTTCTGGCGTTTACCCTGGGTCAGGTCGCCATGCAGGGCTGCCGCTCCAAAGCCGGATTTTTCAAGCTGCTGGGCCACGGTCTTTGAACGATGCTTGGTGCGTGTGAATACAAGGACAGGTCCCGTTTCGGTATTTTCCAGGATATTTTTTAAAAGCGCGGTCTTTGAACCCTGTCCTATTGGATAAAAGGTGTGAGAGACGGTAGGCGCAGGACGCGTATCCCCGACCTGGACTGTTACGGGGTCATGCAGCACCTCCTTCGCAAGTGCCCTGATATCATCAGGCATTGTTGCGGAAAACAGGAGCGTCTGGCGGTTTTTCGGGAGATGCCTGATAATTTTTTTGATATCCTGCAGAAAGCCCATTTCAAACATCTGGTCGGCCTCATCAAGGACCAGGACCTCAATCTCCGACAAGTTGATTGTCCCCCGGTTAATATGATCCAGCAGACGGCCCGGGCATGCTGCAACGATATCAACACCTCTTTTTAGTGACATGATCTGCGGCTGCATGCTCATTCCGCCATAAATACAGGTGCTTCTTATTTTTGTCTTTTTTCCCAGCTTGCCTATGGCTTGATGGGTCTGTTCGGTCAGTTCGCGTGTGGGCGATATTATCAGCGTCCGGATAGATGATCGCTTGGGCGATTTCAGGAGATGCTGCAGGATCGGCAATACAAATGCCGCTGTCTTGCCGGTCCCTGTCTGGGCCAGGCCCATGATGTCGCGGCCTTCCATGATGGGGGGAATTGCCTCCAATTGAATCGGTGTGGGTGAGGCATAGCCCATTGCCTGTATGCCGGCAGTTATCTTTGTATCTAATTTAAACTTTTCGAAATTCATATTCTTCCTTATATAATTGTTATTATTGCTTTTTCCGGCTCTTCAACATGTCTTTACAGGAAAACGGATAAAAAAAGCCCATGGGTTTCGATAAAAAATCCCATGGGCTTTTGTTTTAACTGATCGGATTTTTATTTAGAGTCTTAACTGATACTCAATCGTATACTTGAAGAACAGCATAGTCGCCTAATTCAGATGTGTCAACATATATATTTTGAGTAAATGACGTAGGTTAAAAGATGAAAATAAAGCGATTCGCCTTTTGATCTGAGTCCACGATTTCTTACATCTGATGTGCATTGCCGTCGATAAGCAATTTGATATCCTTTCAAGACTTAAAATCGAGCGGACTTTTGGCTTCTTTTACAGTCCTGCTGGGTATGCAATGAGTGTAGATCATCGTGGTCCTCACATCGCTGTGGCCGAGAAGTGTCTGGATGGTCCGGATGTCGTAATTAGCCTGCAAAAGATGAGTGGCAAAACTGTGGCGGAAGGTATGAGAAGTGACGCGCTTCGTGAGTCTTGCATTGCGCACAGCATCATAAAGCGCCTCCTGGACATGAGTCTCATGCAGATGATATCGACGCAGTTCTTGTGCTGCCGAAACCCTGGTGAGGGCCTTTTGCGGGAAGAACCACTGCCAGATAAAGTCCTTTGCTGCCGAGGGATATTTCTTATCAAGCTGGTCATCAAGAAACACTCCTGCATATCCGGCCGTAAGGTCTTTGTCATGAAAAATTTTAACAACCTCAAGTTGGGAATAGAGTTCCGGAATAATCGTCTCAGGCAGGGGAACAGTGCGATCCTTTTTCCCTTTTCCGTGGATAGTGAGTATTCCTGCGTTGAAATTAAAATCCTTAACGCGCAGTTGCAGACATTCAAACAACCTGAGCCCACAACCATAAAGTAATTTGACCACGAGATCATAGGGGTATTGAAGGTGTTTCAACACTTCCTCTATCTCCTTTCGGGAAAGGACTATCGGAATATATTTCGATTTTTTCGCGCGCGGAACGTCCTTATAATCTCCGAAATCCTTCTTGAGAGAATGACGGAATAAAAATAGAAGCGAATTGAATGCCTGATTCTGGGTTGATGCAGAGACATTGCATTTAACGGCAAGATAGGTCAGGTATTCCTTGACATCCTGCGATGACAGAGAACCCGGCGGTTTATTCTTCAAAAAACGCTGAAACTGGCGTGACCAATGTGCGTAGGTTTTAAGCGTTTTTCTGGAGTAATGCCGTGTTTTGATCTCATCTGCCAGACAGGCGATGGCGGCATCCCATTCCGGAGAATCCGATTTAACGGGATAGCCATTTTCCCATAGACGCCAGGGCTGACGGTTTGCATGGTCAACAGGCGAAGGTGTCTTAGGCGGAATTGTCTGAGGTAATGAGGGAGATACATTCCATGCCTGCTGAGGTTCCCGGACGAATGATGTCGTTTTGGCGCTGATCTCAGGAACCTGGGGTTCGCTTTTGGGCTGCATTTCAAAATAAAGGGATACAGCATGTGCTGCCTGTTTTTGCTGAGATTGGGTCTGCTTTTTTTCTCGCAACTTGTCGATGAACAAACGCACCTGATCAGGTCGAGCTTCGGGTAATCCGTTATGAATTTAGAGATACCGTTAATAAAGAGGACATGGATCGACTATGTGGTGCAGAAGTTTATCAGAGATGCCGTGCTGATCTTTATCTCCTCCGAATTGACTTTCTTAATATTGAATACAAGAAGAAATATTTAGGGTTAAGAAAAAAAATTCATAAATACCCTTTCCCCAAAGCGACAAAAAGGATTGATGAACATCCAAACATAATACAAATAGGTACAGGGAATCGTTCCCGGACAATTGGTGGTGCATGCAGACAGAGGTCCCAGCATGAAATCAAAGGCTGTTGCCCATCTCCTGGGAGACCTGGGGATAACCAAGACCCACAGCAGACCTCAT
>Ga0209287_10000114_pt1 | contig 51480 bp, 40 predicted proteins | sample PPLLak3cmMay2015_2_FD_187255 | JGI IMG/M metagenome (GOLD analysis project Ga0209287, IMG submission 187255) | Freshwater sediment microbial communities from Prairie Pothole Lake near Jamestown, North Dakota, USA - PPLs Lake P8 Core (1) Depth... | ecosystem: Environmental > Aquatic > Freshwater... | reverse complement strand
TAAGAATCGGTGCTGCGATCGCGGCAGAACTGACTGCCATGAACTTTCGTCTGCTTAGATTGAGATCTTTTTCATTCATAATTACTGCTCCTTTTTATAGGTTCTGATGAGTCTGTGGTTATAAGAAATCCTGCTAAGGGCTTCCGAACATCGCCCGCTCTCACGACATTATGCCCTCTTAGTTCACTCCAATTGTGTAGAGACTACGCTCTATTTTCTGTTATGTTCCATTTTTTCTTTCATGGCAGAATCCATTTATGTTTATTGAGCTTTTACAAATATCATTTGTTAGATTTTACATATTCCGCAGCGTTTTCCCCTGCGATACGTCCGCTGTTTACCGCAAAGCCAAGGGTGTTGCCTGGCATGAGAAACATATAGCTGTCGCCGTACAGTGAATTTGCGTCATTCCCCGCGGCATAGAGGCCCTGGATTACGTCCTGTTCCTTATTAAGAACTTCGGTTTTGTAGTTGATTTTTATTCCGCCCTGGGTCCCAAGGATGCCTGGACAGATTCTCCCGGCGTAGAATTTAGGCTTTTTAACGCTTTTCAGATATTTGGCCTTTCTATAGAAAAGTCTGTCCCGCCCTGTTTCACAGGCTATATTATATTCCTTTACTGTTTGCTGCAGCCCATCAATATTTATTCCGGTTAAATCAGCTAATTCCAGGAGTGTGTCTGAAATAAATAAATGCTGATTGCCCAGATCAAGCGCCTGCCTGAATTCGCCGTCTATATTAGCAGCCTTCTCTATGGGGCCAAAATCAAACCCTGTTTCTTCATAATAATTCTTCGTGCCCTCATCAAAGATCATAAAAGCGTGCCTGTTTTTCTGTCTGGCTATTGCATTGCCGAAAAAGGTGCTGTTCAGAAAAACCTCTTCATTCACAAAACGCTCGCCGTTAAGATTAACGAGAAGGTTCGGGTGCATGAAGGTAAAAGCCAGCATAGGCGCCTCGGCGAAAGAACACCCCGGTACACATTGAACAATATGGGCGTGCATTTCAGTTGGAGCCGCACCTGCTTCCCAGGCCATGCGGATGCCGTCACCCTCCAGCCCCGGTATCCTGTGTGAGAATATATCTTTCCCCCATTCATAGCCGGTATATTTTTTCAGCATAGCGGGGTTGTCCCCGAATCCGCCGGTTGCAATAATCACAGCATTTGCATTTGCCTGTATCTGTTCGCCCGTTCTGTCTGCTGCAACAACACCCGCAATCCGGTTCCCTGTCTTGATGATTTTTTTGACCGGCGTCTGCAGAAATATCTGGACGCCTAATGACTTTGCCCGTTCTGTAAGGACCCTTATCATGTCGGCCGCGCTTGCGTGTCCGTAAGGTCCGGCACTTGAGGCCTTTACAAGATGCCAGGTAAAATGGAATCCCATGCCATGAGAGGCCACATCTAAAAATTCAACCCCATTATGCTCCAGCCACTCAATGGTGCCGGCTGATTTTTCTATGTATGCCTGAACCAGCCTGGCATCAACCCGCCAGTGGGTGTAATCCATATGGATTTTAAAGGCCTCCTCTTTCGTGAGGGCAATCCCTCTGTTTCGCTGATGCCTGCTCTCCACGGCAAAAGGGCCCTGTGCCATATTGCCGGTCCCGCCGGTAGTGGCCGCTTTCTCAAATACTATTACCCTGGCTCCTTTTTCCGCAGCCGCCACTGCAGCCGCCAGCCCTGCCGTTCCACCCGAGACAATTGCTATGTCGCTGTCCAGCTGTTTCATTATGCTGTCTCCTTTTCTGCTTTGATTGCCATCTGGGAAGGGTGCTTCGGCGGTTTAGCCAGAATGATGCACAACAATCCAAAAAGAAAGATCAGCGCCACCAGAGCAAAGATTGTCGCGTAACCTCCGGTGATGTCATAAAATATGCCTGCCACAAAAGATCCCGATGCACCAAGAAGGGTCCCGAACAGGAACACAATCCCCATGATTTTGGGGAAATGCTTCCTGCCATAGTATGACGCAAGAAGCGCTATGTAACCTGTCGTGAATGCCCCAACCCCAATGCCTATAACTGTATTGTACATGTAAACCATGGCCAGGGTTTTGGCTGCCAGCAGCAGAATGCAGCCCGCAACAATCATGCCCATCGAGATAATATTAAGGCGGCGCAGGTCAAATTTAAGGCCCAGGGCTCCTATGCCCAGGGAGCCAAAAATGCCGATGCCGTACATAAGACCGGCGGCTGTCGCTCCTTTTACGCCGCTGATTCCGATACTCCCCAAAAATGCCATTTGATGCGTCGACATAACGCTGTTCAGAAACTGCGTGGTAACAAAAGTATATATGATCAACCATAAAGCCCTCGTTCGGATTGCTTCGCCCAGTGTAAACTCCACGGGGGTTGTATAAAGATCCCGTGCCGGTTTATCCGGAAATTCTGTTTTCGGCGCCGGAGCGGGCATACCGTCAGGGACCTGGCCTACGTCTTCGGGCTTATCCTTTACGGCCAGACAGGGGATCAATACCGCACCGATCAATATGGCCGCAGTGATAATAAAACAGCCTGACCGCCACCCCCACCATCCGATGAAGATGGACATCAGGGGCAGGAATGCAAATCCGCCTATACTTGATGAAAAGGTAACGATGCTCATTGCCATGGATCTTTTTTTAATAAACCAGTTGTTTGCCAGGGTCATTGCCGGCAGTATGCCGCCAAGACTTGCCCCTATTCCGACAAGCACACCATAGCCCAGATACAGGTGCCATGGTTCTTTCTGAATGGCCATTACCAGAAAGCCCATAGCCATCAAAAAATTCCCTGCCATAATGCCTTTTCTGGCGCCAAATTTCGTGATTATCGCTCCGCATAAAGGGCTGGACAACCCGAGCGCCAGCATAGTCACCGAACTTGCCCCTCCGATCAGGGCAGTGGACCAGCCGAATTCTGCGCGGAATACAGGCAACAGCAACTGGAAGGAAAACATGCAGCCCATGGACAGAAATATCACCAATCCGCCAATGGATACCGTTTTCCACCCGTAGAACCGTTCTGATTTTGGATCCATTGAATTCATGCTATATCTCCTTTAAGCATATATCTTGCTCAATCCCCATATTCCCTTAACCAAATTTAAAAATCAATATTCCCCGTCTGTCATTTAGCAATTTCATCTAAATATTTACAAGCATTGGCCGCTGCAATAAATCCGCTGGCAAAGGCCCAGGAACAGTCGTTGATGACCTGATCCTTTACACCACCCCTGTTGATGAACCGGCCGGAAGCAAAGTCGCCGACGACATAGAGCCCCTTCACCAGACCGCCACCATCTTTATAGGCTTGCATATCAGGATTAACCAGCACGCCGCCGAAAGCCCCGTCAGTTCCGAGAGTGCCCTTAATTGCAAAATAGGGCGGCCTGTTTATGGGCACAAGGTTGTTTGCCGGCTTGAAATAGTCCAAATCCACACCGGCCTGGCAGGAGGAATTGTAACCTGAAACGGTGGCTTTCAGGGCTTTTGGGCTCACGCACATCTTTTTCGCCAGTCCTTCCATGGTGTTCGCCTTAAAGGCGGAGCCTTTCCCAGTATTTATGGCCTTGTCCATATCGGCATAGACCTCTTGCATGGACTCCGGGAACCGGGGATAACCAAAAAAGCCGCCGTAGCCATCATGGGGCTTTCTGGATTCTTTTATGGCAGCGGCCAAACTGTTTTCGTCAAAGACGGCGTATGAAACAGACCCAGGCTGCTCCAGCAATACGTGTCCGGAATTGAATAGTCCCATGCGAACCTGAGGCGGCTCACAGCACCAGCGCTTTCCGACCCGATTGACAAATATGGAATATGGGGAGTTACCCATGTTATTCATAACTTCGCTCCGGCTCAAGGTCATGGGACCCATCAACCGCAGGCAGAAGCTATCATAATCCAAAAAGGCTCCGGCCTTTTTTGCCAATGGGATACCATCTCCGGTATAGGCAGGACTAATGTGGGCTTTGCAAATTGGGTCGATTTTTGCTTTTAAATAAGCCGGTGAGACTTTCTTCATCACCTCCTTATTGTTGATCCAGCTTCCAGTGGCCAGAACGCAGGCGCTGCATGCAACACGCAGATAGCCTTTCTCTGTTTCGGCGATGATGGCGGCAATCCGGCCTTTTTTCACCTCTATATCCACTACCCTGTGCTTGGTCAGCACCTCGACGCCCAGCTTCTTACATTGTTCAAGCATGGTTTTCATTATTAATTGGCCTGCACCCCAGTGGGATATGGTCCCTTTTAACAAAGGAACCTTGGGGCCATCGGGGCCGTCGAAGATATAGTAGCCGACCTCAAACTCATCTTCCACGTCGCCCGCTATATCACAGAACCAATCAAAAAATTCTCCGGTCGCTCGGAAGGTGTTTGATACCAGGCGGGGTTCCAGCTTCCAATAGGTGCTGTCCATGGCATTAATGATAAACTGATTCATTACATCAGGAAGGTTGCGTTTCTTCTGCCATTTGCTTCCGAATGTTCTTATCATGGATGCAAAGACGGCTCCACCGCCGGTGTGGCTGGTTTTTTCCAAAACGATGACCTTTTTCCCGGAGATCGAAGCTGCCCTTGCAGCAGCCACCATACCGCCGCCTCCACCACCGAGAACTACAAGATCACATTGTTTATTTGCTGCAAAATGATACATCATCGTAATCCTCCTAAACAATCAAGAACATTATCGCGAAATGGCGGGATTCGATATATGTCGATACCGGATAATAAATTTAGGTGAGTGATAATTATAAGAAGATATAATTCTCACGAATAAATCGTTTACTATGTCCCCTGCTTCATCCGCCCCATGCCGGATTTACACCGGCAAGGGACGCCCATTTTATTAAACTATTAAAACTTTATGCTAACCGTTGCACCGAATGTACGCGGCGCCTGAAGCATCAGACAATGCGGAGGGAGGAACTCGCTCTTGATGGCCTCGTTTGCAAGGTTGTGGCCATAGAGCGACAGCTCCAATTTGTCCGACGCTGAGAGGTAGCTCAGAACTGCGTCATATTTGATATAGCTATCCTCATTGGACGTCTTACTAACCGCCGGAGCAATATGATAGCTTGAGGAATAACGGAGCGACGGTTCCGCGGAAATCGAAGCGCCGTCGGCCCCGATCCAGAATGTATGTCTATAGCTGATGGAGGCTGTCCATTCAGGAGACTTCGGGAAAGTGTTGCCTTTGATGTCCAGCAGATCCCAGGGGAGATGGCCGTCCGGATTGGTCACCATCCGAGAAGATGCGATCTTGGACTGGAGATAACCCAGGTTCGCCGTCAGCCGGTCATCGGGTGTGGCGAGCCAGGTAAGGCCAAGCTCTGCGCCGTACATGTGGGCATCCCTGGCATTCACGATATCAAGATTAATGTAGAGAGGTGGATCAAATTTAAAAGTCAAGGCCTGATAATTGGTGTAATCATAGTAGAACGCAGCTGCATTGAGGCGAAGCCGATGGTCGAGCAGCTCGTTTTTAAAGCCGATCTCGTAGGCAATAAGTTCCTCGGACACGAAGTTGTCACCCACCTGGGGATCGAAGCCGCCTGGTCGGTAACCCGTCGAGATGCTGCCATAGAGAAGCGACGCCTCGGCAAGGTCATATTCGAAGCCTGCCTTCCAGTCAAAACGACTCCATTCATCCTCGGTATACGGATAATTACCCGCTTCTCCCCCTGCATCGTACAAGACCTCAACAGAGGTCTTATCTTTGCCCTCACGCGCGCCACCAATCAGTCGAAACGCGTCACCCACCGGCATGGTCACCTGTGCATAGACCGCCTTTGAACTGGAGGCCTGATAGCTATTTCTCCAAATATCTGTGGGGTTCTCAACGACTACGCCATTAATGACGATATTTTTTATCTGCCTTCTCGACAGGTCGTAATCGTAAAAATATGCGCCCGCAATCCAGGCAATGGGAGAACTGGGCTGCGACGTCAGCCTGGCCTCAAAGGACCGCTGCACGAGTTTTTTCGGTTGGGCGCCGTTATCCGACTGAGCTCCATTATTGATCACGTGCTTTTCAGGCCCGGCATGCTGGTAGGCAGGAAGCAAGGTCAGGTCGCCGAACCCGAGGTTGAAATTTAGATTTGCCCATAATTTGTAATCACTGTTTTCCGTGTACTGACCTTTGGGGTTCTCTGAGTGCCAGGGATCTGAGAGCGGGTAGGTGGATGGGGAAACTCCTCCCATTCCTTTGCCTCCGGTACGGGTATACTCCGCCCCAAACAGCAACTCGGCCGATTCGCTGGGCGTGTATAGAATTTTCAGGCGAGCGCCCCTGGCAACATTGTCGAACTGACCGTTGCTGAGATAGCCGTCGCGGTCAATGTATGTTGCCGCCAGCCTAATCGCAAGCATTTCGTTGACGGGAACATTAAACATGCCTGTAATCCGCTTGAGGTTGTAATTCCCTATCTCAGCAGTAGCGGACCCTTCGACTTTCTGTGTCGGGTCGTTGGTAATAATATTAAACATGCCTCCTTCGGCATTACGGCCATAGAGGGTGCCCTGGGGGCCGCGGAGCAACTCGAAACGCGCTACGTCGTAAAACCCGACCGCTGCACTCGATTCCATCATATTGTAAACTCCGTCAAAGAGACTGGACACGCCTGCGCTTCCGCCGATGTCAGCCGGGATCGGCTCCTGGCCCACACCGCGTATGGTCGAGTTGAAGCCGGTAGGCGAAATGGCAATAAAAACATTGGCCATTTCATTGGCAACGTCGAAGAGAGATTTAAGCCCTGCCTCATCCATCGACGCACCGTCAACAGTGATTATCGATGCCGCAGTTTTCTGGAGGGAAGTTTCACGCTTTTCCACGGTGACGATAATCTCCTCAAGCTCGAATTCGTTATCGGACGCCGTTTCTTGTGCCCATCCCGATGGAATAAATCCTGGAAGGAAGCTTAATCCCAATACTATCACAAAATAAAAAACACATAATTTTTTCATACATCATCCCCCTTTTATTGAAATTATAATATGTTTATCCACCGGCGATCTCGGTGGTGTACTCAAAAATATCTGCTTTAAGGCAAATCAAAATTCAAAATTCAAAATTAAAAAGTATTGGTCGGATTTCCTCCTTGCAAGAGATCCATAAACTGCGATAGGGTTCGGTTAACCTTTTAAGGATCTACTCTGCTGCCATGAAATGAGGCCCCGCCACAAGCAGCGGGGTATCATGCGGGATGAAAAGCCCTACAGCAAGGTACGGATAAATTAGAATGAGATTTATAGGGTAAAAATGCAATAGCCATACCACCTTAGATAACCCCTTAATTTAAATGGCGATAGGGGATTTCTTCTTTGAAAAAACACTTAATTAATCATCATATATGGTTAAAATCGCTAAATATGCACAATATAAAATTGACTGGCACATTTTTTCATTCTAAAAACCGGTTAGGATGAACAACTTCCTGGATGATCTCACTAAAAGATATGGAGGGAATAGCTTTGCAGCAAAACATAGAAACAAAAATATACAGGCCAAATAATATACAGGGCATTAATGACCTTGAAAAGGATATTTTAACATTTATCGCCTATACCAGCCCTCCTGTCACAATCGATAATATTGCCTCTTTCTCAGGGATCTCTTCCGTCACAGCCCTGAATATAATGGAGAATCTAAAAAAGCATCGCTTTGTTTGCGAGAAAAAGGATACAGGAAAAGGCGTGTATTATCCCGGAAATATCAACCTTCAAGATTACCTGTTTAAAAATTTGTCCAAACCTGAAGCGGCTGCTGTCATTAAAAAAGTTATTTCTTATATTGCGGAGTTCCCGATGGATGAAGAGGATAAAATTATTGCCTTAGGGGAACTATATTTCCAGAAAGGCATTGACCATCATGGAATGAAATATATAAAAATGGCCGCCGACATCCATGATCGTTCCGGGAAAAAAGAAAAGGCGATTTTATATTACGATTTTATCATTGAGAATTTTTCTGCCAAAGTCACACCTAAGACTCAACCGGCATCCAGCACAGAGGATTTTCTCGACGCTGTTTTTAAGAGAGTCTCCAGGGCATTGTTTTTTCCCATGCCTTTCAATAAGCTCCTGTCCCTTGTGGAAAAGGCCCATGAGATAGCCAGGGATTATGACAATCCGGTGCATCTGGCGAAAATCAAATTTCTCCTGGGCAGGTCTCTCCTTAATTACGGCCAAAGTGAGAGAGCGATGCGCTATATAAACGAATCCTGGAAGCTCGTTGAAAAGATAGATGAAAAAGAGTGTCTTAGAGAGACCCTGTTTTTAACAGGCATAACTATTATCAAGACTTTGACGGGCAGGTTTTCAGAGGCTATAGATTACTATGAAAAAACGATTGGGAACCTGGAGAAATTCGGCGAGGATGAAGAGGCCTTGATGTCAAGCCTCCTGGTTGCGCTCAGCCACATTTCCTGCGGCAGGATATCAAGGGGCATGGGGATGATGGATGTCATCCGAAAAAAAGCCCAGTCGCTCGATATCAGGCGTGTAGTAACCCATTCTTACTTTACCGAAATAATTGCATTGATCGGAATAAGAAAAATCCCTGAGGCTGAAATATGTCTCACAAAATTACTGGAGTGTGGCGAGGATTTCCTTGATAATAATACAAGAGGGTCTATCCACTTTTGCAGGGCATTTATCCTCTGTGTGAAAGGAGATTACATCAGCTCTTATGAACAAATTAAAAAAGGGTTCGAGTATAGAGATTCTATGCACATGGGATTGCACCCCTATTGTCCATGGATACTTGAATGTCTTTACTTGCTTGAGTTAAGAGGATTCTCTGACAACATAGTTAATTTTGATCTTGAATTAAACAATGCCATTAATGGCGAAAATATTTTTCTTAAAGGTTCCGCCTTAAGATACCGCGCCTTAAAAAATCTGGAAAGAAAGCAGCCCAGGGAAAGTGTACTCCCCGATCTGAAATTCAGTGAGAAATTATTAAAGCAGTCAGGAGCAGAGATTGAACTGGCGCGCACAAGAAATATCATGAGAGATTATTATCTGGCCCAGGGGAAACAGGAACTCGCCAGGTCTTGCGGAGAAAAAATATGGACCTTCTTTTTTAACATTAATGAGAACCTCATTCCCAATGATCTGTTGAAAAATATGCCGTTGGAGAGGAAGACTGAACTCATAATTGAAAAAATTACCTCAATAAACACATCTATCAGCGCGATAAAACACCAGTCAGCCCTTATAGAGATAGTCATGAACGTGGCAATGGACTTTACAAATGCCACACAAAGCGGGGTTTATACCAATGAAGAAGACAGGCTGAAGCTGATCGCAAGCCGTAACATTGACTCCATCTCACTGAATCAAACAGCTTTAAAACTATTACAGGAGACTATTTCTGCCGCAATAAAAAGGAATAAAGAAATAATTGTTCCCGGGGCGGATACTGCTATTTCGGAGCTTTTTGGAAGGCTCGGCATCAGGTCATTTATCGGTATCCCGCTTAAATTGAAAGAATCATTATATGGATATTTCTTTTTAAGCAATCATTTCGGTGGCAGCCCATTTCCGGCTCAAACCCTCACCTTTATGCGGATGTTTGCCAGCCAGATTGAATTAGGCATCTCATATCTTAATGCATATGAAGACATAAAAAGTTTAAAAGAGCGTTTTGAAGATGAGGCCATATTTTACAAAAAGGAACTGGGGCTTGATCTCCCTGTTGAACAGATTATCGGAGAGTCGGATGGAATAAAAAAGGTAATTGAACAGATTCGACAGGTCTCATCTACAAACAGCCTGGTCCTGATTTTAGGGGAAACAGGTGTGGGCAAAGAACTGGTGGCGAAGGCTATCCACAACCTCAGTGAAAGAAAAGATGGCCCCTTTATCTCAGTTAATCTTGCCACTTTTCCACATGACCTGGTTGCCAATGAACTGTTTGGCCATGAAAAAGGCGCCTTTTCCGGGGCCCATGATCAAAAAAAAGGCAGATTCGAGCTTGCAAACGGGGGAAGCATGTTTCTTGATGAGATCGGGGACTTAAATATGGATGTGCAGGTAAAGCTTCTACGGGTGCTCCAGGAGGGCGCCTTTGAACGGCTTGGGGGTTCGACCTCCATCCGCTCCAATGCCAGGATCATTGTCGCCACCAATAAAAATCTGCGCCAGGAGGTCGAAAAGGGGAATTTTAGACAGGATCTCTATTACCGGCTAAATGTATTTCCCATATATGTGCCTCCCTTGAGGGAAAGAAAAAAGGACATACCATTACTAATTCAACATTTCTTTTCAGTATTCATTAAAAAGTTTGGAAAAAACCTGAAACGGATAACGGTCGAAAAAATTAATAAGCTTATGACATATGACTGGCCGGGTAATATAAGGGAGCTGGAACATTTTGTTGAGAGGGCGGTAATCCTGTCCGATGGATATGAAATCAAATTTTCAAATCTTGAAACCGAAATTGATGACCAGCTTTTAAAAGTGAAGCCAGCCGCATTATTGGCTGATATTGAGCGCGAGCATATCGAAATGATTTTAAGAAATACCTTTTGGAGAATCAGCGGACCTTCCGGTGCCGCTGCTCTCCTTGGAATGCATCCATCAACCCTTTGTCATCGTATGAAAAAGCTCGGGATTAAAAAGCGTGCAAAAACATTTTCAGATTAAGATAGCATCATTATCGGATCATCATCAGATCTGTGAAGCAACCCCTAATGCATTGCGCATCAGTCTCATAAGATTGCCCACCTTGTTGCAGTCTCCGATCGTATAGCACTTGATCCCGCCCACAAACAGGTTCATGGCCTCAATGCTTCTGGCTTTCATACCTGCGGCGATGATCACGCTCCCGCATTTAATCTTCTTTTTCGCATTGCCTTTGTCGATATAGGTGACATCCTTTTCGGAAATATTGACGGCAGTGGCCTCGGTTATTCCGCTGAAGTTCCTGCAGGCCTCCCACTCCTTCTTCAGCATGGAATAATAATGGATGGGAGTTGAGTCCATGGCAAGAAGTCTCCGCATCTCAAGTATGGTTACATTCTTTCCCTTCTGTGTCAGATACATCCCGGTCTCCACGCCTATCTCGCCTCCGCCGATTATGACTACGTCTTTATCCAGCTCATCATATCTGGAATAGGCGTGCAGTGCGGTCATCACGTTTTTACCGGTTATACCTGGAATGGATGGAATAAAAGGTTCGGATCCGACGGCAATGACGATCTCGTCATATCCGCCCGCAATCAGCATCTCCCGGTCAGCAGCAGTGTTAACCCTCACGTCAATAGAGTGCTTTTCAACCTGATTGATGAGGTATCTTTTAAAGTCCTGCAGGGTCCATTTAAAGTCTACATCGGTTGTGACATTGAGCTGACCGCCCAGAGATGCATCTTTTTCATAGAGGGTAACCTTGTGCCCTCTTTTCTCCAGCAGCAGTGCCGCCTTCATGCCGGCAGGTCCTCCTCCCACTACGGCAACCTTTTTCATGCGGCCGGGCGCCCTGACAAGGTTGGGCAGCCTGTGCTCAATGCCCCAGATCGGATTGACGGAGCAGCCGGGCATAAAGGGGTCAGCCTCGCTGCTTCTGTGGCACTTGTTGCAGCGCAGGCAGGGGATCAGATCGTCAACCCGGCCCTCCGCGACAATGCCGCCCCAGTCAGGGTTGGAAATCCAGCTTCTTGCCATCCCGATGATGTCGACCTTGCCTTCGGCAATGGCTGCCTCGCCGAGGTCAGGATGTGTAAAGCCGCCGACTGTCATTATGGGAATGGTGGTGCGGCTCCTTGCCTTGATCTCGGCTGCGGCTTCCAGCCATGGGGTCTTTGCATGGAACTGAATAGGATGGGCCGGATCCAGCTCAGGGGCCTTGATCTGGAACAGGTCGAAGGAGCCTTCAGCCATCTTCATGTATCGGCAGACATCATCAAGGGTGGTTCCGCCATCACCCGGGTCATAGCAGCTGATGCTTGCCTCCACAATGAAGTCCTTTCCGCACTTCTGCTTAATGAGGTCGGCTACGTATTTGGGGAATCTGAATTGATTCTCCAGGGTTCCGCCGTATTTATCGGTTCTCTTATTGGTTGTCGGCGAGAGGAACCTGCCCAACGTCATCAGGCGATAGGACATGTGCAGAAAGGCCCCGTCATAGCCGCACTCGTTCTTCAGAATGGCGAGCATATCCGAATATTCTTCAGCCGTCTTTTCAAGCATCTCGACAGGCGCCTCCACCAGGTCTGATCGGGGGGACCATTCCATCCCGTGGGGTGCAAACCACAGGTTGGGAGTCCCTGTACTGACGTCATAGCCCCTGGGCAATTCAAAGAACAGGTTTACCGTGGCCAGAGACCCGTAAAAGTGGATTTGATCCACCAACTGGGCTATATAATGCCTGCTGTGGCCGTCCCGCACATCATAGTCGGTGTTATGCCCGTTGTCATGATGATAGTTCATGCTTCCGCCGTTGACGGTGATCAGGGCTGCCCCGTTTCTGGCCTTGCCGGCATAGTTCACCATGATCGCTTCCGCAGGAAATGACTCGGGTCCCTGGGAGAAATGCATGCCGGAAGGTGTTGCTACCATTCTGGTTTTAAGGATACGATTGCCGACCATTATAGGCGACAGGAGATGTTTGTATTTTTTATTCATGGTAATACTCCAGGTTTGTTGGTTATTATTTCACTGTATCCTTTAGCGCCAGACGTTCCGGATCATAGGTCCTGCGTATCATGATAAACGATACAATAGCGATAATGGAAATGACAGAGCATATCTTATAGACGGAATCGTAGTTGCCCTGGGTGTCATATATCCAGTTGAATAGGGTAGAAGCCGGCGCTGAAATGGCGCCCGCGATCATCATGACCCATCTGAGATTGGCCATAAAATCCTTGCGCCCATACACGTACGCAATGGAAGAAGGATTTAAATTGGGCATGCCGCCGGTGGCGGATGCCACCCCGATAACGGCCATAATGATGAAGGCCATGTTGCCGTTGGATGCCAGCAGCATAGCCACGCTCATGAACAGGTAGCAGCAGGCCAGGCCGATGGAGGCCTTGTGGGCGCCTTTTTTATCGTCGATCCAGCCCCACATGTAGCTGAGGAAGATGCCCAGCAGGGAAGCGGCTGTAAGTAAGTTCAGGGCCAGTGGCAGGGGGACTTTCAATTCAATCATTCTGGGGATGAAGATGCTCATGAATCCGGTCATGACTGTAAACATGCAGCTCCAGCCGATAATGAGAAACCATGTTTCCTTGATCTTAAACAATCGATTAAGAGGCCATTCGCTGGAATCAGGGACTCGCCTGAGAACAGCAAGCTCTTCTTCGCCGCGGATGATACCATCAGGGTACAGACCGTAATCTTCCGGTCTGCTGCGAAGCAGGGAGCCGAATGCAAGGCCTAAAACAATGATAATGATGCCCCAGGCCGTATAGACCAGGCTGAAGCTTCCGGTAGCTTCGATAAGACGCATTATGCCGTTCGTATAAACGGCAGAGGCAAGGGGACAGGCTATTGTTACGATCCCCAGGACACGGCCGCGCTTCGAGATATACCAGCTGGTACAGGCCTGCAGGCCGCCGAGAACCATGCCCTTGGAAAACTGGACATTGATTATATATGCGATGAGGAATAACGGATAGCTGGCTGTCTTTGCGATAATGACTGTACATATCCCCATGCCGACAATGCAGACTGTTGTGATTTTGCGTGCGTCTGCCTTCATTATAAGGGTCGCCAGCAGGAAGTTGCAGGGGATGGCTACAAGGGAACCTATGGTCAACCCGAGTGCGATCTGGGCACGGGTCCACCCATACAGCTTAGGGAGATAGATATAATAGACGTTCATGGTGTCATTTACCATGATCGGCTGTAAAAAATGGGCCAGGAAAGTTGCTGCCATAATGCCGATGGAATATTTACGAAAGGCCTGTTTCATCTCCGATTCGTTCATGGATTTTCCCTGTTTGATTAGTGATTGTATTGTATATTTGAAAATACATAATTATTTTATTAAGTTCAACATTAGACAATTCTATTTTAAAAAACCGGGAGGTGTAAACAGGCATGAATAATCGGCATTTTTTGAAAGCGGCTTTGGCATCAATGATTGTGTTGATGCAAAACAGGTGAGAAGAATAATGTGTTTCCTGGAGATATTACAGCGGATGCATTAGGGACATTTTAAATTGCATCTTATTTTTAAAATTCCAAATTTTAAGGGGGTCGCCTCATATTATGAGACGGCCCCCTTTTTGTTACCTGCTTTTTATAACTTCAGATTTTAATGCGCTAGCTCATCGCCGGCCTGCTAGGATTTTTTAGTTACTGTAAGCACTATTTGGCCGCCGTAGTTGCGGGCCCCGATTGCGGTTTTAACGCCGTCAACCGTCATGGTCACACTGTAACCTTCGGGGGCGGTGATGGTAGCGCCCTGGGTAACGTTCAGGCTGGTCAGATAGCAGGTCTTGTTGACGATCCATTTTGAGTCCTGGTCAAGTAATACCGTTATGCCATAGGGGTCTTCAGGCTTAGCGCCATAGACATTGGTTACCTGGCCGATCAGGTAGTAAAGCTCAGGGGTCTTCGATGTGACCTCCTCGCCATTGGGGCCTACAACATGCTTAACTGTGGACGTTGTGATCGCGCCTGTAATGGTCGCGTTCTTGAAAGTAACGATCACATTGCCCGACCTGGTGAAACCATTGATGATATCGCCATTCATGGTCATGTTGCTGAAGGTAGCCTGGACATCCCTGCTAAAGCCGCGACCGCCGCCGGTGCGGTTAAAATCGGACATATTGGGATCATCGTTCGCCATCGTCTGGAGGATAACCCCGCTTTCTGAATTCAGTTTCGCGTTGTCAACGAGTATGTTGGCGCCGCGACGGCCCTTGATCTGGATTACGGTGGATTTGGTATTGAATACAGTGCCCTTATCGATGGTCAGTTGGCCGCCGCCTGAGCCATCGTGCATCATAACGCCGATCCTGCGGGAATTCACCACGGTCCCATCGGTAAATATGCCGGAAGCATAGTCGCACACGATCATGGCATAGTCCGGGATGTTTATTTTGCAGTCGCTGAACTGGACAAGAGAATCACCAATCGAATAGGCGCCATAACCGCTTTCTTCGACATCGATTGTGCATTTGGTAGCATAGAGCCTGACATTTACGGGGCCGTCGGTTGAAAGGGCGCCCCACGCCTGGGATTTGATGCGGGTGTTGTTGTAGTATGCAGTGCCGCTTTCAATCACGTTGGTGGCACGGACCTTTCCCTGGATGCCCAGCAGCCAGGGTCCGAAAGACATGACTCCACTTCCCACGGATGACGAAGCGCTTTTTGACACTGTGCCGTTATTCGTTTCGATGTCGGAGTTATTGACATGGATGGTGCCATTCCCCCTGACAAGGACGGCGCTCCTGTTATCGCCATTGTTGACAATCCTGGCTTTCTCTACAGTAACATCCGCCTTGCCGGAAACCAGTATCCCCATACCTTGACCCGTAGCATCGTTGCCCCCGTTTCCGTTCAAGTTAATTACTGGACTGGCAATGATATAGGAGGACTTGGAATCGCCTGTTACAATAATGCCGTTAAAGTTGCCTTCATTCGACGTGATCTTGATATTTTTTGCGGAGGTGTCTGTCACCTTTCCGTTAGCTACCAGTGAGGCGACGGATTTCTCCGCTACATATTTACCGTTCTCTACATAAACAGCCGCTTTCCAGGGAGTTGATGCCCCGCGCGGATCGCCTCCTCCCGGCATCCCGCCTTCGCCGGGGGCGCCGCCAGGCATGCCGCCGCCTTCGGGAGCACCTCCACCGGCGCCACCCGGCATGCCGCCTTCACCAGGAGGGCCGCCGGCATCGCCCGGGGCCCCACCGCCGCCAGCAGCGCCGGTATCCGTTGAACCGGCCATATTGATCTCTTCAGTGATTGTGAGCACTATTTTGCCCTTGTAGTCGCCGGCTTCTATCGATGTTCCAACGCCGTTAACCGACATGGTCACGTTGTGGCCTTCGGGGGCCTTGATGGCAGCGCCCTTGGCAATGGTCAGGCTGCTCAGGCTGGTAGTCTCATTGACAACCCAGGTGGAGCCTGCATCAACGTTTTTAGCTGCAGCAGCCGCAGCAAGTGCTGTCGTATTACCTGCCGCAAAAGGCATCATAAGCATTGCTGCGACGCCTGCTGCTGCTAAAGTCTTAACAAATCTTTTTTGCATGTTCATTTTCTTTCCTCCTCAAAATAGTTAACAAGATTTTTCCGGACAGGAACCCGCTTCCGGAAACCGGTTTCTCTCTAAAAAAATACTCCCTTCATTTCCTGTGTCATTATGAATAGTCATAGGGATGTCCCATATTACAACTGGATATGGTACATCCCGTGTTACCTAGTGTCCATCCAAAAACTCTCGTTTTTGGATTCAAGCTGTCAGCACTCAGCATTCAGCTTTCAGCTAAAGTCTTATAATTCGACAGGTTGGCTGATAGCTGACAGCTGAACGCTCCATCCATTAAAGCCTTATTTATGGATGGACACTACCTAATGATTAATAACGAACCGAGAAGACAGCGCCATAGGTCCTTGGCTGGCCGATTATCATCGTGCCGCGGCCTCCGCCCATCACAAACCAGTTTCGTTTATCGGCGTAGCCGGTTATATTATTCACATAAGCCGACAGGGTCCATTTCCCTTCAGGATCCGCATAGACAGTAGAGAAATTGTATATTGTGTAGGCCTCCTGCAGCCTCTTCTTGCTTAAATCGATTGAGTACGGCTCATAGGTAGTCGTATCCAGGGCCAACTGCTCTTCTTTCCAGGTCATACTCCATCCCAACCTTGTAATCCGGATGGTTATAAGGCATGTCATAAATCTCATGATCGATGCCTCCGGATCTGCCGGGATACATTTCAGCCAGCGCACTGTTTTTATCATCGGTATAACGCAGACCGCCTGTCACACGAAATGCATCCGTAACCGGATATGTGACATTTCCGTAAACAGCCCTTGTCCCTTGCTCGGCAGACTTATCGCGATAGCCACCTGTATCATCTTTGCTATGCTCTTCATCCGATGCCTTGTAATAGACAAGTCCTAATATCCATTTGAAAGGGAAATCCTCGGATGAGACAAAGCGGGCTTCAGCGCTTTTTTCATTCACTGTATGCGAATTGATGCTGGTTACGGTAGTAGTCCGTCCGGGAGGTATACCTGTGGATGTCCCTCCTGAGCCAACTTTATTAATGGAAAACACCAGGGATGAAGTAAAAGGACCGAAATCCATATCTATATTCGAATATGCCCTCTTTGTTGTCTGTCTCATGGAATTGCCGGTATTGGTTTGCGACGAAACCCATGGATTCGACCTGTCACTCTGTTTAATAAAATCATCAACGCCGCCGACGCCATAGTCATTCGACTTTTTTACCTCGCCGGTCAACAGAAAAGAGAGTTTTTCACTGGGTTGCCATAATGCCCTGATACGGCCGGATTTCACATCCTCGTCATCCGTTCCATTGGATATGTAGCCTTCGTGAACCGATGTGGTAAAAGCGGCGCGCAGGGCTAATGTATCACTTATGGGTGCATTCATTGACCCTTCAGTGTGCAGGGCGTTGTAATTGCCGTATTCAAAAAGCCCGTTTGCCGAAAACTGACCGAGTTTCGGTGTAATTGTTAATGTTTATGCCATATGTCTAGGTCATCCCACATACACAGAGAAAAGACATGACAATCTCTGTTACAAACAAAAAAAGGTTGAAACCGGTATTCATCAGAAAAGGATAGGTCTAGAAATTGGACTTTAAGACTTAAAACAATAAAATAACATTACAGTTCGACTTCATTGTTAATGGGGACAAAAAATTAAAGATTCGAAAATTACCTGGAGAGTCAATTCCCCTTTTTGTTACTGGTGAGTAAGGATGAAATATTCAAAATTTAATAATCAAATGTTGGATTTGGAATTATTATTTTTATAATAAATATGGAGGTCAAAATACTATTGCAAAATGCGACAATTTAATGACATTATGCGAATATCTAATTACTATTTTAATTAGCGATCTAATTTATTCATAAAATGTGCAGATATCACAAAATGCTCATAATGTTATTGCAAAAATCAGATATATTTATATAGTATAATCTTCATAGGCCTGCATATTGAATCCTTAACATCTTGCTGCTGTACGTAATAAACGCACAACTGGTTGAAGAGACGATGATATGCCTGACACATACATTCCCCTCTCAAATATTTTGGGAATACAATGAAAACGTTGATAAAGTTTTTTCCAGGCATGATATCTTGAAAATGTAGGCCCCTTCTTGTGAAAAGCCGCCTGACTCCGCTGTTTATGAAGCTATCTCTTTAAATTGCTTGTTATTTCAGCATCAAACCTATAATATTCATGTATTGAAAGGTCTCATTGAGCGATTGACATGAGGAATAATCTTAATGACCAGTGACAGACACCGCTCCCGGCGCAGGGCCGGAGGGGATCACGAAAAATTCGGCGGAAGAAGGAAGAGCAGGGATACCTACGGCAGCCCCCGGCTGGACCCGGCCCTCAAGGGGCATATCAGCAGGATCGGCGTGCCTGAGGCAGCGCCCTTTGTCCCTGACCCCTTCCAGATTGAGGCCCTTGAAAGGATACAGGACCATGATGTCCTTGTCAGCGCGCCTACAGGTTCGGGAAAGACATGGATCGCCCAGAGGGTGATTGAAGAGCACCTTAAAAAAGGCATGAGGGTCTGGTACGCCTCCCCCCTGAAGGCCCTTTCCAACTCCCTTTACCAGGAGTTCGTGCAGGAGTTCGGACAGGATGCCTGCGGGATTGTGACAGGAGAGAGGAAGGAGAATACGGATGCGCCTATTGTTGTAGGGACTACGGAGATACTCAGGAACCAGCTCTATGATGCCATGCAGGAAGGGACAAGCATCAACTCGGACCTCGTCATCCTGGATGAGGCCCACTATCTGAGCGACCAGGACCGGGGAGTTGTATGGGAGGAAGTCCTGATCTATCTCCCCTCAAGGGTCAGGCTGCTCCTCCTTTCCGCCACCATCTCCAATGCTGATGAACTCTGCGCCTGGCTCATGAAAAACAGGGGCACAAGGGCGGTTGTAGTCCGGTCCGATAAAAGGCCTGTCCCCCTGGAGATGCTGTTCCTTTTTCCGGACGGGCTGATCGCCCCCCTCGCAGGCAGAAATGGTCTCTCAACAAGCGTAAAAAGGTTCATGGCGTCCCATGAATTTGAAAAAGGCCAGAGGGGCCGCCAGCCGCTTCCCAGGTACGGAGACATCATTGCATGCCTGAGAAAGTTCGACCTCCTGCCGGCTATCTTTTTTCTGAAGTCCAGGATGGACTGTGATCATGCAGTCCTGTCATGCCACTATTCTGAAAAGGATGAAGATAAGAGGGTCCTGCTCAGACAGGAGGTAAACGCCTTCATAAGGGAATATCCACACCTTGAGGGCCACAGGCAGATAGATCCCCTTGTGGAGTCCCTGGTTGCCTCCCATCACGCAGGCCAGCTCCCCTACTGGAAGGTCCTCATTGAGAGGATGATGAACAAGGGCTACCTCGATGCGATATTCTCCACATCCACTGTTGCGGCGGGCGTGAACTTTCCTGCAAGGACAGTGGCCCTGGTGCAGAGCGACCGGTATAACGGCAGGGAATTCGCTGACCTTACAGCCACGGACCTCCACCAGATGATAGGCCGCGCCGGCAGGAGGGGAAAGGACAACATCGGCTTCGCCCTTATCATCCCCGGCCTCCACCAGAACCCCCAACTTATCCATGAGCTGAAGGACTCTCCCCCTGAACCGCTCCTGAGCCAGATACGCATCAATTTTTCCATGACCCTCAACCTCCTCCTGTCCCACACGCCCCCCGAGGTAAAGAACCTCCTGGATCTGTCCTTTGCGACATTTCAGCAGGAGAGGTCGGACCCGTACATCCTGAGGCAGTGGAGCGAGATGCTCAGCCTTGTAAAAAGGTCCGTCCCACTCGCCGCCTGCGACAGGGACGACCCCTATGAGATCATTTACAATATAGACAGGAGACATGAACTGGAGAAGGAGACAGGGAGGCATCTCGGAAAGGATAAGAATAAAAAACTTATAAAGGCCCTGAAGCCCTATCTCACGCCAGGAAGGCTGTTTCAGCATAAGGACAAGGGTATTTATGTCCTGATAAGCACCTATATGTTCCACGGCAGGCTTATCTGCGCGGCACAGAACATAGAAGAGAGGCTCAGGTTCAAGAAGGGAAGGATACGGTTCAAGAAGGCCCCGGCAAACAAGATCCGGCACATCTATGACGGGGTAATACAGCTGCCTGAAGGGCTTCCGGAGGACCAGTTTAATGAGATCCTCGGGTCTATAGATGTTTCATCCCTGCAAATCATTGATACCGGGATTGTATCAAACGAGGACGAAGAAAAGATAGAGGCCATTGAGAAAAAGATTCAGCAGCTGCCCTGCGAGGGGTGCGGACATTTCGAGTCCTGTCATTATTCCGGGGACAAGGAGCTTAAAGAGGCCCTTGCCTATTTTCGCTCCCAGATCTACAGCCTGGAGTCCCTGGGCGAAGGCCTATGGCTGAGCTTCAAGCGTCATCTAAGGTTCCTCAAGGAGACGCAATTCGCCGATGGGACGGACAAGCTTACCGACGACGGGACCTGGGCGTCAAAGCTGAGGCTCGATCACCCCCTCCTTATTGCGGAGGCCATTAAGAAAGGGGCGTTCAGCGATCTCTCGCCCGAGGTTACAGCAGGATGCATCGCCCTGTTTATCTGGGACAGGGACCAGCAGGTGGAGATGAGGATAGAAGGTTATGAAGACCTGAGCAAAATGGAGGAGGCCTTTGACCGGGTGATTGAAGGGATCGAAGGAATCAGGTCGTCGATGGAAAAAAGGGGGTTCAAAAATCCGCCCATCCCCTTCTGGCCTGCCGCCGTCATGTTCATGTGGGCCAGGGGCGTCTCCTGGGAAAGAATACTGTCCTATATCAGTATAGGGGAGGGGGACCTGGCCTCGCTGATCGTAAGGACAGCCGACCACCTGAGGCAGGTGGCGGCCATAAGCGATACCCACCCCCAGCTGGCCAATGCGGCGAGGAGGGCAATAGGCCTTATCCTGAGGGTGCCTGTGTATATTCCTTAGGTTAGCCCCCCCAGAGTAAAGGGCAGTATAACCTATTCATATTTTTTAATTAGTGCCTGATAAAACAGGGACAAGGCGCAGGGCATATGGTAAAAGGCAAAACTCTTTGAAAGCTTTTTTTACCTTGTGCCCTGAGCCATGTGCCTTGAGCCTTGGTGACAATTGAGGAAATTGGTGCCGGCTCAAAATACCGGCTGTTTTAGTTAATGTACATCTCTATCTAAACCTTATGGACTGATACACCCTCCCGCCTTCAGGGATGTCAATCCCGTTGATGTGAACCGTTTCCGAGCCGCCAGAAGATATCTCCAGGTCATGGACACCCTTATCCAGCGCTGTCCGGACAAGGGTAAGACCCCCGGGAAGGGTCTCCCAGGATCGTGTGTCTGCCTCCTCCAGCAGGAAAAGTATTGCCCTTGAAAAGACCTCTCCTATTTCATTTTTCCCGCCGATCACCTGTGCAATGGTCTCCTTTGCGCCGGCCCTCAGGGCCTGACGCGTGAGGTACTGCGCTGACCTGTCGTCCAGGGATTTCCTGGCCACCTGTCCCAGGTCCGTGGAAATCTTCACGGCATCCGGCGCACCGCCGTCCGACGTGATGTCGACCGGCAGAGGCGAAGAGCCGTCACTATACACAGGGATGGAGATCCGTATGGAAGGCGGCAACACAACATCGCTGGAGACCTTGGTGGGGGCGCGCCCATGGCTGATGAACATGATCAGCTCCCCTTTGCCGGGCGCAATCGATCCATGGGAAGGCCCCTCTCCCCCCATTTCCTGTGCCAGTTTTTCATACTCGATTCTTGCGTCATCCGGCAGGTTCATATTTTCAAAACAAAGGGCGATCAATGCGCGCGTAAAATGATCGCCCGTCAGGGAGTCAGGATACCTGTCGTAGACCTCAAGTGCCTGTTTGGCCTCTACAAGGGCGTCTTCATACATGTACCGAAGCAGATAATTCATCATCAGGAATGTATGAACCCAGAGCCTCTCGCTGTATTCGCCCTTGTAAGTGGTTACCCAGTCATTCGTCATAACCGCCGAGGACTGTTCCGCTACACTTATTGTCTCCTGGTGTTTGATAAGCTGTGATGCCCTCAGCAGAACCTCCGTGCTCTCTTCATATGCCTCCATGTAATGGAGGATAAGACCCTTTTCCAAGTAGCACAGAAGAAGATCCTTTTTCGATATCCCTTTGCAGCCTTCCAGAATATATTCTGCCTCATTGAGGTTCCCGGAATAGAACTCGGTCCGGGCCCTTTGAAGAGGAAGGCTTGAGCAGCCGACTGTTAAAAGGACAGCCGTTACAGTTATTAGTAGCCTTAAATAAATTCCTCTGGGTCGGCTCATGTTATGGGATCCGTGTCTTCATAATAGTATTGCTTGTGTCTGTTGTGTTATTGAGTTCTTTGCGTTTTTGACCCAATAACACTATGAACCCAAGTAACCCTATAACTTATCCTTACCATCCGATAATGGGCTTTGATGCCTCACGGGCAAGCTCCGCCTGATCCGCATACACGATTTCGCCTGTTTTCAGGTCCGTTATGGAGAGGTCCAGGCTGTAGTAGATGCGTTCTTTCTTGAAAAGCCGCATCTGCTCAGGCTGCTCCTTTTTGATGGACCTGAGCGTACCGCTCAGGATATAGTCCGCGCCAAGCTGGCGGCCCTGCTCAACCCTCATGGCCGGATCGACATATCCCTGGTTCTGATAACTTGTCTCCTTCTGGATATTGTCCCTCTGGCTTTCATTGATAAAACGGAACTTCCCGGACTGCACAAGCTTCATCCTGATTGAATCCGTGATGCCGCCGGTGCTGATGTGCTCTGATGTCTCGTTAACCACAGGGTAGACAATGAGAATCGGTTTGTCCTGAACGGGGAAGACAGGGGCGGCCAGCAGCGGTGTGACCAGCCGGTCAACAATCTTGTTTTTATCCGAAAAATCATAGCTCGCATCGTAATGCGTCTCATCTGCCGGGTTTATATTTTTTGTGGAGGCCATGCACCCCGTCATGATCAACAGCGCCGTCCAGGTGATTGATATTAAAAACCGAACATATATTCTCCGCATAGTTCCATCTCCTTTGCTTTTGGTTGCCGTTATCGAGCCGCAGCCCTTTATAGAACATCAGCGGCCGCACATCTACTCGTAAAAGTATATATCACTTTGCAATCAGGGTCAAACCTGCCTTCTCTTTGCGTGGACCGCACCTTGAACATGGAAGGCCGGTCCGGACAGAAAAATGCCCCTGTTGACACTCGTTATAACGCTGCAAAATGCCTTTGGTTCCTGCACACAGCAGTTCCGTTATATCAGCATTTCGATCCTATTTATCGTTGAAAAATTCCTTATAAACCCGGTAATGGGCCGTATTCCTGTAGGAGACAGGGACAATTGAATTGTTGTCAAAACTGTAGATCGCTGCATTTGCACAGGACATGATTATCGGCGAATGGGTTGAGATAATGAACTGCGCAATGCCTGCCCCGCTCATTTCGGACAGGACCTTCACGAACTCCAGCTGGCTTGCAGGCGATAATGCTGCCTCAGGCTCATCAAGAAAATGTATCCCCTTGACCTTGAAACGTGATTTAAAATAGGAAAGACATGATTGTCCATGGGACTGCGTCATGAATGACTTCCCGCCGAAATAGTCCAGAAGACCCGGACTTGCTCCTTCCCATTCATCCACAAGCTGGGAAAAATGGCGGAACAGCTCAGGGGAAAAAAATGAGCCCGGCACGGGGCCGTCGTGCCACGTGATATCAAGGGCACGATCCAGCATCCTTTCATAGGGGTTGCTCGTGCATCCCGGGCGATATGTGCCTTCCCATATATAGATATTGCATTTCCGGCACAGGGCCGACAGGAGTGTTGACTTGCCCGTGCCGTTTTCCCCGGCAAAGATTGTAACCGGTGTTTTAAACTCAACAGAGGCTGTCCGCTGAAACACTGCAAGATTAAACGGGTATGCATCCCTTGTCGGAAATCGATCCTTGTTGATTGCTGCCCTTTTTAGAAACATGTAATAGCTCCTCGTGATTGAAGGCCGGCATAATACAAGACAGAGTAAAACCCAGTTTTCGCGTAATAGGCCGACTTTTACTTAAACTATCATCAAAGGATGACGCAAGTCGAGGAGAATTAAAACCCCTTCAAGAGAATCGGCAGGCCTATCGACTGAATCCAGCATAAATTTGACCTTGACAGCCCCGTATAATCTGAATATAGATTTCTTCTCATGGTGTAAAGGCTTCTTAACTGCTTAATAAAAAAAGAATATTTCATGTATAAAAGGTAAAAATAATATGATGAATTCATTTGATAATTTATCCAGACGTGATTTTGTGAAGTTGTGCGGGACGATTGCCGCGGCGGTCGGCCTTTCAGATCTATTCAGCATTGAACAGATCGCCAATGCCCTGGAATCTGCCGCAAAGAAACCCCCGGTCATATGGCTGGAGGGGCAGGACTGTGCAGGGTGCACCCACTCCCTCATCAGCCTGGAAGACCCTACTCCGTGGACCTTTATCCTAGACGAGGTGTCCATCAGATATCATGAGACAATCATGGCTGCTGCAGGTTCCCTTGCTGAAAAGTCGAAGGAGGATGCGATTAAAGAGGGAGGCTATATCCTCATTGTGGAGGGGTCCATACCCGAGGCAGATGACCGTTTCTGCACGGTAGGGGGAAGGACCTTCAAGGACATCCTTATAGAGGCATCCCGGAAGGCAGAGGTAATTATCTGCGCCGGCTCCTGCTCATCCTTCGGCGGTATACCCGCAGCGACGCCCAGCAAGGGGGTGCCTGTCAGCAAGATTATTACCGACAAGCCTATCATCAATCTTTCCACATGCCCTGTGCACATGGACCATATTACCGGGACCATACTGTATTATCTTCTTACGCGGAAGGTCCCGCCCCTTGACAAGCATAAACGGCCCCTGATGTATTTCGGCAGCTATATCCATGACAACTGCCGGCGCCGCGCCCATTTTGACGCAGAGGAATTTCTCACGGACTGGAATGACCCGGACCAGAAGGACTGGTGCCTCTACGAGATGGGATGCAAGGGGACCGAAACCTACAGCGATTGTCCGATTCGAAAGTGGAACAACGGGATAAGCTTCTGCATAGATGCAGGAGCCCCATGTCAGGGCTGCGCTGAGCCCGGCTTCTATCCGGGATTCAGTCCGCTGTATAAATCCATTTAAGCTGATGACCTGACACGACCGGAAAAGGCCGCTGTCTTCTTTTATAAAAAATTTTCCTTAGTAAAAGGTATATGTTATGGCAAAACGAATTACTATAGATCCGATGACAAGAATAGAAGGACACCTCAAGATCGAGGTAGAGATAGAGAACGGCAAGGTCAAGGATGCCTGGAGCACCGGCACCATGGCTCGAGGATTTGAGGCATTACTGCTTGGAAAGGACCCGCGGGATGCGCCCTATGTGGTGAGCCGCTTCTGCGGGATCTGCTTCAGCGTCCACCAGGTCGCTTCCGCCCGCGCCCTTGAAGCCGCTTTCGGCGCCCAGGTCCCTCCGGGGGGAGCCCACCTCAGAAACCTCATAATGGGTGCGGAGTATATCTATGACCATATGCTTCATTTTTACCACCTGAGCGCCCTGGACTACATAGATATCATGGCTGTCGCCGACTATCAGGGGAAAGACCGGGAGCTCAACAATGTAAAAGGAAGAATAATGGAGCTTGTCCGGCAAAATGACGTCTATCCCCTGCTGCCCCGTTATAAGCCCGATGAATATTGCGTCAGCGACCCCGAGGCCGCCATATCTGCGGTCAAACATTACCTGGATGCCCTGCGGATGCAGGTCAGGGCCAAGAACATGGGGGCAATCTGGGGGGCAAGGACTCCCCATTACCAGTCCATTGTTGTTGGGGGTTTTACGCAGTACCCGGACCTCAATCAGGTAGCCCGGTTCCGCTCCATGCTCGATGACCTGAACGTCTTTGTCACTGAGATCTATATCCCGGATGTCATGGCCTTCGGGACAGGCCCTCTCCTCCCCCTGGCAAAGGCAGGCCTTGGGGCAGGGCATCTGAACTATATTGCCTATGGCAGCGGTGCAGGTGCGCTGGATGAATCCGGAAACAGGCTTTTTAAGCCCGGCGTCATTAAAGGATTCAAGGACCCGTCAACCATGAAGATAGAACCCTTTGACCAGAAAAAGATAACAGAGTCCGTACATTCCAGCTGGTATAAGAAGGATGCGCCGAAGCACCCCTATGAAGGAGAGCAGGTCTTTGACCTCGACCGGGAGAATGCCTATTCCTTTGTAAAGTCCCCGCGGTATGAGAATACGCCCATGGAGCTCGGCCCATTTGCCAGGGCATTGATAGATCAGAATCCGACGATCCTTGATCTCATTAAGAATCAGGGATTCAGGCCCGGAGTGGTGGCCAGACACGCGGCCAGGGCATTAGAGACGAAGAGGCTCATCAGTGCAATGTATCGATGGCTGGATGAGCTGACAGAGGAAATGCTGAAGCCCGGATTCAAGATCCATGACAAGGAGCACTGGGAGCCTCCGGCCGAGGGAGAAGGAGTTGGTTTCTTTGAGGCCCCCAGGGGCGCCCTGGGCCACTGGGTCAGGATAAAGGACCACAAGATCGCAAACTATCAGGCCGTTGTGCCTTCCACATGGATGTCATCACCCAGGGATGAACATGGCCAGAGGGGCCAGTACGAAGAGGCCCTGATCGGCGTCCCGGTTCCTGATCCCGAGAACCCTATCAACATCGTCAGGGTGATCAGGTCATTCGATCCCTGCATGGCCTGCGCCGTCCATCTCATTGACCCCAGGACAAACGAGATTCGCAGGTTTACAGTAGAGTGATGTCACCAGAGGAAAGGGATCAAACCGGGCAGTATGGTCACATCTTGATCCTGGGCGTCGGGAACCTCCTTTTAAGCGATGAGGGTGTGGGAGTCCATATCGCCCAGAGGATGATGGAGATGGAACTGCCCCCCGGGGTACGCGTCGTTGAAGGAGGCACAGACGGTTTCGGCCTCATCAACATCATCTTGGAGGCCGACCGGATGATCCTGATTGACGCTGTAAGGGGCGGCGGAGCGCCGGGCGACCTCTATCGGTTTGATGTCGAAGAATGCAATCCGTTTCCGGATCTTTTCAAAACATCGGTCCATCAGATCTCCATCCTCGAGGTAATCAACCTGTCAGGGCTCATAGGCTCCACCCCCAGGACAACAGTTATCGGGATAGAGCCTAAAAGCCTTGAGATGGGGATGGATCTGTCACCGGAGGTTGAGGCAAAGGTGCCAAGGGTGATAGAGATTGTCATGGAAGAGGTGGAGAAGAGCCTGGTTTGAACATTTCTATTTGATCAACAGATCCTCGGCAGCAGATCGCCCGTCAGCATATCCAATATCCGTGAGGCCCCCAGAGCGGTCTTAAGAACCACTCGCCCTTTATGCTTCGAGGTTACCTCCCCTATCACGGTTGCATCTTTTCCGTATTTATTTTTATGAAGTGCATCCAGGATATTATCGGCATCCCCGGGCGCTGCGATTATGACCATCTTGCCCTCATTGGCGACATACAGCGGATCAAAACCCAGTATCTCGCACATCCCGCGAACCCCATCCTTTACAGGAATCCTGTCTTCATATATTTGGATGCCGACGCCTGATTGGGAGGCAAGTTCGTTAAGGGTTGTGGCCAACCCACCCCTTGTGGGATCTCTCAGAGAGTGGATATTTGCTGACACCCCCAGTATATCGGACACCAGACAGTTCAATGGCGCGCAATCGCTCTCAACCGGCACGGAGAATTTAAGACCCTCTCTCTGGGCCATGACCGCTATGCCGTGGTCGCCGATTGTACCTGTAACAATGATCCTGTCGCCTTCCTTTGCCCCGCTTCCGGAGATATCAACCCCTTCAGGAATAACCCCGATGCCGCTGGTATTTATAAAAATCCCGTCCGCGCTGCCATGATCAACCACCTTTGTATCACCCGTGACAACAACGACGCCTGCCTCAGCGGCAGTTGTTGAGATAGAAGAGACAATGCGTTCCAGGTCTCCGATCGGGAAGCCCTCTTCAATTATCAGGGCAAGGCTCAGGTATTTTGCCTCGGCCCCGCTGGTCGCCAGGTCGTTTATGGTCCCGCAGACCGCCAATCGCCCGATATCGCCACCGGGAAAAAACACCGGTTTAATGACATAGCTGTCTGTAGTGAAGGCAACACGGCAGTTCAATCCGAAGGTCGCGCTGTCATCCATCCTGTTGAGGATCGGATTTTTAAGATGCGGCATTAAATGCCCTGCAATCAGGTCATGACTGAGCCTGCCCCCGCTGCCATGTGCCAGAAGCACCTTATCGCTCATCTTCTCCTCCATAAAGATAATAGGCTGAACATGTGCCCTCTGCAGATACCATGCACGGGCCTACAGGGTGTCCCGGATCGCACACACTTCCGAAAAGTTTACAATCATGCGGCCCTTTGACGCCTCTCAGGATATCGCCGCATATGCAGCCCGAATGTTCCTTTACATCGGTCGGCTCAATATCAAAGATCTTTTCTGAATCAAAGGCGCTATATTTATCTTTTAATCTCAAGCCGCTGTCAGGGACGATCCCGATCCCCCGCCAGGTTGAATCCGCTGCATCAAAGACCTCATTCATGATATCAATGGCCTGCCTGTTGCCTTCATATCGGACGACACGTGGATAAGCGTTTTCAAGGACATGCCTGCCCTCTTCAATCTGTTTGACAAGCATCTCCACCGCAAGGAGGATATCGAGAGGCTCAAAGCCTGAAATAACCGCGGAGATATTGTGTTCAGCACCTATGAATTCATAGGGTTTTGAGCCGGTAATGGCGCTCACATGACCCGGACAGATGATCCCGTCCAGCTCTATTTCACGCGACGTGAGCAGCGCCTTCATCACAGGAGGTGTAAGCTTATGAAGCGAGAGGATGTAGTAATTGCACAGGCCTTCATTTGCTGCCTCCAGAACAGAGGCTGCAACTGTCGGCGCAGTAGTCTCAAAACCGACACCGATAAAGACAACCGATTTAAGGGGATTCTGACGCGCTATCTCTATCGCATCCTGTGTTGAATAGACGATCCTCACATCAGCGCCATCTGCCTTTTCTTTCTGAAGTGTTGAGCCGCTTCCCGGCACCCTTACCATGTCGCCGAAGGTGGCAATAATAATCCCTGGCATTCGCGCGAGAGCGACAGCCTTGTCGATGTCGGCAACCGGTGTTACACAGACCGGGCATCCCGGGCCTGACAGCATCCTGATGGTGGGGGGCAGAAGCTGCCTGATGCCGTGCTTCATGATGCTTACCGTATGTCCGCCGCAGAACTCCATGAGCTTGATCGGGCGTTTTGAGATGGAAGAAATCCTTTTAATCAGGGCCTTCCCTAGGTCAGTATCGCGATATTCATCGATATATTTCATAAGCTTTGATCTGCTCCAGATAAACCGGTATAAAATATCCTGTGCCTGATCATGTTTCCATCCTCCTCTTAGGGGGAGGCAGGAGGGGGTCTTAGAGTCGCCTGATGAGACCCCACCTCAATCCTCCCCTAAGAAGGGAGGAAGAAACCATAAAAATTTTTTTGCATAAATTACAACCAATCCTATGACTCAATCATTAATCGGATTCAATATCCGCAATCTCGTTCAGCATCTCCAGGGTCTTTAACGCGTCATCCTTATCAATCTGACTAATTGCATACCCTGTATGAAGGAGCACATAGTCTCCTTCTTTCACCTCAGGCGTAAGGAGTATGCTCACCCTGCGGGTTACACCTCCCACCTCCACCTGGGCTATTATACCTTCAACTGATTTTACTAATGCCGGTATTGCAAGGCACATGGCCCTCTCCTCTATTTTTTCTATTGTTGCTGCAATCTTAACTGGTAATGTCAATGTTCTCAATATATTTTAATTGCAAAACAAACTATAAAAGAATATATATAATCCTAATTTAATCCAACTGAATTCCCTCTCTCATGAAAGCTATAAAAGGTGGTCAAAATAAAGAGACTGCCGATATCATATAATTCAAAGTATTATCTTCCCAATCTTTCCGGATATCACACAAAATATGCAAGATATCCGGAACCGTAGAATACCTTGTTAGCCGTCAAGGATAATGTGACATGGCCTATGTTGTCGGAATAGATGGTTGCAAAGAGGCTTGGATCTCGGTTTTTATGGAGACTGATTCTCGCCATCTGTTTTGGAGCAAGCACTTCCTGCTTTCGGACCTTCTGGCACAGATGGGAACGGTGAAGTTTGTTGGGATTGACATTCCCATAGGACTACCGGAAAAGGGTCCTCGTGCTTGCGACCTAAAGGCAAGAAGACTGCTTGAAAAAAGAGGTAGCAGTGTCTTTCCGGCACCGGTACAGGCCGTATTGGGGGCCAAAGACTACAGAAGCGCTTGTGACGTCAGGTTTGGTATCGAAGGCAAGAAGATGTCTCAGCAAGCATGGGCAATCGTGCCAAAAGTAGGCGAAGTTGATCTTCTACTGCGGCAAAGACCAGAGTACAGGCCGGTCCTGTACGAAGTGCATCCCGAGGTCTCCTTCTATTTCATGGGAAACAACAAACCCAACAGGTACAGCAAGAAGAAAAGGCCGGGCATGGATGAAAGAATAGAGAAACTATTCCCGTTCTTTGAAATCAGTAGTGATTACATCAGGGCGATACGGCACGAATATAGAACATCAGAGGACGACATAGTTGATGCTTTGGCGGCTTTGTGGAGTGCTGAAAGGATACTTCACGGGGAAAGCGTTATTTTGCAGGAAGACGGAAGCGCGGAAGGACCAAGAATATATGCGTGAAGACCGGCTAACAACTGCATCCAGCGGATCGGCAATAAAAGCGCTTGCCTCCCGCTGATGCCGGCGTTCGCTTAGTACAATTATTCCCACTTGACTTTGTTGATGATACCGTATATGGTATTATGTAGAGGTGGTAAAAATTCAAACTGTTTTAGATACAAATATTATTTTTGCCGGACTTTATTCGATTAGAGGAGCATCTTTTCAGGTATTAAAAGCTCTTATGGCAGGAAAAGTAAAACCGGTGCTTTCTGTTTCTTTGTTATTTGAATATGAAGCTATATTGAAACAAAAGAGCAGGAAATTGGGATTCACTTATAATGAGATTGACGCATTTCTAGATAACTTATGTAATCTAAGTTCTTTGCAAACTATCCATTATCTCTGGCGGCCCTTCCTGCCTGATCCAAAAGATGATCATATTTTAGAATTGGCAGTTGCTTCACAAGTTAAAAATATTACCACATTTAATGCTAAAGATTTTAAAGGCATTGAAAAGTTTGGTATAAAAATAGTCAGTCCAAAGAAATTATTGGAGGGAATAGAATGGGAGCGTTAAGTGTAAGATTACCAGAATCAATACATCGACATATCAGAGAAATCGCTAAAACCGAAGGTGTATCAATAAACCAACTTATTTCTTCAGCGATATCTGAAAAAATGTCTGCAATAATGACAGAAGAATATTTAAAGAAAAGGGCTGGAAGAGCAAATATAAAGGACATGAAAAGCATTTTAAATAAAGTTGAAGATCGCACACCCTTACAAGGCGATGAATTATAAAGAGATGACTACTGAAAGTGAACATCAGGCTGGACAATATTCGCGGAAAAAGCGCCCGCGAAAATGTCAGCCTGGACGTTGCATCAAGAGTACGGATTGCAGTCTCGTAGGTCGGGTTGAGGAACGAAACCCGACATCTTCAAAGACGATATTATAACTTATGATATGGAATACCGGCGATCTCATATAAAAGGCGGGCGCTTCTTTTTCACCATAGTCACTTACAAGCGGGAGAAGCTGTTCAACTCTCCTGACAATATTGAGCTTCTTCGAGAAAGCATTCGGCATGTAAAACAAAAACATCCTTTTACGATTGATGCGTTTGTCTTATTGCCTGAGCATATTCATTGTATTTGGACGCTGCCCCAGGATGATCATGATTTCTCAACGCGCTGGCGTTTAATAAAGAGCTTTTTCAGCCGGCATTACGAACACCGTCGTCATGAATTGAAAGCGTCCCACATCAGGAAGAAAGAGCAAGCGATATGGCAGCCGAGATTTTGGGAGCATTTTATTCGGGATGAAAAAGATTTCATAAGCCATGTGGAATATATTCATTACAATCCGGTAAAGCATGGTCTGGCACAGGCCCCGAAAGATTGGGAATATTCAAGTTTTCATCGGTATGCGGAAAAAGGTGTTTACAAGCGTGAATGGGGCGCATACGCTTCCATTAATTTTACTCCGAAAATTGGAAAGGAATGAAAATGGATTAGATGTCGGGTTTCGTTTCTCAACCCGACCTACGCAGCTGGCGAAGTTAATATCCCCTTTTCCTGATTTCCCCTTACACCTCACCACTAACCCCTTACGTAATTTGCTATCACTGCCTGTCCCAGGGCTATGCCACCGTCATTGGCAGGGACATCATGGTGTGTCAGGACTGTAATGCCCCCTGACTCAAGCCGCTTGATGGTACGCTCCACCAGCAGGCGGTTTTGAAAAACGCCGCCGCTTAAAGCCACCTTCTCTATTTTTGTTTCTTCGACAAGCCCTCTGCATACTGTAAGGATTACATCGGCAATTGTGGCATGGAACCTGCCTGAAATCTCCGATGCTGGAATGCCACCTGCGATATCCTCCACAATGGCCTTTACAGTCCCATCAAATGACACTACCCTGATGCCTTTCTCTTCCATTATCTCAAAGGGATAGCCTTTATCAACACTTATATCAGCAACTGCCTCCAGTTCAACAGCGGCCTGCCCCTCGTAATCAGACTCTCTTCTGATGTTGAGAAGCGCAGACACCGCATCGAACAACCGCCCGCAGCTTGAGGTATAGGGTGCGTTGATCCTGCGTTTGATCTGCGTCCTGATTAAATCCATCTCATCTCTATCGGCATTTTTTAAAAACGGCAAATCAAGAGAAAATGTATCATCACCGAATATCTTGAACAGATAGCTCAATGCCATGCGATAGGGCCTTTCAATAGCCGCCTTTCCTCCCGGGAGAGGGACATATTCAAAATGTGCAAGACGTTTGAAGCCCGAATAATCTGCGAGCAGAAACTCTCCGCCCCAGATCGCTCCGTCTTCGCCATATCCTGTCCCGTCAAAGGCCACCCCGATAACAGGCTCAGTCACACCGTTATCCGCCATGCAGCTGACGATGTGGGCGTGATGATGCTGTACCGGGACACATCTAAGCCCGTTTGTTTTAGCAAAATCCAGGGCGTACCGGGTAGAGAGATAATCAGGATGCATGTCATGGGCTATGATCTCAGGTTCTATATGAAAGAGGGTTTTATAGAGCCTGATCGTATCTTCAAAGTGTTCAAGGGTCTCAAGATTCTCCAGGTCGCCGATATGCTGGCTCAGGAAGGCATGGGTTTCTCTTGTCAGACAGAAGGAGTTTTTTACCTCAGCCCCGCATGCCAAAATACTTGCGGAGATGTATGTAAGATGTATCGGGTAGGGGGCAAAACCCCTTGCCCTGCGGACTATCCGGGCCTTGTGATTTACAACCATGGCTACGCTGTCATCATAACGGCTGCATATGTCACGGTTATGGATCAGGAAATAATCGGCAATGCCGGACAGCCTCTTAAGGGCCTCCTCATTGCCTGCCGCAATGGGCTCCTCGCTGATGTTGCCGCTGGTCATGACGAGGGGCCTGGCAGTCTTTTCTAAAAGGAGATGGTGCAGGGGTGTATATGGCAGCATAATGCCTATATAAATTGTATTCGGGGCAACGAGGAAGGACATCCCGTTTGATGATGCCCTGTTTTTCAAAAGTACAACTGGCGATTGCGGCGAGGTCAAAAGCCCTTCCTCCTCGCGAGAGATGTCACAATATCTTTTCGCCTCCTCGATCCCTGATACCATTACTGCAAAGGGCTTGAATCCGCGCTTTTTTCTTTTTCGCAGGAGGTCAACCGCCCTGTCGTCAGTCGCATCACATGCAAGGAGAAATCCTCCCAACCCCTTTATTGCAAGGATCCTGCCCTGTTTAAGCAAATCGGCAGCAATAGCTAGTGGATCTCCGGTAACATCATTCCCGGAGGGATCAATTATCTTCAATGCCGGCCCGCATATTGGACATGCATTAGGCTGGGCATGAAACCGCCTGTTGTCTGTATCATTGTATTCTCTGCTGCATTCCGGGCACATTGTAAATCTGCGCATTGTGGTATTGCCGCGGTCATAGGGCATGTCTTCAATAATAGTGAAACGCGGGCCGCAATTGGTGCAGTTTGTAAAGGGGTATTGATAGCGGCGTTCCGATTCATTGAATATTTCCGACAGGCAAAACCGGCAGGTGGCGATATCAGGTGAAACAAGCTGATATTCATCTTTTCTGATGCGGCTCTCTCTGATCTCAAACCCCTGAAATCCCTCAACAGGCTGCTCTTCAATGTCGATGGATTCAATTCTGGATTGGGGAGGCGGATTTGCCCTGAGCTGATTGATAAAGGACTCCATATCGCCTGAAAGACCTTCCACTGTGATAGTGACATCGCCGGATGTGTTAAAGACATGGCCTTTCAGATTGTTTCTTAAGGCAAGCTGATAAACAAGGGGCCTGAATCCCACCCCCTGCACCACACCGCGCACGCAGACCTTTCTTGCCTGAATTGTCTCCACTATCTAATCCCTGCCAGGCTTTTATCAAAACATCCACGCAAAATCCGGAGCACGGAAAAATGTAATCTCAGTCCCCTGGGAAATGATTTGATCAGAGGTCGTTTTTCTTTCCCTCCCATTAAGATAAGGGGAGGTTGGGAGGGGTTATGAGTGGTAGCGGCTGATTTTTGCCATAACTCCCCCTCACCCCCTCTTACCTTAAGAGGGGGAATAATCTGATGGTCACTGCTATACTTGCTTAGGCTGTAGCTATTAACTATGCAACCAGACACTTTATTTCCTTTAATTGCGTTCCCAGCCACTTTATCCAGTCAGCCACCCCCTCCCCGGTCCTGACCGAGACACGAAATACCTGCGCCCCGGGATTCATGCCTTTTACAGTCTTTTCGAACTGCTCAAGGTTAAAATCGGAAAGCGGGAGATAGTCCATCTTGCTTATGACCACGGCATCCACGGTGCTGAACATAAGGGGATACTTATAGGGTTTGTCATCACCTTCCGGAACGCTCAGCAGCATGATACTCTTTTGTGTGCCGATTCGGAACTCCGCGGGACAGACAAGATTCCCGACATTTTCAAGGAACAGAAGGTCTAAATCCTTGAGGGGCATGGTCTCAAGGGCAGCACCCAGCATGTTGGCATCCGTATGGCATGCCCCTCCTGTATTGATCTGTATGGCAGGCACGCCTTCCTTGATAATCCTGTCGGCATCCATTGTCGAAGCTATATCGGCTTCTATCACGACCATCTTGACCTTGTCACGCAGCTGCTTTATTGTTTCAAGTATGAGAGAGGTCTTCCCTGCACCCGGAGAAGACATCACATTGATAGCCATAATTTTGTTCCTGTTGAAGATCTCCTCGTTTTTTGCGGCTATCTTGTCATTGGCGCTCATTATGTCCTGTAGAACCGTTACTTGCATCAATCCACCTCTATGCTTTCCATATAAAATTCCGTTCCTCCGACTATCTCGGCATCCCACTCCCTGCATTGCGGGCATACCCAGGGTTCCTTTTCAGGATTAAACATGCTGCTGCATTTCCGGCATTTCATCTGCAACGGCACCCTGTGAAAATTCAGTTTTGCTCCCTCTGCAATGGTTTCTTTGCTTACAAAGTCAAAGCAGAATTGTACGCAGTCATCAACAATACTGGATGCGTCACCGATAACCAGGTTTATTTCGAGGACCTTTTTTGAGTCCGCATCTTTTGCCTTTGCGATAGCGATGTTTAGAATCTCATGTGTGACGCCGAATTCATGCATATCGTGTTATTGGCTCCTATTTACCCTGCACCTTTCCCTTAAGTGCCGCAACAATATTCAAAAGATCAGCTACCGCGCCGTATTGCGCCACCCTGAAGATGGGCGCCTTTTTATCCTTGTTTACTGCTATCACTGTGCCTGCGCCGCTGATGCCCGCCACATGCTGAAAGGCACCGCTGATGCCCAGGGCCAGATAAACCTTCGGCTTGACGGACTTGCCGGATGTCCCGACCTGGTGATATTTGGGCAGCCATTTCTTGTCCACAATAGGCCTTGAGCAGGAGAGCGTCCCGCCCATTATGCCTGCCAGTTCCTTAACATATTCAATATTATCCTCCTCTCCTATCCCTCTACCGACAGAGACAAGGAGCTCGGCCTGGGTAATGTCCACCTCGCCTTTGCAGGTATCCTGATATCCTATGAATTCCCTCCTGCTTGTCGCTGCCATTGTCGGCATCGCGACCTGGATAATTTCTGTCTGATAATCGAAGGACTTTGAAGACGGGAAAGCCCCGCCGCGCACAGTGATCAGATAACCCGAAGCCTCCCTGAAGGCCATTCGGCTGAATATCTTCCCGCTGTAAACCTGCCTGACCACTTTGGGCTTGCCGGAATCAAGCAGTATGTCCACACAATCGGTTGCAAGGGGATAGCCGGTCCTGAAAGCCAGGGCCGGGGCAAGGTCCAGAGACCATGGCGTGTGACCCATTAATGTAATCAGGGGTTTACGTTCATTGATCAGGGTCGCCAGTATCTCTTTATAATCATCAGGATTGAAATTCTGAAGCCTCTGGTCATTATAAACAATGACCCTGTCTGCCCTGTCCTTTAAGTCATTAATGAGCTTATCCGTATTGTTTCCAAGAAGGGCCACGGACACTTCACAGTTGTTTTTTCTACCCAGGTCCGATGCCTTGTTCAGCATCTGCAGGGTGATCTCCCTCAATTCATTATTACGGTGTTCTGCAACAACAAGTATCTCAGCCATTATAGACTCACCCCCTTTTCCCGGATTATGCGGACAATCTGGTCTGCTAAAGATCCCGCATCGCCCTGCAGCATCTCCGCGCCTTCTGTTTCAGGAGGCATAAAGATCTCCTCCATGATGAGGTCCGGCTGAAGGTCGGCAGCCGGCAATCCCAGGGCCTCTGCCTGTATTACCTTGATCTCCTTTTTGGCCGCCTTGCGAATCCCCATGATCGATACATAACGGGGCTCATTTATCCCCGTCTGTATGGCAAACAGGGCAGGAAGATCAATCCGGGACATCTCGTCCTGCCCTCCTTCCAATTCAATAGTGATCTGCGCCTTGCCGTCCGAAGGTTTAATGCTGTTGACCACCGCGGCATGGGCCAGGCCCAGGCGCTCGGCCATCAGGCCGCCTGTTATGCCGTTATTAAAATCATCCGACTGGACCCCCGTCAGGACCAGGTCATGGGGCAGCGTCTTTACAACCTCCGCCAGCATGGCTGCTGTCATGGATGCATCAGGCTTAAGGTTGCCCGGTTCAATGCGTATTGCCTCATCCGCCCCCATGGCCAGGCAGCGGCGCAGGACCTCCTCATCCGCCTCTTTCCCCAATGTAACCGCCGTCACATGGCCGCCGGACTGTTCTTTAATCCTGATGGCCTCTTCTATGGCGTAGTTGTCCCATTCATTTATTACATATACCAGGTTATCCTTGCGGATATCCTGCCTTGACGCATCCAGCGCCAGGTCCACTTCCTGCGTGAAGGGCACATTCTTAACGCAGACTATTATATTCATTTTTTTACCTCCAAAAACAGGTATTAGACCATATTTTTTATTGATTCTTAACAAATTTTTTTGGGTTTGTGAAGCAGGATCGGTTAAATGACCGGCTTAAAACAGTCCTGATTTTTTAATCCGCAAAATTCAGCCTATTCGGGAAACGGGCTTAATGAAACTTCCCCGCCCCGAGGGGCGGGGTATTGAATCGATGCTTCGCAATAAAAAATTCATTAGAGTGTAACGTTGCTATAAAAGATTTTTACTAAAATCCATTGCACATGGCAAGTGACAGTGCGCAGAAAAAGACTGCCAGGATTATTTCTTCATTTCCTTCATGGTTTTCTGGGCATTGTCCAGAAAGTTAAGGAAGGTGTCTGCATTGGGCGGACCACTGGATGGGCCGATGTGAGGCCTCCATCCGAAACGGCTGATTTTCCATTCTCCGCCCTCTTTCACGTAATCTATATCCAGCCAGCTCTGGACAAAGTAGAGCGTCTGGAATGTCACTGGATGATAATAAAAGAAATAAATAGAAAATTTCCCGTTGGCCTTGTCGCCATCCAGGTCGATAATGGGATGAACAATAATATCTCCTTCATTCCCGCTGTGGTTTTTGGCTATGGATTCCCGATACATCTTCCCTGCTTCCGCTCTTGTCATTTTTTGAGGCGAACCACCACCGATATCAAGCACAAATTCTTCCGCCAAAATATCTTCTATTGTCTCATAGTTGCCTGCCTGGAGGAAAGTAACATAGGTATTCTGAACCCTCTTAATCGCCTCGATGTCCTCAAAATAAGACAGCTTTTTTCCCATCTCCTCCAAACGCTGGGTCATCTCCTCCATCTTCGCCTGATTCTTTTCCGACGCCTCGTTACTGCAGCTTGATCCGATTAAAAATGAAAAAAAACATACTAAAATAATTAGAAGCCCCTTTGTTTTCATAGAATTTCTCCTTTAGATTAAATATTATATAGCATAAATAAAGATATTGTTTATATCTCTCATCTGCTTATTCATTGTTGTAGACTGCCCCGGGATGTTCAGGTCCCCCCACGCACTCAAAGAAGAGGAAAGGCTTCTGGGACTTTTTCACTGTAAACGGGCCATGCACCGTATTGGCGGGGATATATATTATTGCACTCTCCTTAATAGTATGCTTTTCCTTCTCAGGACCGATCGACAGCTCGATCTCTGCTCCGAGGTATCTGGGGTCATCATGGTCAATACCATGAAATATCATGATCGATTCATATTCGTGGGTCTGGCTATTGATTATTGAATAGGGCGCTTCCTCCGGCCGGTACCTTATGATGCGAACCAGCGGTGTCTCCGCTATAATATCCGGATCGTTATACGCAATCCATTGGCCGCCTTTAGGCTGTTTTCTTTCCAATCCAACCCCTGACCTTAAAAGATGGCTGTATATATATCCGCTCGTTCTTGCATTTGCTATTTGCTCTTTAGTTAAGGTTGACCAGGTGCCGTCAGCGATTTGAGCGGCAGTGGGAGTGCCCTGCATGCCACCGGCATTAACAGGCCCGCCCTGGCCACCTGCACCAGGAGGTCCTCCCGCGCCCGGATCTCCGCCCGGCATGCCGCCTGCACCAGGAGAGTCGCCCTGACTGCTGCTTCCTCCTTTAGGAATATTAATAAAAACAAATGTTATCGGGACCCTGATCGTTTTTAACAGCCATGGCCAATGCCACTGGCCCGCAGGCACAGATATACTCATGGACCTGCTGGCCGTGGGGTATTTCTCCAGATTTATGCCCCTGCCCAGAAAAAAGTCCATATCCGCACCCAGATCCATCGGATCATCCGGATTATTACCAAGATAGCTCAGGACCTCTATTTTATCCTCATGCTTCTCAGGCGACATGTGGGCAGGCATGGGGCCTGGGGGGTCAAACCTGAGAACGCTCGCATTCATTTTGCATCCTTCAATATTGGAAGATCCAATGCCGAACACATTGGTGCCGCGCTCACTTTTTGATAGCTCTTCCGGCGGATAGAAGATGTATTTCCCGTATTTTGTCCCGTCATCCTTTAAGCCTACTGCAGAGACTCCCGGGAGTCCCCCCGTCGACACTCCTCCCGCTGCAGCCATCAGCTTGGCCGACTTCATAAGCATTCCAGCCCCTAACGCCACTGAACTCGCTGATATAAATTGCCGTCTTCCCAGATTCCGATCTAAAAAATCCATAAAAATACCTCCTTTATTGATTTGTATTGGAATGTCTCTAGGATAAAGACCTGGCTGGCCATATGGTGCCGCCCAGTAAAACTGGGTTGTGCTCATTAGGATTGATTATCGTCGATGTACACGCTTTTTCATCAGCCGGGGCATATCCTTTTTAAGATAGATATTCAATTTGATCCGGATGTTCATCTCAAGAGACGCTCTCCGTAAAACTTTTTAATTGCCTGTTCCCGGAAAGGGCGGGGTTGCATCCGGACCGATTCTGCGTGTCCATTTCATTGAACTGATCTTCCATTCCCCATTCTGCCGCTTGTATTCCATGTCGTAGACACCCTGCATCCAGAACAGCATCTGCCCTGTCAGCTGATAGTTATACATCATATATATGAGCCATTTGCCTGTTGCCGTGTCCCCGTTCACCTTGATGATCGGGTGGACAACAAAATTGCCCTCCTTGCCGCTGTGTCCCGGCTTAATCATCTCAAAAAATGCCGCAATCCCCTCTTTGCCGGGAGAGACAGGCGGGCCGACCTCGATCTTGGCATCATCCGTAAAGCAGTCCACGATTTCAGTCATCCCCATTTCAGAGAATGTCAGATGATTGACATAGCGATAATGAAGTTGCTTGATTGCCTCGATATCCTCAGCGACCTGGACCCTCATTTCCAGGGCCTCAATTCGTTGCAGCAGTTCATCAGTGCCTGGCTTTTTTTGCGCAGACCAAACCTGGGAAGAGGTGGAACTTATCAAAAAGAGAACAAAAAAGATCGTCATTGTTTTTGAAGTCATGATTTTACCTCCTGCTAGAATTTTCACTATAATTAATGGGTGAGACATTAATTTTACTCTTCATCATCTCCAAGCCCCAGAGACTCCGCAAGCAGCTCATTCAGGTCCATGACCCTGAGCCTGCCTTCAAAACCTGCTGTCTTCCTGGCATCCTCCAGCATTATCAGGCAGTAGGGGCATGCGGTAATAACAGCATCGGCGCCTGTATCTACCGCCTCCCTGATGCGTACCTCCGAGAGCTTTTTCTCATCTTCAAGCTCCTGCCACATCCGTCCACCGCCTCCACCACAGCACAGGCTGTCTGAACCAGAATGCGCCATCTCCACGAGGCTTATTCCCGGGATGGATTTGATTATCTTTCTGGGAGTTTCGTATATGTGATTGTATCTCCCCAGGTAGCAGGGATCATGATAGGTGACCCTGATATTCAATGGTTTAAGGGGCTTAATCAGCCCCCCGTCCATCAGTTCTTCCAGCACCTGGGTATAATGCATGGCCCGAAAAGACGTTCCCTTATCCGGGGTCTTTAACTCCTGATATGCAGGGTATTCATTTTTAAATAGATTAAAGCAGTGGGGGGATGAGGTGACCAGATCAGTAATATTATATTGTTTAAAGAGATCAGTTGTCTTTTTCACCTGTTCATCAAAAAGCCCTTCCTCACCCACTCTCCTGGCTATGTCCCCGCAGCATGTCTCCTTTTGTCCCAGGACGCCGAAACTGATGCCCGCATGGGTCATTATTTTAACAAAGGCCCTGGCAAGCTTCTGTGCCCGTGTATCAAAAGAGGTTGTGCAGCCTACAAAATAACACAGGTCCGCCTTAGCCCCTTCGGTTATGTCAGGAACAGCCAGGCCTTCCGGCCATTCACTCCTTTTCTTTTTGGAGCGCTCCCAGGGGTTATTAAACATGTACAGCGTTTCAAGCGATTTGGTAAGAAGAGGCGAAACGCGGCTCCCCTCCTCGATCTCCGCTGTCCTTACCCGCCTGATGGGCTCCAGGGCCCCTATGTAGACCGGGCAGACCTCCAGGCATGCCCTGCATGTGGTGCAGTACCATATCTGCTCCGTAGAAATCTCGGGTTTTGTTGAAATTGATCTTAATAATCCTTCGCGGAACCATTTTACCCTGCTTAAGGGATTGAACTTCACACTGGTGAATTCCTTTGCCTGTGAAATGAATTCCCTGGGAGAAAATGGCTCCATGGCAGAGGCTGAGGGGCATACCTCATTGCACCTCCCGCACCTTGTGCAGGCGGAGAAATTGATCATGTCCCTGAATGAAAACTCGAGGCCCTCGGATGTCTTCTCCTCAGCTGACACAACAGGAACAGGCTGGGGAGCCAGGTATATATTTACAGGGGCGGCCAGGGAGTGGAACAGCTTGCTAAAGGGAAAGTATGCAATCAGGAAGAGGCTGACCAGTATGTGCAGCCACCATATAATGGGATACAAGGCATCTGCTTGGACTTTGGATGGCGCTAACGAAGAAAATATAACACCGACGAAAGACCATGCCTCCCACTCTGGCATATTGATCGCCAGGCGCACGCCCTCAACCATAAAACCGGTTAGTACAGCGGCAAGCAGCAGAACCAGTATCCATAGATCCTGGGGCCTGCTGTCCAGGCGGGTCAGCTTCGTGACATAGCGCCTGACCAGGGCCATTAACAGCCCCAGAATGAGCATGATACCAAGTATCTCCAGGCAAAAGGAATAGATAAGATATGTATTGCCTGACAGGTAGTGAATCAGCCAGTAGTCCGTGGTTGAAAGGACAGTCCCAAGAAAGAGCCCGATAAAGCCCCACATTATGAAGACATGCATCAGCCCGGCAAAAATATCCCCCTTGAATATCCTCCTTCCGAAGATGCCATCCTTTATCAGGTTGACAATCCCTTCAGTAGACAGATTCAACCTCTCTCTTTTTGCTCCTGCCAGCCAGACAGAGATATGGAAATAAATCCCGAATAGAAAAATAAATGTGCTTATCACCGCAAGCACATAAAACAGGGCTATAGCGTCTATGCCCCAGAAATGGATTCGTGTAATCGGCATTGCTTCCAATCCTATATGTTGATTTAATCTGTAGGGGCGGGTTCCAAACCCGCCCGGTTTTTTTGCGGGTTCCAAACCCGTCCGGTTTTTTTGCAGAGATCGAGGCGGGTTTGGAACCCGCCCCTACGCATGCCGTCATCGGCCATGTATTTACGCGAGCAGACTTTTGGCAACTATCATCTTTTCAATGTCCGTAGCGCCTTCATAGATCTCTGTGATCTTGGCGTCCCTGTATATCCTCTGGACTTTATACTCCGCAAGATATCCATAGCCCCCATGCATCTGCAGGGCCATATCGGCGGATTTTACCGCCATCTGTCCGCAGAAGGCCTTTGTGGCTGCAACAAGTGCGTGGTCGATCTTTCCCTGGTCTATCTTCAATGCCGCTTCATAGACCATGTTCCTCCCTGCGCGCATCCATGTGTACATGTCTGCAATCTTAAGCTGTATCGCCTGGTAGGCAGCCAAAGGGGCTCCAAAGACTATCCTTTTTTTTGTGTGCTTTATGCTCTCCTCCAGGGCTGCGCGAATCAGTCCGACGGCCTGTGCCGCCACCCCGATCCGGTTCAGGTTAAACATGTATAAGGCCTCGGCAAAGCCGTTGCCCTGTTCTCCTACCATATTTGAGCAGGGCACCCTGACATTATTGAAAGAGAGCTCTGCGGTATCCGATGCCCTGATGCCGAGCTTGCCCTGGAGCTTGTTAGCCTCAAAGCCGGGCCTGTCCGTCTCAACAATAACTATGCTGTGACGCCTGTGCCTGCCGGGATTATCCGGATCGGTGAGAACAAAACATACCAGAAAATCAGCCCTCGTCCCGTTTGTGATAAATATCTTGGACCCGTTGATGACCAGTTCATCACCGTCCTTCACCGCGGTTGTGGCTGCTGCGGCAAGGTCTGATCCGGCATCAGGTTCGGTAAGCGCGCACCCCATAATTGCCTCGCCCCTGGTAAGGGGAGGGAGATACTTTGATTTCTGCTCCTCCGTACCGAACTTCTGAATAATCTCGGAACCGAAAACGGGTGTAAGGGTTGCAACGCTCATGCCCAGGTCCACTGCCGCAAACTCCTCCTGGAGTATGCACTGCTCAAATACCCCCAGGCCGGCGCCGCCGAATTTTTCATCAAGAAAGATCCCGAGAAATCCCAGTTCCGCAGCCCGCTTCATAATCGAATCATCAAAAGATTCCTCCCTGTCGAATTCCTCGGCCCTTTCAACAAACTCGCCAAGGGCAAATTCCCGGGCCGCCTTTGCTATATCCTTCTGTTCCTTTGTAAATTCAAAATCCATAATAACCTCTTATAGCTTTTTTAAAATTTCCTAAACATACTCAAATTCTCAATGCATGGTTTTAGCATGTTTTTTTCAATAGCGTTAACAATTTCTACAACAATGTCATTAACCGGCGTTGGAATCCCAAGCCTCTTCCCGGTTTTAGAAAGCACCCCATTGATTGCATCAATTTCACTCTTTAAGCCTTTCTCAAGATCCTGGAGCATGCTCGCCTTCCCTGATTTCACGGAACCCCAGAGTTCATGATAGATCCATGCAGTAGAATGACGATCCTCCTCCGTATTAAAATCCATAAGGGCCTTAAAGCTCTTACCCTGCGCCATCGGGACCATTTCATATCCCTGAGCCTCCGTGACATGTATGCACTCCTTGGCAATATACTGTGCACACTTAAGGGCCTTTTTATTTTCCAGTATCTCGCCGAATGTGCAGCCCAGCGCAGCGGACATCCCGCTGAAGGAACAATTTATAAGAAGCTTGCTCCATCGTATCCCCATGAGATTGTCTATAAACTCCGTGGGGCACATGATGGAAAGTATTTTCATAACATCCTTGACCTCTTCTGTAATCCTGCCGTTCAGGCTCCCTGTTTTTGAAGACCACTTTTCTCTGCTTGCAGTGCATTCAACTGTACCCGGCCCCAGGAAGGTCGCCGCCCAGGTTACAGCACATCCTAATGTGCGCTTCTTGCCAAAGGCCGCAGCTACATCAGGTTCCGGTATACCATTTTGAAGCGTACATACAATGCTTTCTTTATGTAAATGTGGTCTGAGCTGTTCAAAGGCCGTTTTATTCTGGGTCTGCTTAACCAGCAGGAATACAAGGTCATACTTGCCTTCCATTTCACGCGGCGTTAGCGCGTGAACAGGCACATTGAAGCTGACCGTGCCCTTTACAGTAGCACCGCGGGCATTCAATGCGTCCACATGCTCCCTGTTTATATCTATCAGGTCGATCGGCATTCCTGCCTGTGCCAGGCACGCGCCCAGAAGGGTTCCCATTGAACCGGCGCCCATCACTGCAATTCTTTTATAGAGCAAATAAGGTCTCCACTAATGCCGACAAGATTTATGAGGTGTCAGTAGTCAACGATCAGCTTTCAGCATTTTTGTCTATGATCTTTTATGCTGATAGCTGAAGGCTGACTGCCGAAGGCCAGATATCTACTTTTTGTGTTTGCTTATCTCAGTCTTTCTACTCTCTTCAGCTTGCATTTCTGCACGCTTATTATCGTGATAGAGCTTATCTCCTTTGCCGTAGAAATAGTCTCTGGAGGTGAGATTGGAATGCTCCACGTTTTTGCAGAAGTCTCCAAACATCTCTGTTCCGAATGTCATGTCAAGATCATCTACGATCCGCTGTTTCCATGGCCTTCTTACAACCTGAGATGTGAGACGTCTGACCGTGCGGTGCCGTGCCATTATGAAATCGGCGATCTCGTAGGCCCTTGGGATTAATCTGTCAGGGGGAACTACCTCATTTACCATTCCGAATTCCAGACACTGCTGTGCTGTCAGCTTCTGGCTCATATACATGGCATATGCGGCCCTCTTAACGCCCATAAGCTCCATAAAGCAGCTGTGGATGCCGTCGCCCGGCACTATATCATACAGGAAGTGCGGGTCTGCTATTACGGCATCGTCGGCCATGATAGTAATATCACACATCAGGGCCAGTTCAGTGTGACCGCCGGAACCATTCAGCACCCCAATCGTTGGAACCTCAACATCCTGAATCATTGAGATAAGCATCCTGCGGCCGTCAATGAACATATGCTCATATCTGGTGTATTCCGGTTCTGTAATCTCCGGTTTCCAGCTTTCCGGCTCGAATTCCATGATCCAGTCTTTTCCTGTACCCGTAAAGATTATCAATTCTATCTCGGAATCGCTTCCTACAATACGCCACATCTGTCCTATCGCCCTGTGAAGTTCCATGCTCCACAACTGTGGCCCGCCGTTTGTGTGCATCCTGACGAGCAGCACACCATCATCGCGCTTTTCCATAATAAAGTGCTCTTTAAACATCTCCTTGTATTCCTCGAACTTCGGCCATTTCACAAAACTTGTTAATGTCATATTTGCTCTCCTTGTTTTAATATTCAGGTTTAATATCTGTATTTCATTCATGCCAATATATTATTAATCTGCTTATTAAGCAATAGAAGTGCCATTTAGGATAACCGGCTGTTTAAACAGGAACAATTAGTCTATTGTCGGCGATTAAGCCCTGTCTGGCTCACCATATATGGCCAAATAAACCAGATATGGCCACCGGACTATTGACACAAGAGTCCACTTATGCTCTCATTGGAAAATCCCCGGACACGCTTTATCGGATTATTCTTTGATCAGGAAAAATTATTTTGCAGGGAAAAGAAACTAAAAAAACCTCCCACCGGCGGCAGAATCTGAGCTATATTGAAAAGATTGTTGCAGTGTATCTTGCCTATGCCACCCTGCCGGTCTCTATCGATGACATCATATCCCTTTCAGGCCTATCTACGCCTAACGCGCTGAATTTGATGGAGGCTTTTAAAAAGCACAGGCTCGTCTGTGAAAAAGAAGCGACCGGAAAAGGCATATATTATCCTGGAGACGGTGACCTTAAAGATTACACTCAGAGAAGTATCCCCCCAGAAGAGCTTCTCAATATTCTAAAAGAAACCACTATTCCTTTTCTTACTGGATCACATACGGATGAAGAGAAAAAAATGATTGCCTTAGCTGAACTATATTTCCAGACAGGCATAAATGGAGACGGAATTGCATACATAAAGAAAGCTGCCGATATTTTCAGCCGCTCAGGCAGAATTGAGCAGGCCGTTCAATATTATGATTTCATAGTGGACCGCCTTTCCATGGATTCTCTAGCTCCAAATCACATAGAAGATTATCTTGATAGCATTTTTCAGAGGGTATCGAGATCATTCTTTTATCCGATGGATATCAATAAGCAGTTACCTATTCTGAAAAAAGCCCATGAGACAGCAAAAAAATATAAAAATCCTGTTTACCTGGCAAAGATCGAGCTTTTATTAGGGTTTTCATTCCTCCACGGACAGACAAGGCAAGCCACACGACATGTAAATGAGTTCTGGAAGCTCGTTGAAAATCTAAACGATGAAGGTCTTTATAAGCAGGGCCTCTTATTGACGAGTATACATACAACATTGATGGGCAGATTTTCAGAGGCAATTGTTTATTATGAAAAGATGATTGGAAATCTGGAAAAATTCGGAGAGCATGAAGAGGATCTGATTTCCGGCCTGCTGGTTGCCCTAAGCTATGTCTTGCTTGGCAGGGTGTCGCGCGGCATGGGGATGATCAACGCCATCCGGGTCAAGGCGCAAAGGCTTAAACTTGATCTGACAGTCAACTATGCCGATATTGTTGAGACGATTGCCCTGATAGAATTGCGAAAAATACCTGAGGCCGCAAGATCTTTCGCAGGGATATGGGGGCAGACTGAGGATGGCTGGAATAATAATATCCTCGGTGCGACCCAGTTCTGTAAGGCATATATCCTCTGCACAAGAGAAGACTATGAGGGTGCCTATGAAAACATGAAAAAGGGATTCATGTACAGAGACTCAATAAACGTTCCCGGGCTGCACCCCTATTGCCCCTGGATTTTTGAATGCCTTTACCTGATTCAGTCAAAGGGCTTTTTTGATGATGTGGTTAATTTCGACCTCGAGCTGAAAAGGGCCGTCAGCGGAAAAAATCTTTTTCTAAAAGGCACTGCGTACAGATACCAGGCACTGCAGAATATTGAAAAAAAGCAGTCTGAAGAAACCATAATTCCGGACCTTAAGGTCAGCGAACTGCTGCTAAAGGAGTCCGGATCCGAGATTGAGCTGGCCCGGACCAGGATTGTGATGAAGGATTATTACCTTGCCAGGGGCAGGCAGAAGCCGGCGAGGTTATACATGAAAAAAATATGGTCTTTCTTTTCGAAAATCAGTGAGGAACTCTTCCCCAATGATTTGCTGGAAAACATGCCCCGCGAAAAAAAGACCGAACTCATCGCAGACAGAATAGCCTCCATAAACTTATCCCTGGGCACGGTGAGAAACCGGGAAGCGCTGCTGGAAATAGTCATGAACGCTGCAATGGATTTTACCAATGCCACTCAGAGTGCTTTATATAACTGCGAAGAAGATGATTTGAAGCTCATTGCGAGCCGCAACATCTCCTCCTATGGCGAGGCATTGAAAAAATTAGTGCGCGAGACAATAACCGGCGCTATAAAGAAAAATAAAGAGTTCATACTCCCGGATGATGACGGTATAGTTCCAGAACAATACAGAAGGCAGGGGTTAAGGTCATTCATTGGCGTCCCTATAAAATTCAGCGAATCAAGCCGCGGATACTTTGTCATTGGAAATCATTATACCGGAGAGCCGTTCCCGGACCACACACTCTCTTTTATGAAGATGTTTGCCAGCCAGATCGAAGTAGGTCTTTCGAATCTGAACGCCTATGAAGAGGTAAACAGGCTAAAAGAGCGTTTTGAAGACGAGGCTATCCTCTTAAGACGTGAAATGGGTATAGACCTCCCTATCGAACAGATCATCGGCCAATCGGAGGGCATAAAAAAGGTTGTTGAGAGGATTCGTCAGGTTGCCCCTACCGACAGCCTGGTCATGATTTCAGGGGAAACAGGCGTCGGCAAAGAACTGGTGGCAAAGGCCATACACAATCTAAGCAATAGAAAAGAAGGCCCGTTTGTGCCGGTAAACATCTCAACGTTTCCTCCTGACCTCGTCGCAAGCGAACTCTTCGGCCATGAAAGGGGGGCCTTTACCGGGGCACATGAGAAAAAGAAAGGCCGGTTTGAACTTGCTGATGGAGGCACGATTTTTCTGGATGAGATTGGGGATTTATCGCTGGAAATGCAGGTGAAGCTCCTGCGAGTGCTGCAGGAGGGCACTTTTGAGCGTCTTGGCAGTGCAAGGCCAACCCAATCGGATTTTCGCGTTATCGTTGCCACCAACAAGAATCTCCGTGAGGAGGTTGAAAAGGGCCATTTCAGGCTGGACCTCTACTATCGTTTGAATGTATTTCCTATCCAGATCCCCCCCTTGAGGGAAAGAAGGCAGGACATCCCTTTACTCGCACGTGAATTCTTTTCCATATTCAATAAAAAGCTGGATAAGAAGATAAGAAGGATTCCGGCGGAAGAGAGCAACAAACTCATGTCCTACCAATGGCCCGGCAATGTAAGGGAATTAAAGCATTTCATTGAGAGGGCGGTAATACTCTCCAATGGATATGAGATAAACCTTTCAGGCCTTGAATCTGAGACTGCAACCCGGATTTCAGGCGGCACCGGAAAAATCGCACTCCTGGCTGATATAGAGCGGGATCACATCGAAAAGGCCTTAAAGAGCACCTTCTGGAAAATAAGCGGCCCTTTCGGCGCTGCCACACTCCTGGGCCTTCCGCCGTCCACCCTGCGACATCGAATGAAACTGCTCGGCATCAGCAAGAAATCATCAAGCTTGTAAAGTTCAGACAGGATTTACAGGACAAGAAATTTTATTGACAGAATATTCAAATTATTTTATTGACCAAATGAAAATCACATTTTAATTTGGTCAATAAAATGTATATACCAAGAGATCTTACAAAAACATATCAATCGGCTGTCAAACAATTTCCATCTGTCCTGATCACCGGCCCCAGACAATCCGGAAAATCGACATTTCTGAAACAAGTCTCTAAAGATGTCCCTTACATAACCTTTGACGATCCCCTGAACCGGGAATTCGCCCTGAAAGATCCCAACGGATTTTTAGACCAGTTCAACGGGAAGCGTGTAATCCTTGATGAAATCCAGTATGTCCCGGAGATCCTGCAGTATATAAAGATCAGAATCGACAAAGACCGGAGACCAGGTGTCTGGATAATGACCGGCTCACAGCAGTTTCCTCTGATGAAAGGCGTGAGCGAAACCCTCGCAGGCAGGATAGCCATATTGGAATTGATGCCTTTAAGCATAAACGAGATAAAGGCATCCAGAGAGACACTTGAGGGTGATCTCTGGACAGGACAATATCCTGAGCCGGTTTGTTACCCTGACCGCCGGGAGCTCTGGGTCAAATCCTATATACAGACATATGTTGAAAGAGACGTGCGCAGACTTGCGGATATAAGTGACTCCAGGGGTTTTGAGATGTTCGTCAACCTTTGCGCCACGTATCATTCACAGGAGTTTCATACTGCATCGCTGGCGAGGGATTGCGGCGTCAGCCAACCGACCGTCAAGACATGGGCCAAGATACTGGAAAGGAGCTATATCCTGATTATGCTTCAGCCGTTTTTTAAAAACTACGGTAAACGGCTTATAAAAACACCCAAGGTATACTTTGTGGATCCTTCAATAGTATGCTTTCTGACAAGACAACCTTCCGCTGAATCGGCATTAAGGGGAGGCATGGGCGGCCCCTTATTTGAAGGGCTGATTATAAGCGAGGTGTGGAAGACCTTTTTGAATGCAGGAAAGACACCCGATGCCTTTTTCTGGAGGGCTCAGGGCGGTCTTGAGATCGATCTGATCATCCAGGCAGGCGGCAAGTTCTGGCCTATTGAGATTAAGCTGACATCCACGCCAACGGGAAAACACCTTAAGACTATCGACCGGTTCAAGGAACTTGCAGGCAATGAGGCAAGCGACACCGGTCTTCTGATCTGTAACGTGGAAAAGAAAACGAACATGCCTGGGAATAATATTGCAATGCCGTGGTATTTATTTCCTGAGTGGCTGGCAAAATTGATCAGCTTTGCATAGCCTGTACCCAGGGCTGATCCTTTGTATTTTACGGATTGATATTTTGAGGCTTGCCCCATATTTCACTGTATGGAGGAGTGGGCCTTCATTATAGCGAGAAAAGTAGAATAACGCATCCCCTGTGTCGCCTATTCGTCCTTCCTGTCAGAGAATTTCAAACATTAAATAATAGTCTGATAGTGGCAAGATATCTGAAATTCTGATTTCATAAAAAATGATGTTTGCTAGACTTTTGTTTTTGAGTAGTATCTGAAATTCTTACTGGGGCTGATCCTCTGTCTTTTCTGGTTTGATATTTTGAGGTGCGTCCCCTATTTCACGTATAATAGCAGTTATGTTGTGAGATTGGTTATGTTATGAGTTAAGGTCATAGACCCTTCCAATCAAATTATATCTTCATTAACATTTCTTATAATTCAACCTATTTCATGTTTTTATCTAAATCCGTTA
>Ga0209287_10000113_pt1 | contig 51731 bp, 41 predicted proteins | sample PPLLak3cmMay2015_2_FD_187255 | JGI IMG/M metagenome (GOLD analysis project Ga0209287, IMG submission 187255) | Freshwater sediment microbial communities from Prairie Pothole Lake near Jamestown, North Dakota, USA - PPLs Lake P8 Core (1) Depth... | ecosystem: Environmental > Aquatic > Freshwater... | reverse complement strand
GCACGGGAGAATTATAAAGGACCTTCGGGATGTAAGCGCTTCCGTCGCTCAGGCGCAGGGCGCCGGCTATCATCTGCGCTGCATTGTCCCGGGAAATGGGTTTGGAAAGGTCGAGATTGTCGAGGCCCTTCTTCAGGTTGTACTGCCTGAAAGCAGCGTCGACCGCGCTGTCGAGGCCTGTTCCGGCAAGGCCCTTGACGCCAAGTGCTGAAAGCAGCATCCTGGCGGCATCGTAGCCGGTCACTGGTTTATCCTGAGCGGCCGCGCCTTTATACAGGCCCTTTTCCGTGCAATATGCCATGTAGTCGGAGGGCGTCCCGCCCTTGACAAGAAGGGTGGCCCTGGAGACGGCCTTTGCCAGATCAGCCAGTGTAAGGCTGTCTTCAGGGCAGAAGCGCTGTTTGGCCTTATCGGCGCTGCAGCTTTCCATAAGCCCGAGATCAAACACCGTTGTAACGGCATCCTGGTTTTTAACGCTGTCAAAGTCTGAAAACAGCGATTTGGCCGCGCTTACAACAGGTTCGGCTGTCATTGCCTCCGCTCCGATATTGCCGGGTCCGCCTGGTCCGCCCGGTCCGCCGGGGGCGCCTCCTTCACCGCCGGGCATCCCCCCGGGGCCGCCTCCAGGCGCTCCACCGGCGCCGCCATCAGGGGGCATGCCGCCTGAGGCGCCACCCGGCATCCCGCCCTGGGCTCCGCCTGGCGCGTTTTCAGCAAATGCGCCGAATGTGCATATGAAGGATAGCACAGTCGTGATCATGAACAGGGAAAATACGTATTGCAGTTTTTTTGCCATAGAAAAATGTCCTCCTAAATTTTTAATTCGTTATTCCTCATTGACTGAAATCTACCCTCCGGAAATTCCTGTCCTTTGAAATTGATGTACCTATATCAAAATTGTATGAAAAGGGCAAAAAAAGAATAATCGGGAGAAGGCGGCTCCATTATCCTCTATGAAACTTCAATCAAATGCGAATGGTCTCACCTCCCCTTAAGACAAGGGGAGGCTGGGCCTGCACACCGTAGTTTTAACGAAGGTGTGAGGGGTTACGTTAACGTATCCTGTTCTTCTTATAACTCCCCCTAACCCCCTCTTATCTTAAGAGGGGGGGGAGAGCTTTAGGCCCTCTATTTTATAATAAAGATATCTTAAGTTAATATTCAACTTGTTATAGTTTCATCTTCGATTAAACTGGACGCGACAGCGTCAAGCGGCTAAGCTCTCATCTGTTCTGTCAACCATACTTTTATTTCCCTTGACCAACATGCAGTAAAGAGATTATTGTTTTCAAGTCCTTCTGATTAAGCATAACTAATTTTAATTGTCTCCTGGCAGGAGCAGCATTTTCATTATGTCCGGATATTTTATTAAAGTGACTGCCTATTCCGGTTACAAAGAGAATGAAAGGCCATTATCGTTTACTGCCGATGATCAGAGGCATGAGGTTCGGAGTATCATATCCGGGTGGGCGGAACCGGACAGGGATTTTTTCAGGGTGATTGCCGATGACGACAGGGTCTATACCCTCAGCTGGGACCGGGGATCGGATCAGTGGTCTTTGGAATAATATCATTACTGCCTAAAACAAATATGAACCATTATCTTAAGTATTTAAGGAAAAACATTAATACCTCGTCATGCCCGCGAAGGCGGGCATCCAGTGCGTTTTCTCAACTGCAAACTCTGGATTCCCGCTTTCGCGGGAATGACAGTTCCAGGTTCGTTATTTACATATTTAGCGAATAGAGCATCTTTATTTGCTCTCAAAAGCAATTGCATCATTGTTTTGGACAATCCTGTAATAATATAATTTATGGAGGTGAAGAAATGCATTTTAAAAAACAGGTTTTTCAAGGTTCCGGGATTTTTTTAATAATTGCTGCGTCTCTTCTTTTACTTGCGTTTAGTTTCGGCTGCAGCCGGCAAAAGGCCTCGCAGGCAGCCCTGGCGGCAGCCGACAAGGAAATGCAGCTCAGGATCGAGCGCCTGGAGGCCGCGGTCCAGATACAGAATATCATGAGCAGATATCAGTCCTACCACAGCGCCAGCGACCAGGAAAAAACAGTTGAGCTGTTTGCTAAAAAAACCCCGGGCGGAAAACTCATATTCAGGGGGGCCATCTATGAAGGCTATGAAGGCGTGGAAAACCACTTCCTTCTCTGGATGAAGGAGGCCGAGAAGGACCTGACCGGAAAGCTGTACCTCCATGAAGTCGTATCTCCGATTATCGAGGTGGCAAAGGATTGCCAGACGGCAAAGGCGCAGTTCAGCAGCATCGGCTGTGAAACCGCCTATGGACCGAATAATACCCTTATGTCTTTATGGTCATGGGACAAGTACCATGTTGATTTCGTCAGGGAAGACGGTGAGTGGAAGATCTATAACCTAGATTTTCATACAACATTTCTTACTCCCTATGAAGGGAAGGGCTGGACAGAGGAGCCGGATTATAATATGGCCAAATATCTTCCTCCCTATGCCCTTGACTTCTCGAAAAGAAAGGAAGACGGGCAGACAGCGGTGCCCTATAAGGCATTAAGCCTTACATCTCCTGATTGCGATATACATAATCTTATACCGGAGCCGCCGCTGCCCTATGATACCTGGGACGTGGTGAATGACCCCTGGGTTGTGGAGAAGGCAGGCACGGAAGATACAAAAAAATAATTGCTCGAACCCGGTACCGGGGATTTGAACAGACTCCCCGGATTAAGAGGGGGGTATGGACGACTGGTGCGATCAGCAGGATCTTGTACCTGATGGAGATCGAATTTATCGCTGCTCGAAATGCGGCAAAAGGCTTCATCCCCGAATAATATTCGGGACGGAAGGTGAGCATGCAGGGTGGAGACTGCCGCCCCACAAGAAAAAGGGGCACAGGATCAAGGCGATAAAGAGACGCCAGCACAGGATGCGAACCCTAAAATGACCTTTTATCCTGGGATGTCATTATCCTTCCCCTGCGCGCCTGAAGAACAGGGAGGTTCATTTTCCCCTTGACACCAAGTGCTAATCTATATACAGTTTTGTCCCGGAAAAGCAAGCTCTTATCATAGATGGTGGGAGATGAGGAATCGCTAAATTAAAGAGATAACAGCCATCTCCTCCACCTTTAGAGTTGCCGCCACAGCAGTCGCGTTAAGCTACGTTGTCTTGTGGGATTCTACAGGATTGGAGGATTAAAATGATCCCTAAAAAAGTATTTCTTACTAAAGGTGTAGGCGTCCATAAGGACAAGCTGTCGTCCTTTGAGGTCGCCTTAAGAAGCGCCGGCATAGAGAAGTGCAACCTTGTCTACGTGTCGAGCATATTCCCGCCCAACTGCAAAATCCTTTCAAGGGCAGCCGGCACGAAGCTCCTCAGGGCCGGCCAGATCACTTACTGCGTAATGTCGCGAAATGAAACAAACGAGCCGAACCGTCTTGTTTCCGCATCAATCGGGATTGCCACCCCCGCCGACCACACCAACTACGGATACATATCCGAGCACCATGGCTTCGGCGAGAAGGCCGCCGTCTCAGGCGAATATGCTGAAGACCTGGCAGCCACAATGCTGGCAACGACACTGGGCATTCCCTTTGATCCTAACCAGGCGTGGGATGAGCGCAAGCAGTTCTACAGGGCCAGCGGCCACATATTCAAGACAAAACAGATCTGCCAGTCAACCGAGGGGAACAAGGACGGGCTCTGGACCACCGTGCTGGCTTCAGCCGTATTTATAATGGAATGAGATGGCAAGGCGTCGCACCGGTTTCTGCGGAGTGCCCCGCGGCAGCATTGATTACAGCAGGGCACATGCCGTAATACTGCCGGTTCCCTTCGACAAAACCAGCACATGGCTGAAGGGCGCAGACAAAGGCCCGGCGGCGATAATTGAGGCATCCGGGTACCTGGAGTTCTACGACATAGAGACCGGAAGCGGGGCGCTGGAAAAAGGCATCTACACCGCCGAACCCATCCTTGCCTCCTCATCACCCTCGCTCATTAAAAAAACCGCTGCGGCGGTTTCCGGTTATCTTGAGGACGGCAAGCTTGTGGTCACCCTCGGCGGCGAGCACTCCGTTTCCATAGGCCCGATCAAGTCCTTTGCCGGTCGTTTTGACGACCTCAGCATACTGCATCTTGACGCCCACGCCGATTCCAGGGATTCCTACGAGGGGAGCAGCTACAATCATGCCTGCGTCATCGCCCGCGCCCGTGAATATACCCGGAACATTGTATCCGTGGGCATCCGGAGCATGGACGCCTCCGAGCGGCCCAATGCCGACGACAGGAGGCTGTTTTTTGCACATGCAATACATGACTCCGACAAATGGATAGACGCCGCCGTGGGCCTGCTTTCGGACACGGTCTACATCACAATCGATCTTGACGTGTTTGATCCGGGCATAATGCCTTCAACCGGGACCCCCGAGCCGGGAGGCCTGGGCTGGTACCAGGTCCTGAAGCTCCTTCGCTCCGTCTCGAAGTCAAAACGGATCGTGGGCTTTGATGTTGTTGAGCTTTGCCCCTCGGACAACAGGGCGCCCGATTTTCTTGCCGCCAAGCTGATCTACACCCTTTTGAGCTATATTGACTCGGACAGATTATGTCCAGGAGAGCGTTATGGATAGCGTAAAAAACAATGGAAGAATAATGATAATAGGCGCAGGGGGCGTGGCAACCGTGGCTGCACACAAGTGCGCCCAGGTTCCCCGGGTCTTCAGGTCGATCATGGTCGCGAGCAGGACCATCTCAAAGTGCGAGGCGATCAAAAAGGACATCAAGAAAAGATACGGACGGGACATTGAGACCGCTCAGGTCGATGCCGATAATGTCACCGAGCTTGCCGCACTGATCAGCAGGTTCAGCCCCGACGTTGTCCTGAATCTCGCCCTGCCTTACCAGGACCTGCACATCATGGATGCCTGCCTTCAGACGGGCGTTCATTATATTGACACGGCCAACTATGAGCCCCAGGATCAGGCGCACTTCGAATACAGCTGGCAGTGGGCCTACCGGGAAAGGTTTAAAAAGAAGGGGATCATGGCGGTCCTGGGCTCGGGTTTTGACCCGGGCGTTACCAACGTCTTTACCGCCTATGCGCTGAAGCACATCTTTGACGAGATAAACTGCCTGGACATACTGGACTGCAATGCCGGGTCCCACGGCCATGCCTTTGCCACGAATTTCAATCCCGAGATCAACATCCGTGAGGTAACCCAGGTTGTGCGCCACTGGAAAGAGGGGAGATGGGTGGAGACTCCCGCCATCATCGAGGAAGGCAGCGTTCATTTCAATTTTAACTACCCGGTGGCAGGGGAAAAGGACAGCTATCTCCTCTATCATGAAGAGCTGGAGTCCCTGGTTCTTAATGTAAAGGGATTGAAGCGCGCCAGGTTCTGGATGACCTTCTCAGGGAATTACCTCACCCACCTGAGGGTCCTGAACAACGTGGGCATGACGCGCATCGATGAGGTTGACTACGAGGGATGCAAGGTAGTCCCGGTCAAGTTCCTCAAGGCGCTGCTTCCGGAGCCCGCCTCCCTGGGGACGAAATATACGGGGAAGACCGTCATCGGCAACATCATGACAGGAATAAAGGACGGGAAGACCATCACGCGGTACATCTACAATGTCTGCGACCATGAGGAGGCCTTCAAGGAGACCGGCACCCAGGCAATCGCCTATACCACCGGAGTTCCGGCCATGATCGGAGCCATGATGGTTATGACCGGCATATGGCAGGGGAGCGGCGTATTCAACATGGAGCAGCTCGATCCCGACAGGTTCATGGAGGCCCTCAATGAATACGGACTTCCCTGGCAGGTCGTTGAGCACGAGCCGCTGCCATAGCAGCTAAGTCAGGATATCAATATTGTCTCCAGAGATCTTTTTGAAATTCGACTTTTCAAATTTCCTCCCCTTTCAGGGGAGGACTAAGGTGGGGTCTCGTGAGGTTGTTCCTCCTTTTCTGCTATTAAGACCCCCTCCTCGCCTCCCCCTAAGAGGGGGAGGAATTCCGGTTCCAGTTTGACTAGATTAGGAGGTTTATAGGTTTCTGATGGCTGCGGACAGGGTCAAAATGACAATAGGCGCGATTCTCGCGAAGGATCTATCCGGGGCTGCCGCCTATAATTCATTGCCCGGGGCCGGCCGGAAGACGGTCCTTGCAGCTCTGGACACAACCGGATTGAGGACGCTTACCGGGCTCATCAAAAAGGCCAAGAAAAAGGCCTTTTCGGCGGCAAACAAAAGGTTCCTTGAAACAGCCGCAGGTCCTGTCCCGACCCCTCTTTACCTAATCGATGAAACGCTCATTGAAGAGAACATGCGCATCCTGCGTTACGTTAAAGACCGCACCGGCTGTAAAATACTCCACGCCCTGAAGGCATACGCTACCTTTGCCACCTTTCCCGTGATGAGCCGGTACCTTGACGGGACCTGCGCCAGCGGCCTCAACGAGGCCAGGCTGGGACGCGAGGAATTCAAGAAGGAGGTGCACACCTTCGGGGCGGCCTACAGTGACCATGAGATCGGCAGGATACTGAAGTATTCCGACTCCATCATCTTCAACTCCTTTTACCAGCTTGAGAGGTTTGGAAACAGGGCCAGGAAGGCCGGGGTGGAGGTGGGCCTCAGGGTGAATCCCGGATATTCCGAGGTTGCCGAGGAGATGTACAATCCGTGCGCCCCCAATTCGAGGCTGGGGATCGTGCAGGAGGCCTTCATTGAGGGGTTTCTGAGGCACAGCGAAATGGTGGACGGGCTGCACTTTCATGCCATGTGCGAACAGGATTCAGACGTGCTCGAGAGGGTGCTCAAGTCCTTTGAAAAACTCTATGGCCCCCACATCAATGGGCTCAAATGGGTGAATTTCGGGGGCGGGCACCACGTGACCCGGGACGACTACGGCCTTGAGAGGCTTATCAGGCTCATCAATTCCTTTAAAAAGAGGTACGGGGTGCAGGTCTACCTGGAGCCGGGCGAGGCGAGCGTCCTCAACGCGGGAGTCCTTATCTCATCCGTCCTTGATATTGTAAGAAACGGCATGGAGATCGCCGTGATGGACACATCGGCGGAGACCCATATGCCCGATGTCCTGCTCATGCCCTACAGGCCGAACATCATGAATTCGGGCCTACCGGAAGAGAAGAGATATACCTGCAGGATCGCCGGTCCAAGCTGCCTTGCCGGTGATGTGACAGGAGACTATTCCTTTGATGAGCCGCTCAGGCGCGGGGACAGGCTCGTCTTTGCCGACATGGCCCTCTACAGCATAGTAAAAAACACCACCTTCAACGGGATCGGCCTTCCCTCCATTGCCGTGATCCGGAAAGGGGGAGAGATAGAAGAGGTCAGGGCCTTCGGCTACAGGGAGTACAGGGACAGACAGTCATAACCGGATTATGCCAGCGTAAGGGCCGCCTTTTTCATTGCCCTGCCGATCTCAATCCTGTTGGGGCAGACAACCTCTGCCTGCGAATAGTCCCTGGACGCCATGCCGCTTTTTACCTGTTCGGGCAGCTCCCTGAAGAGCCTTCTTGCATCGTCAGTCTTAGCGTAGCTGTTATAATACATCATATATCGAAGGACATCGGCAATCCTGCTTTCCTGGCCCATAACGGATTCACAGCGCATGCAGCCAGGGCAGTAATAGGGGCGGTTATAGGCCGCGTATCGCTCCAGCACCTCCCTGTCTCCCCCGGACAGCTTCACTCCGTCAACTGCTGCTTCTACATTATCCTTCAGTATGGTCAGATTGGTCATTTCCGACAGGCAGACTGATATCCTTTTATCCTCCCATACTGCCTTCAGCTTTGCCTGCTCAAGCGTATAGCCCTTCTCCATGAAGTGGCTCATCGCCGAAAGGTCATCCTGGTCCTGGCCGGAGCCCTGGGACTGCATCCCGGGCGGAGGCCCGAGGGTCTCTCCGTCCTGGCCCCCGGGCTGACCCTCTGGCCCCTGCTGCGGCATCCCCTGTCGGCCGGAGGGCATGTTCTGGGGAGGTCCGATCCTCTGGCCCTGGGTCTTCATGGCTATCAGACCCATGCCGGCCTTTGTGCAGGCATCAAGGGCACTGTTCATGTCATCATCTTTCATCAGCTGATAATTATAGGAGGCTGTCACGGCGTCTATCCAGCCCAGGGTTGACGCATGGGAAAGCATGCGCGCCATATTGGCATGGCAGCTGAACCCGAAGAAGTGTATCTTTTTTTCCTTTTTTTTCTGCTCAACCCATGCCTTTATTTCAGGCGTGAGCAATGCCGGGTCCTGGAGCATGTGGATAAGATAGAGGTCTATATAGTCGGTCTGCATCCGTTCAAGTGAGAGATTGAGCTGTTCGGTCATTTTTGCAGGATCGGTCGTCCTGGACGCCTTGGTGGCCTGGAAGACCTTTTTCCTGTCTTCGGGATATTTACCGTAAAACTGGCCTATAGCCTGCTCATTCTTTCCGTTTCCATAGCTGTTTGAGGAATCCCAGTAGTTTACCCCCATGTTGAGGCCCACCCTCAGGAGGGTCTGGTAACCGGAGGCATCAATGCTGCCGCCCATGCCGAGGATGGACACTGCGAATCCTGTCCTGCCCAGGGTGCGCGTCGGCATTTTTCTGGAAGAGCTTTCATTTACGGTTTCAGCGCCTAGGACGTTGCCGCTGAGGCCGTCAGACAGTGCAAGAGATGCGCACCCTATGCCGGTCTTTAAAAAGGTTCTCCGGCCCATTGTCTTTTTTTCGGTTTTCATAGGTCAGTCCCTCCCCGCTCTTAAAGGTTGATGTTTTCCTTCAGCAGTTTCCGGAGAATTATAACCGACTCAGAAGCGGATTGCAATGAATGGTTTAAAATAAAAACTATATTTAATGCGAACGTTTCCACTCCTTGCAGATAGTATTGACACATCTTTAATAACAAGTGTAGAATTCATCAATTTGAGTTCCTGTTATTTCAATCCCGTCTTCAATAATTGAATAGAAATTCCGGCGCATATCACATTTTCAAGGGGGAAACCTATGGCAAACCATCTTTTCAAAAGAAAGACGCTCAGCATGCTGCACGAGGAAATGAAGGGTGAAAACCGGCTCAGGCGTGTGCTTGGCCCATGGTCTCTGACGAGCCTGGGAATCGGATGCGTTATCGGGGCAGGCATATTCGTGGTTACAGGGTATGCCGCTCTATACAAGACAGGTCCTGCGCTGTCCATGTCCTTTGTGGTGGCAGGGTTGGCCTGCATCTTTGCTGCCTTATGTTACGCGGAGTTTGCCTCAATGGCGCCGGTAGCCGGATCGGCCTACACATATGCCTATGCTACCCTGGGCGAAGTGTTTGCATGGATTATCGGATGGGATCTTGTCCTGGAATACACCGTGGCCTCCGCCTCCGTGGCCCATGGCTGGTCAAAATACTTCCAGAATTTTATCGGGATATTCCATATCAAGGTGCCTCATATTATGTCTACGGCCCCCTTTGATTATGACCCGACAACCGGGGCATTTCTGAGCACAGGCAGCTGGTTTGATCTCCCTGCGCTTGTAATCGTCGCAATTCTAACAATAGTCCTGGTGCTCGGCATAAGGGAAAGCTCACGCTTCAATAACCTGATGGTGGTCATCAAGCTCGCGGTAGTGCTCCTTGTGATAGGGATAGGGGTTTTCTATATTAATCCGGACAACTGGCACCCCTTCGCCCCCTTCGGGTGGACCGGGATAAGCATATTCGGAAAGACCATCCTGGGCCAGACAGGGCCTGACGGAGCGCCTGTAGGGGTGCTGGCAGGGGCGGCCATTATCTATTTTGCCTATATAGGTTTCGATTCGGTATCCACCCATGCGGAGGAGGCCCGAAATCCCAATCGTGATGTCCCTTTCGGCATTATTACATCTCTGATTGTCTGTACTGTCCTGTATATAGCAGTTTCCATTGTCCTGACAGGCATGGTCCCCTATGACCAGATCGACGTAAACGCGCCTGTGGCGGCCGCCTTTGAGCGGGTAGGGCTGCGCTGGGGGCAGTTTGTCATCTCACTGGGGGCCGTTGCCGGAATAACATCGGTCATGCTGGTTCTGATGCTCAGCCAGCCGCGGGTCCTCCTGGCAATGGCCAGGGACGGCCTGCTGCCCGAAGGGTTTTTCGGCGCCGTGCACCCACGATTCCGCACGCCATGGAAGTCCACCATCATCACAGGCATAGCTGTAGGATGCATGGCGGCGTTTATCCCCCTGGGCATACTTGCGGAGCTGGTCAATATCGGGACCCTCCTGGCATTTATAATCGTGTGCTCGGCGGTGCTTGTCATGCGTTATGTCAACCCTCAGGCCGAGCGGCCCTTCCGCTGCCCATGGTCGCCCACAGTCCCGGTTCTCGGGGTGCTGTTCTGCCTTGTGCTGATGTTCTCACTCCCTGCGGCGAACTGGATGAGGCTCGGCATATGGATGGCGATAGGGATTCTGATCTATGCCTTTTATGGCTACAGAAACAGCGTTATGGCCAGACAGGGGGATACTGTGCCGAAGTCATAAGAGGGTTGATGCGCGTAGGTGACTTACAGTGTCCGATAAAGGTTAACAGCATGGGTTAACGAATAAAGTAACCAGGTTTAGCGATACTATTCCTCCTCCTTTTAGGGGGAGGGAGGAGGGGGTCTTGAAACATCGAATCAGGGGCATAAGGCATTGGGAGACCCCACCTCGGTCCTCCCCTGAGAGGGGAGGATACAGAGGCCATGTGTTCTCCCGCGTTGCGAAATATCACTTGATGACTATTAATTGGTTTGTCAACAGGTGCATACAGCAATGAATAATATCTGGCTTGCCATAGGTCTTACCACCTTTGCCGGGATGGCCACCGGCATAGGGAGCATTATTGCCTTTACGGCCAAAAGGACCAACTACCGGTTTCTTTCAGTGGCCACCGGCTTCTCGGCAGGGGTTATGCTCTACGTCTCCTTTGTGGAGATCTTTATAAAAGGCGTTGATGCCCTTGTAATAAGGTACGGCGCCTACTGGGGGCACTGGATGAATGCAGCGTCTTTCTTCGGGGGCATGCTCCTGATAGGGGTCGTGGATAATCTGATACCGGCAGCGGAAAACCCCCATGAGACCCACTCGGAAGAGGAGACTGCGCCGCTGCATGACCCTTCCGCCTTAATCCCGGATTTTGCGCCGGCAGATAAAATCCCTCACAATAAGTCTCCCTTCGGATTACATGATCATGATATCAATCATAAAAGGCTGATGCGCATGGGGCTGTTTACGGCGCTGGCAATAGGCATCCATAATTTCCCCGAGGGGCTGGCGACCTTCCTGGCAGCCCTGAATGACCCCTCCCTTGGCCTTGCGATCGCAATCGCCATAGCGCTCCATAATATCCCTGAGGGCATAAGCGTTGCCGTACCCATATTCTATGCTACGGGAAACCGCAGGAAGGCCTTTGCCTATTCCCTTTTCAGCGGTCTGGCAGAACCTGTCGGAGCGCTTATAGCATACCTTTTGATCCTACTGTTCATCGGCGGGGATGGAGGGCTGGTCCCTCCCCAGGTTATGGGCATACTATTTGGGGGTGTTGCCGGCATAATGGTCTACATAAGCCTTGATGAACTCCTCCCGACAAGCAGGGCCTATGGCAAGGGCCATGACAGCCTTTTTGGCCTGGTGGCCGGGATGCTCGCGATGGCCTTAAGCCTGCTGCTGATGAAGTGAAGACAAAAACATATTATTGTCTTCCAGTTGCTTTTGTGGCAGAAATGCAGAAACACAAAATGTAATCATTGGAGGCTATTTTGTTTGAAGAAATTGCATACAACTACCCGGAAGACAGGGAGCGTCTCCGGAAAAAGATGGAGGGACATAACCGCCTCTTTGACAGGGCGCTGATTAAGGATGTGCAGGATATCTTTTCAGATGTGCAGATAAATAAAGACAGGGCTGTTATAAAGGCGACGGGAAATTTTGATAAGGTGGGCCTGGGTGAGATCTGTCTGACCGATGCCTATGCCGACAAATGCGTGGCCGGCCTGACTCCGGAGCTGCGGTCCGCCATTGATATGGCCATTGAAAATATCGGCCAGGTAAACAGGGCCATGATGCCTGCTGCATTCTGGCAGAAGGAGATAAGGAAGGGCACGATTGTCGGTGAAAAATGCACCCCCCTTTCATGCGTCGGCCTGTGGGTCCCGGCCAGAAAGGGGCCACTTGTCTCAACCGCACTTATGCTTACGGTCGCCGCGAAGGTCGCCGGCGTGGGCAAGATTGTTGTCGGCATGCCTCCGACAAAGGAAGGCCTGGGAGATCCGGCCACTGTAGCGGCGGCCAGGCTTGCCGGGGCCGATCTGTTTGTGGTCGGCAACGGAGTTGCGATAATCGCCGCGATGTCCATGGGGACAGAATCGGTCCCGGAGGCGGACGGGATCTACGGGCCGGGGCCTAACGCCATAGCAGCCGCCATGAGCACTGCCTTCTCCTACGGGAAGAGGACAGTTGTGGGCATAGGGCCGACTGAGGGTGCTATTATCGCGGATGATTCCGCGGATGCGGCAACCATCGCCTATGACATGATAAGCGAATCGGAGCACGGGCCTGATTCATCCTTTGTCCTTGCCACTCCTTCGGAGACCCTGGCGGAAAGGGTCCGCGAACAGCTCGGCATGGTGATCGGGGATGTGCAGGAGCCCAGGAGGACGAATCTTCTTTCGGTCTTCGGCGGCAACGGCTTCGGCGCGATAGTTGTCACAAAGGATATCAGGGCGGCCTGCGAGGTAATTAATGAGTACGCGCCCGAACACCTGATGATATGGTGCAGTCCTGACAATGAAAGGGTTGCCCTTGAAGAGATAAAAAATACGGGAGAGATACTTGTCGGCCCCTTTACAACCTTCTCCACCGCCAATTATATGATCGGCATCACGGCGGTGCTGCCCACCAACGGGTTCGCCAAAAGGTTCTCGGGAGTCACATGCAAGGACATGGTGAAATTCTCATCCTTCGGAAGGCTTGACAGGGCGGCTGTTGAAGAGATGTTTCCCGCGATAAAGGCGATAGGGGAGTATGAGGGCCTGCCGTGCCATGTCAGGGCGGCGGAGATGCGTGTTAAAAAGGATTATTTATGACGGATAAGGCATGCCCGACACCGGAGTTCTTCAGGGATGCGATCGGTAAGATAATATTTCTTACTTTTTTATTCTTCCTGTCCTTCATAAACCGCTTTATCTTTGCCCCCCTGCTGCCGTCCATCTCCGGCGACCTTGGCATCACCACAACCCAGGCAGGCTCCATATTCCTCTTCGGGTCCATAGGGGTCGCCGCAGGCGCTGTCTGTTCAGGTTTTGTGTCCTCAAGGGTTAACCATAAAGGGGCACTTGAAATATCCATCCTGGGCGCGGGAATCGTCCTGATGGCATGCATATTTTCCGGGACCCTCGGGGCTATCCGGCTTGCGATGATATTCCTGGGGGTTGCGGCAGGCTTTAATCTGCCTTCCAACATGGCAGTCATCACCGCGATTGTCACCAGAAAGGACTGGGGAAAAGCCCTTGCGGTCCAGCAGACAGGCCCTCCGCTCAGCCTGATCCTGGGGCCGCTTCTTGCTGCCCTTCTTCTGCCATGGGTGTCATGGAGGGTGATCCTGGCATGGATCAGCGGTGTGTTGATATTAAGCGGCCTTGCCCTGATGCGTTACGGCAGTTTCGGCAAGTTTCCGGGTGACCAGCCGAATTTTTCTAATGTCAGGATGGTCCTCGGCAAAAGGTCATTCTGGATCATGCTTATGCTTTTTGCCCTTGGGATAATAGGCAACCTGGGGATTTACACCATGCTTCCATTATTCCTGGTGAAGGAGCACGGCTTCGGACAGGAACTCGCAAACACAATGGTCGGCCTTGCCCAGGTCTCCACCTTCTTTATGACGTTTGCCGGGGGCTGGCTGACGGACAGGTTCGGCGAAAAGCCCGTTATCGTGGCTTCCCTTGTAATATCGGGCGGGTTGACTATTTTGCTGGGGACCCTTTCCGGAGTATGGTTTAATGTTGTCATCTTCCTTGAGCCGGCTGTGATTGTGTGCTTCTTTCCTGCTGCATTCGCGGCCCTTTCACGCACCGTACAGCCGAATCTCCGAAGCCTTGTGACATCCTGGACCACGCCGATTGCCTTCACGATCGGAGGGGGGCTCTATCCCGCAGTCCTTGGATACATGGGGCAGGTTTATTCAATCGGGCTGGGCGTCACGATAGCCGGAATCCTTATGATACTGGGCTCTTCGCTCGTATTCCTGGTTGACCTGCTGGATAAGATGGAGGAAGGGTGCTGATTACTTCTTTCTCAGCCTGTTTTCCGGTACCCTGGCCCTTACGGTGTAGATCGGATTTGCCATCGTCCACCAGCCGCGCCGCTCACCCTTTACAAATTCTATCCTTGTCACAAACTTGATGCTTTTATAGGCGAGGTCAAAGGGCGCTATGAGCCTGAGGGGGCCCCCGTTGTCTTCGGGCAGGGGACTGCCGTCCATGGCAAGCGCCAGGAGGATCTCTCTTTCAGGATCAAGGAGCTCGCTCAAGGGAAAGGATTCTATATAATGGTTCTGCCCTTCGGGTTCGTAGTCGGTCTTTCCGAAGGAATGAAACAGAATATGGTCGGCATTGGGTTTTGGTTCAACCCGGTCCATGATCTCCCTGAACCTGAACCCTCCCCATTTTATGTCCTTTACAGACCAGCCCTCAACGCAGTGGAAATCAGAGACCTGTTCAACCTGGCTGAAGGATTTTATATCGGCATAGGAAAAGGCTTTAGGCTCCTTTATACGCCCGTCCACAACAAGCCGGTATTCTTCCCCTGCCCTTTCCTCCCATTCAATAATGCCTTTATCGGTGTTGAACTTGAACCTGCCCTTTTCAACCGTCCTCACGGGCAGGGCCTTGACGAAGAAGCCGTATACACTGGAAGGAATAGCTGCCATAAATATTGCCCCTCCGGCTATCTTTAAGAAAAGCCTTCTTGTTATTTCCCGAATGTAAAAAGCGGCTGATCCCATGGTTTCGCTTTACCCCTCACGCCTCACTCATTGCTCCCTGCGCCGTGTGCCCTGTCCCTTATGCCCTATTTAATTATACTCCATTCTTCTTTAACTGCAAAGGGCTGATTTTTCGATAAGAGCATCTATCCAGGAATCACTTGCCGAATGAGGCTCGTTAAGCACTTTAAATGATTTTTTAAGGCATCCTGTAGACCATGGAATTAATGTTCATGCCCGCGCCCACGGAGGCAAATACCGCAATATCTCCGGAGTGAAGCACGTGGTTGTTCAGCTCCCCCCTCTGCAGGAGGTCGAACATTGTTGGAAGTGTAGCCACAGAGGTATTACCCAGCCACGCTATGGTCATGGGCATTATGTGTTCAGGTATATCCTTTACCCTGTAAAGTTTGAAGATGTTTTTGAGTATTGCCCGGTCCATCTTCTCATTGGCCTGATGAATGAGCACCTTTTTGACATCAGTAAGTGTCATCCCGACCTTGTCGAGGCTCATCTTGACTGTCTCCGGGACGTGTTTGAGGGCGTATTTATAGATGTCATGTCCGTGCATCTTGAGATATATCTCATCACCCTTGTAATTGGGGTCGTATGACCTGCCGTTCCATATCATGTGGACTGCATCTTTAGTGTCCGATCTGGTGACATGGGAAAGTATACCGCGGTCCTCTTCAGTCGCCTCCACGACAACTGCTCCCGCGCCGTCGGCGAAAATCATGCAGTCGATATCATGGGGGTCAATCACCCTGGATAATATCTCAGCGCCGATAACAAGGACCTTCTTCGCGTCCCCCGATTTGATGTAATAGTCGGCTATGATCATGCCGTGCAGCCATCCGGGGCATCCGAAGGGGACATCAAATGCAACTGTAAAAGGATTTTCAATGCCGAGACGATGCTTCACCCTTGCTGCAAGGGAAGGACATAGGTCTACCCTTACACCTCCGGGCTGAACGTTTCCGTAATTGTGGGCGACAATTATGCCGTCAAGGGTTTCCCTGTCGATCCCTTCAAGGGCTATCTTTGCCGCCTCGTAGGCTATATCCGATGTGCTGAGGCTGTCATCCGCATAACGTCTTTCCCTTATGCAGGTTATATCTTGAAATTTTTCAATTATCTCCTGATTCGACTTTTCAATCTTTTTCTGGTTTATTGTATAGAACTCATTTTCAAGAAAATGGCTGTTATCAACTATTCTTCCAGGGATGTAGCTCCCTGTCCCTGTTATAATGGAATGAGTCATTTGAAATTCTAAGCTCCTTGCTTTTTATAGCCTTCATGTTTTGGAAAGGGTTCACCTGTTATCCGAAAAAATCGCTGTAACATTAAGCGAGGACATAGGACATTTTCAGCGTTTTGTCAAATATAAGGAATGCCGTGACGTTAACAGACATAAAAAAATCATCTTAAAAGGGTTATATATTAATTAAAGCTATTTGCACATCATAACACAAGTCAAAACTGCCGGCTTTGATATTTCCCTGGGTTTCCGTTATCCATTGACATGAGAAGCATCAACCGGTTAGACTGAACAGTGATAAATGCTTGCCAATTCTTCAATTCCGAATGTTGAAAAGCTGATTCTGATGATTGCGAGGTGCTGCTATTACACAAGAACTGCCCGCCCCCAGCCTCAAGTGGAAATTTTCCCCTGAATATTATAGACGTTCCGCGGATGCGCTGAATGTGGCCCTGAATAAGATTGCCGTATATGACTCATGGAAGGAGCTTGATCCGGGACCCGATTATCCCGTTGATGTCCGTTTTGCCGCCCTGCCTGTTCTTTCCAAAAAGGCCATCCGTGAGCATTTCCCTGCCGGCATGCTGCCGCCCGGGCTGGATATAGACAGGGGCCTGGCCGACAGAGAGATCGAACTTGTGGATACGAGCGGCACCACGGAGGAAAAAATCACCAATATATGGAATCAGAGATGGTGGGACGCATCGGAAATATCCTCCTGGAGATTCAATGCCCATTTTGACGGGATCAGCTATAATGGGCACAGGGAGGCAATACTTGCCAATCCCCGGAATACGGGGATTGTTTCGGATGAACTTGACCTGCCCATGGATAAAAGGCGTCTGGCGCGGTTTCTATATCTAAATGAAAAGACCGATCCAACAACATGGTCCTGGGAACTGATGAACCGCATGGTCAAGGAGCTTGGGGCCTTCAGGCCTGAGGTGCTGGAGGCTAATCCCTCTTTGCTGGCAAGGCTCTGCCGTTTTATCGGCAAAAATAACCTGTCTGTTTTTCAGCCGGATGCAATAGTGCTTACCTATGAATACACTACAAGGATTGAGCGCAGGCAGATAAAACAGATATTCAGCTCGCCGATGATTAGCTCATACGGGACGACAGAGACAGGCTATGTCTTCACGGAGTGTGAGGAAGGCAGGTTTCACCAGAACGCGGATTTATGCAGGGTGGACTTTGAGCCGTTTAAAAGTGAATATGGAGGCCCGCTCCTGGGCCGCATCCTCGTGACGCCCTTTGATAATCCATGGTGCTTTTTCATCCGCTTTGACGCCGGAGACCTGGTGACACTGGAGGAGACCGGGCAATGTCCATGCGGAAGAAATTCAGGGATTATCCTTTCATCGATCAATGGCCGCAAGGCCAACCTTACCCTGACGGTGGGAGGAAGGCCGGTGATGCTGTATGAGCTGGATGAGTCCATCGGCAGGCTGGAAGGAATTGAGCAGTACAAAATGATACAGAGCGATTATCGCACCTATGAACTGCACCTGGTCAGCCGCGCCCATGAAAAAAAACTGCTTGCGCGGGAGGCTGAAAAGGCATTGAAGGATTTATACGGTCCCGGGGCGGGAATAAAAATATTCTTTGACACTGATTTTCCGCCCGAGTTATCAGGAAAATCCATGATCTCCAGGGCGCTGTTTCCCATAGATCTGGATGATTATCTGGAATAGGATGTATTTCTTATGGCCAATCCCAAACCTGCATATCTCCTGGCCGGCGGCAGGGGATCAGAAAACAAGGCCGTTTTCAAGGCAGTCTTCAATGAGATTGCCAGGCCGAACCCCCTCATAGCATATGTGGGAGTTGCCAATGATGAGGACAGGCTATTTTTCAGGTTCATGGGAAATGAGGTTAAAAAAGCAGGAAAGTGCAATATCAACCACGCCATAATCGCATCAAAAAAGGCAGATCTGGATAAGGCCCGTGATCTCATGCACAGGGCGGATGCGATCTTCATGAGCGGCGGGGATGTGGATGCAGGAATGAAGATCCTGGAATCAAAGGATATGCTGAATATCTTTAAGGAGCTGTACAATGGGGGCAAGGTGTTTTTCGGGGCTTCGGCGGGAAGCATTATGCTGTGTAAGGAATGGGTAAGATGGGCTGACCCGGATGATGATTCCACCGCTGAAATCTTTCCCTGTATGGGTATAGCTCCGGTTATCTGCGACACCCATGCGGAGGAGGATGACTGGGAGGAATTGAAGGCGGCCCTTCAGCTCAGGGAGGATAAAACCACAGGATACGGCATCCCTTCCGGCGCATGCCTCAAGGTCTATCCTGACGGGCGTGTTGAGGCGCTCGGAGGGGTAATAACCCGGTATCTTAAGAGCGGACACAGGGTCATGAAATCGGATGACCTGCTTCCGATTAAGGCATAGGATTTTTTATATGGGGACGTTTTCTGCCGGTTTAAAGGCGCAACCGGTTTAAAATTGATGCTTGAAACTCCCGGTAAAGTGTTTTAAAAATAAACATTGTTTTATTCAATTATTCAGCCTGGTCCCGGCAAGTTTCAGTCAGCATGGACACCAATTAAAATTTAATAAATAACAATATTATGGAGGTGCAACATGTCTGTAAAGGTATCAAAAAAGGATTTTGAAAAGGCGCTGGAGGTGGGACGTCCGCCGAATATTCAGAAGCTGTTTCCCAATTCCAGGGCGCTGATAGTGAGCGGAAAGGTGATTGACAGGGCCATGACGGCAAAGGGTAAGGCCATGACGATCGCGGCCAACGGCAGAAGCTGGTTTGTCATCAGGGGCGCCCTTCAGGCTGCGCAGAAGGCCAACGCCGCCGTTATCATCGAGATCGCAAAATCGGAAGGCGGCTCCGGGGCCTATTGCGCGGTAACCCTCTGGAACATGGCCATGCAGGTGGATGCTATATGCAATGAACTGGGCATTACAATACCTGTTGCGATCCACGCGGATCATTACGGCATCAAGAACGACAAGGACATCGCAAAGGCCAAGCTGGAGATACCCAGCATGTTTGATGCAGGAATCACATCCATCGCCATAGATGCATCACACCTCCCCGATGACAAGAACCTGCTTGCTAATCTCGAACTCAATCCCTACTTCCCCAGGTGGGCCGGCTATGAGACGGAGGTCGGGGAGATCAAGGGAAAGGAAGGCCTTTCAACGGTCCCTGAGGCCCTTTTCCTTATCCAGGGCCTGAACGCCAATGATATATTCCCGGACTGGATAGCGCTGAACAACGGTACGACCCACGGGATCGAGAAGAGCGACCAGGGGATACAGGTTCAGCTCACAAAGAGCATCCACGACGCCCTTAAGCCATACAGCATTTCAGGCGCCCAGCACGGGACAAGCGGCAACAACTCCGACAGGCTCAGGAGCATTGTAAATGAGACGGCCACTACCAAGGCCAATGTTGCAACGGCGCTCCAGATGATATCCTGGGGGCTCAAGGTCAATGAATACGGCAATGCCTTCCAGGATGACCAGGGCAACTTTGTCAAACTGGCCGACAGCGGCATGACCGATGACCTGTGGAAGGAGATGGTGGAATACGCCAACTCCAAGTCCATCAAGGGAGGCGATTACAAGAAGCTGAATCTGCCCTTTGAGAACAAGCTGTTCGGTCAGCCGAAGGATGTAAGGGACAGGATGTCAAAGGGTGTTGAGGACTTTGTATACGGCATACTGGTAGATGTCTTCAATGCCCGGGACACTGCACCCCTCGCGATTGATGCGATTTTGAAGGCAGAGTCCTATGACCTCGGACCGAAAGGTAAAAAGATTGAGAACAGGGCCGACTGGACGCCGGAAAAGATTGCGGAACGCGCAAAGAAGCTTGCCGGCGACAAGGGGCCCGGGGGGAACTTTGATGATTGATGACTCAAAGGACCCGAAGGACACATCCCATGCCTGGGTAAGGGAACTGAAGGATAATGACCGTGTAAACGGGCTCTATCTTGCCAGGGAAAAAAAGGTCGGACAGACAAAAAAGGGTGATCCCTTTTTAAGCATCACCCTTTCCGACCGCACCGGCGATATAGAGGCCAGGGTATGGGACAATGCCCTTGAGCTGGGGTCCCTCTTCAGGGAAGGAGACATCCTTGAGGTTCAGGGACAGACAGGATCATACAAGGGCCAGATTCAGTTGACCCTCTCAGGGCTGAAGTTATCTGAGACAGGAGATCCTGCCCTTTTCATGGAGACTACTCCCTGCGACATAACAGAGATGATGAATTCCCTCAGGGGGGTGGTGAAGAAGATCAAGGATACTCATCTTAAGGCCCTTTCAGACAGGTTTCTTTCAGACCATGATTTTGCGGAACAGTTTAAGAGGTGCCCTGCAGCAAAGAATTTTCACCACAGCTACATAGGGGGCCTACTTGAGCATACACTTTCCGTCTGCAGGATGGCTGTCCAGGTCTCCGGTCATTATCCGAAAATTGACGGGGATCTTCTGCTGGCGGGGGCCTTCCTCCATGACATAGGAAAGATAAAGGAATTTAAATACGGGACGGTGATAGACTATACGGATGAAGGAAGGCTCCTCGGCCATGTAATCCTCGGTGTCGGGATGCTGGATGAGAAGCTGGCCTCCATGAAAAAATTTCCCGAAGAAACCGCACTCCGCCTGAAACACCTTGTATTAAGCCACCATGGAGAGTATGAATTCGGGTCGCCCAAGCGGCCCAAGTTTCTGGAGGCCTTCGCCCTTCATATGATCGATGACCTGGACGCCAAGATGAACGGCATTGCCAGGTATATGGAGAGGGACACAAAGGAAGGCTCATGGACCGACTTCAACAGGATGTTTGATCGCTATCTCCTTAAGGGAGGAGTTGCCGCTGCTGCCGAGGATGAAAGTTATACTGCCCCTGTTGAAAATAACAGACAGGGGTTGCTCTTCAGAGATTAGGCGGGGGATTCCCATATGCGGTTCTAAAAACCCCCTCTTAAGGTAAGAGGGGGCAAGGGGGAGTTATGAAGGATGTAGACAACAAGAACGTAACCCCTCCTGACCTCCCCTTGCCCCAAGGGGAGGAACTGATCTGAAACGTATTGTATGATCTAATTATTATCAATGCATCAATAACTTGAAAAGGCAGGCTTTTGGAGAGCATAATTGTGATGGAAGGTAATCTACAGGCAAACAACAACCGGGTGATCAACTATCTGCGGTTATCCATAACGGACAGGTGCAACCTCAGATGCATGTACTGCATGCCTGAAGGCATAACAGATTTCATCCCCCATGAAGATATACTGAGGTATGAAGAGATCCTGCATCTGGTGAGGCTTGCTGTTCAGAAGGGCATCCGGAAGGTCAGGCTCACCGGAGGCGAGCCGCTAGTCAGAAAGGGCTTTCTGGGTTTTCTTGAGGACCTCAGCCGCGTTGACGGATTAAAAGAGATAACACTGACCACAAACGGCGTCCTCTTAAAGGACATGGCCGCCGGCATCAAGGAATGCGGGGTCAGGAGATTAAACATCAGCCTGGATTCCCTTAAAAATGAGAGGTTCGCCCGCATCACAGGACGCGACATGTTTGACCAGGTATGGGAGGGTATACAGGAGGCGGAGCGCCTTGGCTTCGATCCCATAAAGATTAACGTCGTGGCCATGAAGGGCGTGAATGATGATGAGATCCGGGATTTTGCCCGGCTCACCATGACAAAGCCCTATCATGTGCGTTTCATAGAGCACATGCCTGTCGGCGAGGATAACGGATGGAAGGCTGATAACTTTATCTCGGTGATCGAGATATATAATATCATAGAGTCTGTCGGAAAATTAACCTCTGTTTCAAGCCGTAATCTTCTTGACGGCCCTGCGCAGAGATTCAAACTGGAGGGAGCAAAGGGAGAGATAGGACTGATAGGCGCCCTGAGCAACCACTTCTGCGGGATCTGCAACAGGCTGAGGCTCACGGCGGATGGGCACATCAGAAGCTGCCTGTTTTCAGATGAGGAGACTGATATAAAATCCGCTTTAAGAAATAACGAAGGCGATCAAAAGATACTCGCTATGATTGATACTGCAATAAAGAATAAACCCCTGAGCCATAATCTTCTTAAATCCGGCCCCAGGAACTGCGCACGCAGGATGTCCAGCATAGGGGGATAAAATACCAGGCCTGATCGCGATTGGATGCATTGTCCGGGAGACTCCGTTAAAGGCTGAATCAGGCTTAATTGTTTTGTATCTGCCTCCTCAACAACGCTTACCGCTGGGCAGCACTTTCGCTATATGAACACCTTGCAGAAGTAAAAATACTTGAGATTTTAAAGCTTGAAACCAGGGCGCCGGGGGTATAGGTCCCGCCGGAGTATAGACCGTTAGTGACTGTTCCGGTTGAACTTCCTCCTGTGTAAACATTATAGTTTAAACCCTCTTTTAGTTTGGGTGAGCATAAAGCCACCGACGAATATGCCTTCAGGGGTGAGATTGTCAGGATCTCCCTGCCGTCTTCGGCTCTGATATGAAGCATCATGCCTGCCTCCTGCCATGAAGTAAACCACAACATAACTGAATTCTGGGTTGACGGCGTATAGCCTCCGGCAGACTGCGCCATGCCGGAGCTGCCTGTTGCGACAATAAAACCGCCAGTAATCTCAAAACCATAATAATCCAGAGGTCCGTTCATACTGTCCAAGGGACCGCTTATGATAACAAGGCCTCCGGTCATGCTGATCGACCCGTTTATATCAATTCCGTCCCCCCAAGCATTAACTACGGTATATCCGCCGTTAATAAAAAGCATGTTGCCGCCGCTGCGGCCCCAGCCGGTGCCGTTTATGCCGTCATCACCCGATGCGAGGCGGATAGTTCCATTATTTATCATAATAACCGAGCTCTCGATACCCTCATAGGATTGTATAATATTTATATCACCGCCGTTGATTTCCAAGGTTGAATCTGAGTGTAAACCATCACCTCTGCATGATAAAAGGAGATCTCCGCCGTTAATTACCAACGATGATTTTGCATCAATTCCATCATCTCCCGACTCTATAATAATTTTTCCGTTGTTGATCGTCAGACCGATATTTGAATGTATGGCATCTTTAGAAGAATTTATATTAATGGTCCCGCCAGAAATGGTCATATAAATGCCGGCGCATATCCCGTTGGGGCTATCGGAAGAACTGCGGCTGTCAGAGGTATTATCATCATTTTTATCACTGTGCTTCCTGTTGTTTACCCTGCTTTTGTCGACCTTGTCGCTGCCCGAGGATACTGTTACAAGGCCATTTTTGATTGCAAGAAGTGAGTTCGCCTGAATGCCGTCCCCTCCTGCGGTGATATCTATGGTTCCGCCCTCAATGGTAATATTTCCCTTTCTTGAATCTTCATCGTTATCGGATTTCATTCCATCTCCGCCCGCTTCCACTTTGATGTTTCCGCCCTTAACATCGATGGAGTTCTTGCCCTTGATGCCGTCGTTTGCGGCGTTTACAGCAATAATGCCGCTTACGATTTTAAGATCGTCCTTGCTTTGAATTCCGTCATTGTATTTTGCATTTACCGTCAATGAACCGTTGCCGTTGATTGTGAGGTCGTCCTTGCTGAAAATCGCTGCGTCCGGTTCATCCTCTGCCGTGCCCTCAAAGATATAGGAATCGCCATCTGTTATGCAATTATTAGTGCCGTCTGCTAAAGTAATCACCGTTTTTTTTGCATCTACAATATAAATGGGGGCATTGGTGTAACAACCTATATTCACTCCGTTCAGCACGAGAAACACCGTGCCCTTGTCTTTAGAATCTACTACCACCTGTCCATTGTTCAATGTCCCAGTTATGTTGTATATGCCTGAAGATATGATGGTAATCTTACTGCCGTCGACTATTGCACCCCCTCCATTTATAGTTATGGTGTTGCCTTTCAGGGTAATATTGGAGGTTTTGGTGTTGATCATGTCTGAAATCTCAGCATCACTGTCTGTTAAAGCCGATTGAGGTTGGGATACAGATACAGTGCCGGCGGATTTAGCTGTATCACCCGGGCAAACCATAAGGGGTGGGATAAGGGTTAATATCAATACTAAAAAAATTGTTCTTTTCATATCAATTCTTATATTAGTTTGAACCTGTACGTCAACTTTACCATTATCTGATCCGAGTCTCTCAGTTTTGTGCTGTCACCCATTAGACTCAGAGTGTCATCTTCAGGGTTCTCAATATTATCTCTGCCGCCCCGGCTATAGCAGACATACAGGTCGGACATGGGGGCGATCTCATAATGATAACGTAGTTGAAGGGCGAAACTGGTTGATGCAAAATCTTTCATAGGGGCGTTGTCTGCAACAAGATGGGCATCAGGGCCTATGTTATAGCTCTGTTCCGCCTTTGCGTTAAGAGTATTCCATTGCGTCCGCAGCCGTACCTCATGACGTTCGGCAGGGAACCAGTTCACCCCGATTGTTGTGGCAAACTGTTGTCTTGAAAAGCTCCCTATCTGTTTCTCCCATACCCATTTGAACCAGTCACTGCTCCACGTCGGATTAAATGCCAGATTAATGTTAAGTTTTTCATTAGGATAATATGTAACGTTACCTGAAATCGCTGTTGCCCATCCATCGTAGCCTTCCTTGAACAGTCTTGCTGATATTGATTTGCTCCACATCCCTCGCCGTTGTGTAGTGTATGATAAACTGCCGGTCCAGCGATTGTTGAGCAATACCAGCCCGTTGTTGCGCGATAACATATCATCATACCCTTTTATGTTTAATGAGACTTGAGCATTTAATGCTGACCCGCTCCGCATTTTTTCATTTCGGCTAAAAGATATGGAAGCAGGCAACCTGACACCGTCAGTATTTCTGTCATAAATTGTGTCAAACGACCAGGCGACCAAAGCTGCGCGTGAATTCTCAGGAAAGTTCGTCTGGTTATATGTGGCAGTCAGGTGCCCCCTCTGAATATTATTACGGTTCGCATATCCCATGTCATTTAGCTCAAGGGTGTCACCGAGATGCTTGAGACTCAAATAAAAGAAATAGTGGTCACTGGGCGAGTATCTAATATTATTATAGAAACCGTAGCCGCTGGTTTTATCCGTATCCTCCTCGATTCTGCTGCCCATGACGTGTCCTGTAAATCTAATGGAACGACCTAAACTGAAGTCATAATCCAGGCAATTTACAAGCGCGTTGCGGTCCAGGAATGGTCTTTCAATATATGTACTTAACAGCCCAAGAGACAGATTATCTGACGGGAATAACACCCTGCTGGCATAAAAACTCCGTCCGGCGTCATCCGCCTCTTGTGCGGCAAAAAATCCGTAATTTAACGGACCGGCCGAACCTACTATTTTTAAGGCGGCTTCAATATCGCTCGGGTTTCCATCCTTGTCGCTTGCAGAGCCCACCCGCCGTGTATAAAAAATATCCTCCATGCTCATTTTGTCATTAAAGATGCTCTGATCTTCGGTAAAAAACGGGCGCTTCTCAGTATGCCTGACCTCATATGCGGAAAAATCTATTACCAGGTCATCGCTTTCAACATAACCAAATTCAGGGTTGACAGTGGCCAAAAGGTGTATTTTTTGGCTCGGCTTCCATAATATATCCACTCCCATTTTACCGGTTTTGCTGCCGTCTAAATTATCCCTCAGTCCCATTGCATAGGGCTTTAGCTCTAATTCTTTTGAAGAATACGTCGCCACTTCGACCCCTGCAAATTCCGAAACGAAGTGCGGCCGGTCTGAACTCACCGCGGGGTAGGCATATTTTTGATTCGTTGACTGTAACTGGCGCTGAAAGCATATGCCAAGCCGCCGTTTTTCTCCTTTACTTTCTCGCATGCTTACTATTGACCACGGCAGGAGTATTTCTACAGTCCATTTATCCTCATCCTCATTAACCTTATGCTTCCAGACCCCATCCCAAACGTATGTGAATTGATTTTCCTGGCTGATTTCTCCGTCACGATATGAATCTGAGATTGATACACTGAACTCGTATGCCCTCTGTCCGTCGCCATTAAAGTCGATCATTAGACTTACGGAGTCTGCGTCAAGACTTTTAGCATCACGCTGTGTGATGGTTCGTGTACGGCCTTCTTTGTTGGGCTGTTCGCAGATAAATCCTACTAATAGCCCCTCCGGGATAGATAGCACCAATGCCTCGGTCGAAAGGACGGGTTTTTCCAGTGTTAACGGATCTATCACAACAAAATCCGTGAATCGCTGGGCGCTTGCCCATTCAGGCTCATCCAGTTTCCCGTCAACATTAACCGCTGCGTATCCTTCACAGGGTAAAAAGATCCAGGCAGCGTAAAACAGGACGAACGCTTTAAAGATACAATTTGCCGTAAAATTAATTCTATTGTTCGGATTCTCGCTCATTTTATATCACTCCACTTTTTATTATTATAATGAAAGCCAAAATGCCTTGTTTTCCAGTTGACCAATATAACCAGAAACTTGATCCGCAAGAAATAGAGTTTTTGGCGCTATTTAAAAATGAACGTCAGGCAGGAATTATATTTATATTATAAAATATAGATTAAAGTGACTTTAATTTTTTTATCCTATTATAGAATTCTGGATAAATTATGAAGATTAAATTTTTTCAATCTTTTATTTCCAATATTGATCCGGTTATATAAAAACTTTTTGTAGTTGTAACAAGTTGCATATTTTAGAAGAGAAAAATGAGGTTGCTTTTTTGATATCCTCGTTTGTAATCTTAAATAAAATTTTAAAAAAAATATGAAAGTCAGGCAAGTTAAACCTGAGAGATTATTGTCAAGTATTTATCTTTTATGTATGAATATGGATAGATATACGGTACAAGGCTCATGGCACAAGGTGCAAGGTTTAAAGCAAAAAAGAATTCAAGTATAATATTTAATTAATAATCTTATATCACATCCGTCCAAAATAACATTTTAAGAGATTGAAGGGGAACACCCCTTGAGGTAGTGTTAGGTTACCGACCAAAAACATTACCTTGAAAGGAGAATTCCCCATGAACAAATTTAGCAGCATTTTCGGACAAATTCTACATATCTTTGATAAAGGTGACTTTATGCGAGCCGTCCGTGAAACCAAAGCAGAACATTCAGCAAAAGGTTTCAGTTGCTGGGACCAGTTTGTTGCCATGCTCTTTTGCCAACTGGGACAAGCTCACTCGCTCCGCGAGATATGCGGAGGACTTGCAACCTGCCTTGGCAAAGTAAAGCACCTGGGGCTTGAAGAGGCGCCAAAGCGTTCTACTCTATCCTATGCCAACGAACATAGGCCATGGTACCTTTACCAGATGATGTTTTATCACCTTCTTGAAAAATGTCATGAAAAAGCACAGCTTCAAAAACGAAAATTCCGGTTCAAAAACAGATTATTCAGCATGGATGCCTCAGTCATTGATCTATGTATAACCATGTTCGACTGGGCAAAATTCAAACAGACCAAAGGGGCTGTTAAACTCCATCTCCTTCTTGATCATGAAGGCTATCTGCCGATATTTGCCGCTATTACAGAAGGTGATGTTCACGAAATTAATATTGCCAGAGAAATCAACTTTCCAAAAGGCTCCATTGTTGCAATCGATATGGGATATACCGACTATTCACTTTTTGCCAGGTGGATAGCGCAAGGCGTTTTCTTCGTAACCCGTCAGAAAGAAAATGCCGCTTATACCGTGATAGAGGAATTAGAAGTTCCCAATAATCGTAATATTCTCAAAGACCAGATAATTGAGTTTACCGGTTACAATGCCAGGAAAAATTGTCCACATCAACTTCGCAGAATCGAGGTTTGGGACAAGGAAAATGATCGAACCATCGTCCTGTTGACCAACCATCTGAATTTCGGAGCCACAACTGTGGCATCCATTTATAAGGATCGTTGGCAGATTGAGTCCTTTTTCAAGACAATTAAACAGAACCTGAAGATCAAGACCTTTGTGGGTACAAGCAAGAATGCACTGCTCATTCAGATTTGGACAGCACTGACTGCCGTCCTTCTTCTGAAGTATCTCAAGCTCCGTTCAACCATGAAATGGTCTCTATCAAACCTCATTGCGATGTTACGCTATAATCTTTTTACATACAGGGACTTATGGCTATGGCTTGATAAACCTTACGAAATTCCTGCCATAGTGCCCGATGAAAACCAACTGGTATTTGCTTTCCCCCTATTGGACAGCAGAATATGAAACTGACAACCTGATTTTGAAAAAGTGCTTTTTATCCGTCCAACATATTGATTTTTCAATATGGACGTTTCATTTATAATTTATTTTGGACAGCTGTGATCTTATATTATAATGCAATACCATGAATGTTAGGAATCAATATTTAGAAACATTGAAGGCCAGGATTAAAGAAGGTGCAAGGGATAGCTCTGTCGCATCCATCTCCGGTTCCGCCAGGTCTTTTTTTATGGCGGAGCTTTTTATAGAGGTTGAGAGGCCCTTTCTTGTGCTTCTGCCTAACGCGAAAGAGGCGGCAAGATTTTCCAGGGAACTGTCCTTTTTTCTGCCCGAGAGCTATGGCAGAAATGAGCCGGGAGAGAGGGGACTCTATGACTTCCCTGCCTATGACATATCGCCCCTGTCAGGGCTGAGCCCCCACAGGAATGTCATCAATCGGAGGTTGAGGACGCTATATGCCCTGACTTCGGAAAAGAACCCAATAGTCGTAACCTCCCTTGAGGCGGTCCTTTTCAGGATCATGCCCAAGGATGCACTTATTAAGGCCCTTGAATACCTGGAGCCCGGAGAGGACATTGAAAGGGATTCGCTCCTTAAGAAACTGGAGACAGGCGGGTACCTGCGCACCTCGCTGGTGGAGGAGATGGGGGATTATTCCGTGAGGGGTGGCGTGATCGATGTGTTTCCGCCCATGTATTCGGCGCCTGTCAGGCTGGAGTTCTGGGGCGACCGCCTTGAATCCATCCGGCATTTTGATCCCGAGACCCAGAGGACCACTACCATCCTCAAGGAACTCAGCCTCCTGCCTGCAAGCGAGATAATAATGGCGGATGAGAACATGAAGAGGGCCAGGTCCATGGGCAGGCTTCCGGGAATCGGCGCTGAGGGCGGGAGCTTTCCGGGGCAGGAGGCATGGCTCAACCACTTTTATCCCAGGCTGAATACATTATTCGATTATTTTCCTGCTGACGGGATTATCGTGCCTGTTGAACCCATGAGCATAAATTCGGAGATGGACAGGTTTGTTGCAAGGTTTCATGCCGAGGTGGACAAATATCGCAATGAGGCCGCTGACCGGGCAGTGCCTTTCCCGGATTCCGAAGGGATATTGCTCTCAGCAGGCGAGGCGTCTTCTATGCTTGAAAGGTCACAGCGCCTCAGTTTCAGAGAACTGCTTATTGAAAAGGCCGAAGAACCCTCAAGGATCATTGATATTAAAGGCGCATCGGAGATCGAAGGCGATATGGAGGTGAGGCTCAGCGGAAAGGGCAAGGTTTCCATGGCGCCCCTGGCCGAGAAGATATCAGGCTGGCTGAAACTCGGGGCAAGGGTTGTGCTTGTGTGCCGCACCGAACAGCAGGCGGAAAGGCTTAAGGAGATCCTTGCGGGCTATAATATCCTGATCGAAGAGGTATCCGAAAAGTGGTACAGGGCGGATGAGAGAAAAAAACTCGGCATATCCCTGGGCAGGCTTGCCAAGGGCTTTGCATGGCCTGAGATGGGGCTGTATGTCGTCAGCGAGGATGAGATATTCGGGCCCAAAAGGGCAGGAGCCAGGAAGAAGGCGCAGGAGGGAGGGCTTGATTGGGCCTCCTTCAGCCAGCTCAGGGCAGGAGACCTGGTTGTGCACGAGGACCACGGCATAGGCAGGTACGGCGGCCTGATAAAGATGGAGATCGCCGACAAGGTTAATGATTTTATCATTATTGACTACATGGACAGGGACCGGCTCTATATCCCCGCCTACAGGGTCAGCGCTCTGCAGAAGTACATAGGCGCTGATGAGAATGACCCCAAGCTGGACAGGCTGGGGGGCACTGCCTGGGGCATGGCAAAGAGCAAGGCGAAGAAGGCCATCAGGGAGATAGCAAAACAGCTTGTCGAGATATATGCACTCAGAAAATACCGCGAGGGATTTGCCTTCTCAAGGCCTGATAATTATTTCAGGGAATTTGAGGCCACATTCGAGCATGAGGAGACCCCGGACCAGATAAAGGCCATCAACGATGTCCTGGCCGACATGGAATCGGACAGGCCCATGGACAGGCTTGTGTGCGGGGATGTCGGCTTCGGCAAGACAGAGGTGGCGATACGCGCTGCCTTCAAGGCAGTGATGGACGGAAAACAGGTGGCCGTGCTCGTGCCCACCACGGTGCTCGCGGAGCAGCACTATGAGACATTCAGAAAAAGGATGGAGCCCTACAGCATTGACGTGGCTGTCCTGAGCCGTTTCAAGTCACCTGCTGAACAGAAGGAGATTGTCGCAAAGGCAAGGTCAGGAAAGGTTGACGTCCTGATAGGGACACACAGGCTCCTGCAGCGGGACATAGGCTTCAAGGACATGGGTCTCCTGATAATAGATGAGGAGCAGAGGTTCGGAGTAAAGCAGAAGGAGAGGCTGAAGAAGTACCGGGCTCTTGTGGACGTCCTTGCGCTGACCGCCACGCCCATTCCCAGGACCATGCACATGTCGCTCATGGGCGTGAGGGACCTTAGCATTATAGAGACCCCGCCTGAGGACAGGCTTGCCATCCAGACCTACCTGACACCCTACGAGGAGTCCACGGTGAGGGACGCCATTGAAAAGGAGCTGGAAAGGGGAGGGCAGGTATTCTTTGTCCATAACCGCGTGAGGACCATTGATGCGATAGCCGATAAGCTCAGGAAACTGGTCCCGAGGGCGAGGTTCGCCGTCGCCCACGGCCAGATGCATGGGGACGATCTGGAGGAGACCATGATGAGGTTTCTGAGAAGGGAGATAGATGTCCTTGTATGCACTACCATCATAGAATCGGGGCTTGATATACCCTCTACCAACACCATCATAATAAACGAGGCGGACAACTTCGGCCTGTCACAGATATACCAGCTGAGGGGCCGCGTGGGCAGGTCATCCGAGAACGCCTATGCATACCTGCTTGTCTCAAAGGACTCCATGCTGACCAGGCAGGCTGAAAAGAGGCTTAAGGCGCTTATGGATTTCACGCAGCTGGGCGCAGGCATTCACCTTGCCATGCATGATCTTAAGATAAGGGGCGGGGGCAATATCCTGGGCTTCAGCCAGACCGGCCATATCGCCGCCATAGGTTATGAGCTGTACCTGAAACTGACAGAGGAGGCCATCGCCGAACTCAAGGGTGAGGAGTGGCACGAGGAGATCAATCCCGAGATCAATGTGGACATCCCTGCCTATATCCCCGAGGAGTACATGTCTGATATAGATGTCCGGCTTAACATCTACAGGCGTCTGTCAGGGATGAATGAGGCGGGGGACCTTGAGATAATGAAAGAGGAGGTGCGGGACCGTTTCGGGCCGCTCAGATCCGAGGTCCTTAACCTTTTCAGTGTTATGGAGACCAGGCTCTCCATGAAAAGGTCGGGGATAATGAGGCTGGATATAAGCAGGGCAGCGCTTATATTCACCTTTTCAGAAAAAACCACTGTCAAACCTGAAAGGCTAGTTAAGCTGGCTGAAAAACGGAGGCACAGAGTCCAGTTTATGGATGGGAACAGGCTCCGCATAGCCATCCACAGGGAGTCGGCAAATGATGCCCTTGCAGAAGCGAAGACTATTCTTAAAGACCTTAACTAAACCCCAACTTGCCAAGATTCTAAAAATATCAAAATCAACGGTCTATGCCTACTTATCTTGTTATGAAGCATCTGATTTATTATTTACCGATCTTATTCGCATGTCATGCGAGGAATTAACTCGTGCTTTATTCCAAAATCAAGAATCCATGGTCTGAATATTATTGTAACTTTTTTAGGATAAAAACGACTTAATTTTTGAAAACAACCTGTATGAGGAATTTGTAGGTGGCTAGTCATATTAATAAAAACAATTAAATAAGGGGGTAAATTATGCGTAAATCTTTAATCTTGGCAAGTTTGTTCGTATTTGTTTTTACTTCAAATGTATTTGCAGCCGATGTATCAGGAAATTGGGTCCTTAAAATGACAGGGCGACAGGGTGAGGTGTCAATTGATATGGTTGTTAAGGCTACGGGTGAAAATTTAAAAATTACTGCCAAACACCCGAGTTATGGAGATATGGTTGGCAACGGGACGTTGAAAGGGGAGGCCATAACCATGACACTATCCACAACAGGCGAAACAAAAAGGGAATATGAGCTCAAGGGAACTGTAACAGGGAATAAGATGGCAGGTACCAGAGAAGTCAAGATGCCTGCCCGTACTGAGGGCAGCGCTTCCGGCACTGGTGATAAAACTGCCGCCCGTGGCGAGGGCGCTCCTTCCGGCACCGGTGATAAAACTGCCGCCCGTGGCCAGGGCGGCGCTTCCGGCACTGGTGATAAAACTGCCGCCCGTGGCGAGGGCGCCCCTTCCGGTGCGGCTAGCCAAGGCGGTGCACCCAGCGGTCAGTCAGGTGCTCCAAGCCAGACTATTTCCAATGTCTGGACAGCAGAGAAGAAATAATCTTTAATTGATTTTGTCTTGAAATAATCGGAAGGGGTATTGTATGTGCCTCTTCCGATTACCTTATTCATTTCTATTTATTGGATACACTTGTGTTTTGGGAAATTAAACAAAATATTCTTTACAGATTTCCGTTTTCATTTTTGATTTTCTGCAATGAATCGCCATGGAGGAATAATATGATTGGCCGTAGGAAGTGCTTTGTACTGTTAGTTTCGATTTCGCTGATAATGGCGCTAATAATTCCGGCAGGGGCGGCCCAGGCGCCAAACGGTTTTGAGTACGACCAAAAAATATCAATCATTCACACCAATGATCAACACGGAATAGTAGACGGTGAACAGTATGTTAAAGGGCTGGCAGATAAAAGAAAGGCGGCTGGAGAATATGTCCTGACAGTAAATGCGGGCGATGTAACCCAGGGTGAACCCATTAATGTACTTACCGGGGGAGAAGGTGTTGTAAGGATCATGAACAGTGTGTGTTATGATGTGTTTGTCCCGGGGAATGTCGAATTCATACCAGACGAGGAACGATTTTTAAAGCTTCAACCGCTGATTGCATTTCCTGTTATCGCCGCAAACTACTTTGATAATGACGGAAACAGGGTCTTTGACCCTTACATAATCAAGGAGTTTGGAGGTATCAAAATCGGTATATTCGGCCTGGCAGCATTATCTGAAAGCCCCTACTATGAGATAGGTAAGGATTGTGTTGCAGAACTAAAAAGTAAGGGATGTGACGTGATAATCGCCCTTGTGCACCTGGGTGTTGGGGCCGCCTATAATCCTTCAGGTACGGGCCTGGCTGAAAACGTGGCTGGAATTGACGTTGTCGTAGACGGTCACAGCCATACAGTGCTTGAAAAAGGCATTTCCGTAAGAGATACGCTTGTCGCGCAGGCAGGAGAGAAGCTCAATTACATTGGTATTACCGAGCTATACATCAAGAGTGAAAAGATTATCGATAAAAGGGCCTCACTGATTGACAGGGCGACTTATACGAGCACGATTAAACCTGATGCCTCTGTTGCCGCAATCATTGCGGAGGAATTAGCTGCTGTAAACAAGGTTACATCTTCTGTTATCGGGAAGACATCACATCTCCTTGACGGTGAAAGAAAGAGCGTCAGGACCTCTGAGACTAACCTTGGCGATATGATAGTTGACTCCATGAGACGGAAGACCAATGCGGATCTGGCTATCTTACAGGGATCCATGATCAGGGCATCCATCGCTGCCGGAGATATTACAACAGGCTCTGTTCTAGGCGTGTTGCCCATGGGCGTTATTGTTACCATGATAGAGGCGCCCGGCAGGTTTATCCTGGATATACTGGAAGATGCCGTCAAGTCTTACCCTGAGCAAAGCCCCGCATTTCTTCAGGTCAGCGGTCTGATCTATTCCTTTAATCCGAACGGAAAACCCGGCAAAAGGGTTATAGAAGTAATAATGGATAACGGTAATCCGCTTAATCCCGAGGCAAGGTATAAGGTGGTGATGCCGGATAAGTTGGTTGAAGATATGCAAAAGCTTGATTACGGCGAGACTGTTATTGGTGAATATGGAGATTATTCCAGTATATTTATCGACTACATTAAATCGAACTGCGCGATTCCGAAAGATGCGGCTGGTAGGATTAAAATTAGGCAGGGAGATAACCAGGAAAGAAGCCAATAAGATACAGTTAATCTGTTCTCCCGGATATCAATAATCTTTCAAATATGATACACTATTTATTTACTGATTCAAAGGCTTTTTCCAGGAATATTGCATAATATAAGCCAAAATACCTGAAAACACAAAGAAAAGGCCTATTACAAAGAAAGCCGTAATATAATCCGATTCATAGCCCGCAATCTCAATCACGCCTTTAACGCATGATCCGACTGTAAGCCAGGCAATCCCCGAATTGTACATATTGAAGGAGGGCCTTGATGGGGCTTTGACTTTGTTTTGAAGCAGATAACACCCGGTAAAAACAAGAGTTCCTCCTAAGAGCGGGAATAAAAACATGTATGTCATGAAGTCTGAGGAAACGCCATGAGCGTATAGCGAATAAACGTAATTGAAGAGGAGGCAGAAAGCCGCCACGGCCGTGTAAACGTAAACTGCCATCGGCTGTTTTTTATTCGATGTAGACAATGTCCGACACCTTCCTTTCACCCGCGGACTTTCCATCCGTCGGATTATTGACAACAGACCCCTTGTAATAAATGACTGAAGATCCCCCGCCATCAAGGTTGTAGGCCATGGTTACACCAGCCTCTTTCATGACTTCCGCCAATTCATAAAGCGACAGTCCGGCAGAGGCTTTTGTTCTACCGTCAGCGACGACGAAAAGATAATGAAGGGGTTCAAAGATGCCCAATGCGGTCCGTGGATTCGAGATTCTGGGCTTTCTGTGTTTCGGATCTTCATCCGCATTGATTTCTTCTTCATCAAGCCGGGCCGGGAGGCCCAGTGCAGCCCGTGGATTCGAGGTTCTGGCATTTCTAAGTTCCGCAACTTTATCCACAGTGATTTGGCCTTTATCAAGCAGTACCGGACCGAACCTTAACAGATGCCAGACGTCGGACCCGGCCAGAGTGGAAGCCTCCGTCGTTTCTTCATTGATGTATCCGAAAGAGCCGTCTTTGTAAATCAGAAGGTCATCATATTGGGTATCTCTTCTGATTGAAGACTGGTAAAGTGTGCCGTTACGGAAAACATAGCCATTCTTATGTGCACCGTAAAAATCGCCGTTCACGGCTAAGATCGCATTAGCCTCTTCCGCCATTACGGAAGGCTTGGCCTTGATGTTGCGGCCGAAGGTATTTTCCGCAAAAGCCGATTTCAGATAGCTTGCATCGGAAATGACTATTTCCGCCAGATAGATATCTGTTTCATATTCTCTTATCCGGGTAAGCTTGATTCGAACTTTTCCATCATAATAAGAATCGAAATCAGCGTATGGGTCAGCTTCCTGTGTCACAGGCGGGGTTATATTTTCCAAGTTCGATACAGATGAAGCATCCGATGAATAATTAGAAGATTCGGAAGACGAGGATAAGGAAGATGAAGCATCCGATGAGTAATTAGAAGATTCGGTGGACCAAGATGTGGAAACGGGAGATTCAGTAGCCATTGAGGCAACAGGCCCATTGTTTACCACCAGATATCTTTGTTCCAGCACAAAAGTATCCAGAAGCACGAAAACCGTAAAAACGATAAGTGCTGCCGAATGAATGGCGCACCAGATAAAAGGTTTGGTAAAAGACTCAAGAAGCTTCATTTTTAAACACCCACTTTCGCTGTGCATAATAGCTTAAACAGAACAGGATTGAATCCACAACCGCCTTGATGAACACATAGGCAATGCCGATGCCGGATAATGACCAGACCAAAAGCCAGCTTGACGTCATCTGGAAGATGAAAAGCGCACCGTACTTGAAAATCTGTGATACTGTATGGTTTTTTTTCTTGAAACTGAAGAATTTATTAAGAATAAAATTAACAATACCGGAGATTACCCGGGCCCAAACCGTCGCCTGAAGAAGCATCCGGCCGATGGAGTTGTCAATTACAAGTGTGAAAAGGTGAAATAGCCCCAAATCAATCAAAGCGGTGACCAAAGATGTGAAAATATAATTAAACATCGTCCGGTAAATCCGATAGGAATCCTTAATGGGATGAAAATGAGAGCCCTTGTTGCCTTGTTCGTAAACCGTATTGATGTCTTCCATCTCAATCGCATAACCTGCTTTTCCGACAGATAATAGGAAGTTCATTTCGTATTCGTATCGTTCGCCCGCGGTTTCAAGGGCAAGATTAAAGAGTTCTTTCGGAATGCCTCTTAGGCCGGTTTGGGTATCCGTGCAGACTCCCCCAGTTTCCAAATGATAGAAAAGTGAGGAAAAACTGTTGCCGAAACGGTTACGGCGTGGTACCTGCTTAGCTTTGAAATTGCGTTTTCCCATCACAAAGTGATTGGTTGCCTTTAGCTTATCCGCAATTTTTCGGATGTCCACAGGCTTGTGTTGGCCGTCCGCATCTGCTGTGACTATACCATTGATCTCCACAATATTTGGCAGATTCATGACATAGGCAAGCGCCGTCTTGATGGCGGCGCCCTTGCCTAAATTTTTTTCATGATGGATGACGGCCGCGCCTTCTTCTTCCGCTGATATCAAGTAAGGTTTACAGGAAGCCTCTGAACCATCGTCAACCATTAAGATATTATTGAGATTACAGGTTTTAAGTTCCCGCACAAGTTTAACCGTCACCTCTGTCGGATTAAGTACTGGGATTACAATGATAATTGACATGGCTGGTCGTTTTTTTTAATAAGAAGATATTGGTTACATTTCCAAGATTGTTCACACCCAGATCCTTCGAAGAAGTGAAGGCAATGTAAAATCCTGCTCGGCGCCTGATGCGTCAATGCGATTATCAGGTGGGTTACCATCTCCCCCGTCGGGAGAACCCGCTGCCGCCTGAGCCTGCGTAAGTTACAGCACTTGAGATCGTAAAGCCGGCAATCTGATCTCCTGGGGCATATTTCCCGCTTGAATACAGGCCGTCAGTAACTTTGCCGGTTGAACTGCCTCCGGAGTAAACAGTATAGGTTGCACCGTTTTTCAACTCGGGTGAGGATAACGCCACCGAAGAATATGCCTTTGCAGGTGAAAATGTAAGGATCTCTTTGCCGTCTCCGGCCCTAATGTGAACTATCGTGCCTCCCTCCTGCCAGGAAGAAAACCATACCATCGTTGAATACTGGGTTGATGATGACGTACCCCCAACCGGCTGCGCCATGCCTGAGCTTCCTGCCGCAACAATAAAACCTCCGGTGATATTAAAGCCCCGGGAATAATCCAGAGGTCCGTTCATGTTGTCTGTGGGACCGTTGATGATTACAACGCCTCCGGTCATGTTGATCGGCCCGTTTATATCAAAACCATCACCATAGGCATCTACTGCGATATATCCGCCGTTGATGTTAAGGTAGTTACTGCCGCCGCCGTCAAAGCCTCTGCCCCCCCATCCCATAGACCCGCTATTGTCTTTGCTTACGCAGTTTATCCCGTCATCGCTTGAGACAAGATGAATATTTCCGTTATTTATTGTAATAGCCGAGCTTTCAATGCCCTCATAGGATTTTGTAATGTTTATATCTCCACCGTTAATTTCTATGGTAGATTTAGCGCCTATGGCGTCATCTCCGGAGGCCAAAGTAATATTTCCGCCGCTAATTTTTAAGCTGCTGCCTGAATGGAGAGAATCGTCAGAAGAATCTATATTGATGGTCCCGCCGTTGATTGTCAGATCAACTCCTGCCTTTATTCCTTTAGTGCTGCCAGAAGTGCTGCCGGTATTGGAGGTTGCCATGCCCCGCCTTCCCCATCCATCATACCTTGTTCTGCCGGCGCTGCTGCCGCTACCCGAGGATATTGTTATATTGCCGCCGCCGATAATAACCTTGCTTTGCGCCTGTATGCCATCCCCTCCTGCAGCAATCTTTACTGTGCCTCCCTCAATGGAAATCTCTCCCTTTCCGGGAGCCTCAGTGTTATTGGACTGCATCCCATCCCCGCCGGCTTTCACTGTTATGTTTCCGCCCTTGACTGTAATGCGGTCTTTGCCTTTTATACCATCGTTTGCGGCGTTCACGGTGATATTGCCGCCCGTGATTTTAAGGTCATCCTTGCTTTGAATTCCGTGATGGTACTTTGCATTTATCGTCAACAAACCCTTACCCGTAATCGTGAGGTCGTCGTTGCTGAAGATAGCTGCACTTGGTTCGCCCGATTCAGCATTATCAAGTACGTAAGAATCCCCGTCTGTCATGTAATTTTTAGCGCCATCTGACAGGGTGATTACTGTTTTTTCCGAATTGATAATATAAATGGGCGCACTCCTGGAACAGGTGACATCCACCCCGCTTAGAATGAGATCTACCTTTTCCTTGTCTTTGGTATCTACTACTATCTGTCCGTTGTCCAGTCTCCCGCTTATGTTGTAGGCGCCGGAAGAGGTGATTGTTATTGTACTGCCGTTAACCTTTGCCCCACGCCCTTTTAATGCTATCGAATTGCCGTTAAACTCAACATGGGAGATCTCGGAGCTGCCGGTGCCGCCGCCTTTATTATCAATGCCATTTGCAACAGAAACGGATTTGGCTACAGGGACGGCATTTACGGACTCAGCTATATCTCCGGAACAAACAATAAAAATAACGACAGGAGTCACCACCAGTAATAAGTTAAAAATTTTATTCATATCGATCATTCTTTTGTGTTAATCTGCAAGGAAATTCCTTTTACCCTGCTATGATAGCCCCTTTTCTTAAAAATTGTATTAGGTCATTGCTTACATAAGTCGTAATCTATGCCTGAAAAGTTACATGGAAACCGACCGGAGGCCTGATCCGGTGATAATATTAACACTAACTAAGAAAGGAGTGATCATGAAAAAAGAGATAATAACACCGAAAAATGTAGCAAAGCCCATAGCCCCCTATGCGAGCGCGATAAAGGTGAAGGCGGCCGGGAGTTTTGTATTTCTTGCCGGGGTGCTTTCCTGTGATATTGACGGCAAGGTCATTTACAAGGGGGACATCCTCGAACAGGCAAAACAGACGGTCAGGAACCTTATCGCAACCCTGGAGGCTGCAGGGGCAAAGCCTGAGAATGTGGTCAAGACGACAACCTACGTGGTAAGCAGCTCTATGAAAGACTTCTTTGAGACAAAGGCCTTCCTGGAATGCCTGACGCCTTTTAACAGGCCGGCGGACACCCTTGTGGGTGTAGCCAGCCTGGCCGGTTCGGAAAATGGACAGCTGATTGAGATGGATGCCATCGCTGTGATGGATTAGCTTTCAAGCTGCCTTATAAAAAGAAGATTATAAGTTTAAATAACTTATTGAAAGATAACCGAAAAAAGGATATAAATAATTGAAAATCAAATTAAGTGTTTAATTAGAATGCATAAAGGGAAGGATGACTGCCATGATTAAAAAGGTGGCCAGGGTAAAAGACCTAAATGATAAAAAGTTGCTGTTGGATGATCTGAATTTCTGGTTAAGCAAATCACCTAAAGAAAGAGTCGAGGCCGTAAAATATTTAAGGAGACAATTTCATGGAAGTTCAGAAAGACTTCAAAGAGTTGCTAGAGTTACTCATTATGTCAAACATTTAAAGGATCAATGATATGGATAATCTTCCAAGGCTTAATAAAAATATAGTGAAAGTTACTTCATTAGATGATTTCGAAGAAGAAAAAAGATATTGGATGTCAAGAAATCCGCTTGAACGAATTGAAGCTATTGAGATTAATAGAAGGATGATTTATGGACAAGATCGAGTTGCATCCAGACTTCAAAGATTTTTTGAAACTGCTCAACTCATATGATGTCAGATATCTTCTGGTTGGGGGATATTCAACATCTACCGTAAACTTTCATTGGTGCGGGTATAAAAGGCGCGAAGCCGAATGGCAAATAAATTTACTGAAAAACAAGGCCAGTACCTGGCTTTTATTTACGGCTACATGACAATGTTCGGGAGATCGCCTGCGGAAAGGGATCTCCAACGGTTCTTCAAGACAACGCCTCCGACGATTCATCAGATGATATTAAAGCTTGAGGAAAGCGGTTTTATCAGACGCATTCCCGGCCAGGCACGATCAATGAATCTACTGATCGATCCGGACGAAATTCCGAGGCTTAAACGTTCAGGGTAATTTTCGGACAGAACAAAGCGTGCAACACGGAAGGCTGTCATTGGGATCTTTTAATATTATCGTTTCGGATGTCATTGCAATGGTGGAGATGTCCGAAATAGATGAATGACTTGTCATAAAAAGTGGATAAATCTATGGCCCGGAAAAAGAATCTTTACATTGGAAAGTGGCTGATTACTGAAATGGAACTGTGGGACCAGGAATATGTGAATGAGATGACAGAAGGACATTTTACCTTCAAAAAGGACGATATGGGTTACTTCCAGTTCGGCCGCGTTGAAGGCGACATTGATTACCGACTTGAAAAGTGCGGCGAAATCGAGCGGCTCGAATTTTCATGGGAAGGTCAGGACGACAATGACTATGCCTTCGGCCGGGGCTATGCGACTTTGAAAGGAGACATGATCGAAGGGAAGATATATTTCCATATGGGGGATGTTTCTTGGTTCAAGGCAGAACGGAAAATAACCGGTAATAAATAGTGCTATTAACATGCCGCTCCTGCGGAGCTGTAATGATTTCTGATATCGATGGCTATTAACATATCGCTCCTACGGAGCTGTAATGATTTCTGATATCGATGGCTATTAACATATCGCTCCTACGGAGCTGTAATGATTTCTGATATCGATGGCTATTAATATGCCGCTCCTATGGAGTTGGTAACATTCGTAATAACCGCGTAGCGGTGATATGTTAATAGCATCAGAGGTGCGGAATGTTAATAGCCGCGTAGCGGTGATATGTTAATAGCCCCTTCGGGGCGATATGATACTAGCGCCATAGGCGCGACATATTAATAATAACATGGAGCAACCACCATGGCCAACACTTACACACAATTATACGTCCATATTGTTTTTGCCGTAAAAGGCAGAACAAATCTTATTTCTAATACATGGAAAGAGGAGATGTATAAATACATCAGCGGAATAATAAGCGCTAAAAAGCAAAAACCCATGGCAATAAATGGAATGCAGGACCATGTCCATCTGCTTGTTGGGTTTAATCCTGATTGCTCTGTCTCTGATCTTGTCAGGGACATCAAATCAAATGCATCAAAATGGATAAATGAAAAAGGATTTGCAATGGGCAAGTTTGAATGGCAAACCGGTTATGGGGCGTTTACATTAGGTCAATCACAGATAGACAAGGTTTTTAAATATATTGCAAATCAGGAGGATCATCATAAGATAAAGACATTTAGAGAGGAATATATTGATTTTTTAAAGGCATATCAGGTTGAATACAAGATCGAATATATTTTTGATGAATGAGATGGTACGTTTTTTATTAACATGTCGCCCCGATGGGGCTATTAACATATCGCTCCTACGGAGCTGTAATGATTTCTGATATCGATGGCTATTAACATATCGCTCCTACGGAGCTGTAATGATTTCTGATATCGATGGCTATTAACATATCGCTCCTCCGGAGCTGGTAATATTAACAATCGCCGCGTAGTGGTGATATGTTAATAGCCCTTTTATCGAAGTGTGAAAAAAGCGATTTAGAAATTTTTGAAAATAGGTTTGAGGTCTCACAATATTTAAAGAAAGAAAGGCAGATCCAGCAAGAAATCAATTTCCCTGTTTAAATTAAATTGCAGGGATGAATTTTAATCTTTTCGGATATCATTCAAATGGTGCTACGGTACGCTTTGTCATCAAAGTTTGTGATAATCGAAAATACAGAGCCATCAGGCCACTTATACGAGATCCCACACATCGCGAAAGTGGCTGAGTGCGTTACTGTGGTACTGCAAGAGGAAGGCAAGGGTGCCACGTGGATGTTTGAGGACGCCTACGCTAAGCACAATCACTGGCACAAACTTGAATACAAGGAGGGTGAAATAGAGCACGCTGTTGATATGGCTGCCGAATGGGCAGAAATATTCGTTCTCGACTTCACTGATTACCAAACAAAGGTCTTGCCTTGGCTTGGTAAGAAGTAGTGGGCATGGATTGCCGAACAAAGACATTGAATTGGATTGTGAAAAGCCGGCGCTTTTTTCAACAACCCATACCTGCCATTCACAAAGGGGAATTGCATGAAGATTTTAAAGATCCATACACTGGAGAAGGGCTGGTGCGATAAAGATTATGTCATGCTCCATGCTGTGTTTCAACTTCTTGTCGATTTTTTCGAGCAAGAGAAACCTGATCAAATTGTTGATTGGAATCATGATCCGGTGCACAAACGCGCATGGAGGGAAATCCGCTCTCTCTATCGCTGGTGGACACAGACGCGTCCGGCCCGAAAGAGCCCCCTGGATGTGAAGGGTTTGAAAAGACCGCCCATGCGATGGAAGAAGATTCCGGGAAGCGATAATATGCAACTCATGGATTATGACAAGAAAAAGTATGCTGCCTATGTCGCTGCGTTGAACAAGCACTGGCGTCTGGAAAATAAGTGGGAAGATGAAGACCAGCGGAACCTCCATCGAATGATCGATGTCAGGCCGTTTCTCTGGACTTAAAAGATGATATTGTAATTGATTTTTTCTTTTTAACCTGGTTTGCCTTGTTCCCGTCCTTTTGTTAATATGTCATTAAGTTGATACAATCTAGATAAAATAGGATTATGGTCCACGCTCTTTAAAAGGAGGCAAAAGGGATGTTACAATTTATTCTCACGGGATATATAGAGTATGCTTTATCTCAGGCTGAATATGATAAGCTCGAAGACGGTACATTTTCGGGACGCATACCATCCTGTAAGGGAGTTATTGCCTTCGGCCGGACATTACGGGAGTGTGAGGATGAACTACGCTCCAGCCTCGAAGACTGGGTTTTAGTCGGCTTAAAATTAGGTCATCATATTCCCGTGTTGTCGGGATATGATTTAAACCAGGAGCCGGACCATGAGTCAATGGCATCCTTGTAAGCGCCGGGATTTCATTAAAAAATTGCGACAGCTTGATTTTGAAGGCCCTTACTCGGGCACCCGCCATCAGTTCATGGTCCTCGGAAATCAACGTTTAACAATCCCCCTCAAACATTGAATATTCAGTGCCTCAATTACGCATGATGTTAAATGAGGTGAAAGAAATCATAGGGTGTGATATCAAAGTAGATGAATGGAATAATCTAGCATGCTGAACTGATATGAATTAAAAAGAGCTGTCTGAAAAATACGGGCTTCTATTAAACGAAAATGATCGTCTGACAGAAGAAAACAACAGACTGAAAGCAAGGCTTGGGATGATAGAACCTGAGCCCTGCAAGTTTGCATTGTAAATATTCAAGACCTGAGAAATTTATCATTATTTTCGCATGAACCCTTGAATCCAGGCCCCTTAAGCTGGTTGTACTGGCCCCTAATCATCATCATCTCAAAATCATTCCGCTGCATATAGCCCATGTCGTTAATATCCACCCTGTCATCAAAATGTATCAGGGTCATATTGTAAGACCACCGGTTGTCGGCGGTTGCATAGGAAATATTATCCCATATGCCTGATCCGTTGCTCTTTTCTTCATCGGTCTGAATGCTGCTGCCCAGCACTATCCCTTTTATATTGATGGAACTGTTCAAACTTAGTGTATATTCAAGGCAGTTAACCAGGGCGGTGCGATCCAGGAAAGGCCTTTCCACATATGTACTTAACAGCCCGGCAGACCAATTGCCAGAAGGGAAGAGCACACGGCCGGCATTGTCTGATTTTTTATGGACACCGGAAATTAAAGCCTGTATATGAAGTAAATAAGTGATGCAGGGAAACCTGGGACAATGAGCCATATTCAGGGACAGGAAATATTAATCTAAAGGCGTAAGGCACAAGGCACAGGGTAAAAACCATATAATATTTTTTCCCTTGTGCCCTGTGCCATATGCCTATATTATGATATGAACTCTAAAAATAACAATTTCTGAATTCAGGAGACATTTATGCCTTTTACCATTGGCCTAGCCGGAAAGGGAGGGACAGGTAAGACGACCATCGCGGGCCTGTTGATCAAATATCTGGTTGAAAAGGGGAAGACGCCCGTGCTTGCGGTTGACGCGGACGCGAACGCCAACCTCAACGAGGTCCTTGGCCTTGAGGTGAACGATACCCTCGGCTCTGCAAGGGAGGAGATGAAGAAGGGTGTGGCGACCGGGATGACCAAGGATGTCTTCATGGAGATGAAACTGGAGCATTCTGTAGTTGAGGCAAAGGGCTTTGACCTTATCGTCATGGGAAGACCTGAGGGGGCAGGATGTTACTGTGCCGCAAATACCCTGCTTACCCAGTATCTTCAAAGGCTTATAGGAAATTATCCCTTTGTGGTCATAGACAACGAGGCAGGCATGGAGCATATAAGCCGCCTCACAACAAAGGATGTGGACATCCTTCTTATAGTCTCGGATTCCTCAAGGAGGGGCATCCTGTCCGCGGCCAGGATTGCTCAGCTGACGGATGAACTCGGTCTGAGGATAGGGAAAAAATGCTTTATCATCAATCAGGCAAAGGATGGAGAGAATGAGACCCTCGAAAAGGCGGCTGCAGAACATAAATTGAACCTTGTCGGCATTATACCTGAGGACAGCAGGATAAGGGATTTTGACCTTAACGGCAGGCCTACAATTGGGCTTGACAGGGATAGCCGGTCCGTTATAGCCGCCTACAGGATATTTAATGATCTTTTTAAAGATAAATAAAATAAATATAGTAATCTGAGTTTAATTAATATCTATTTATTATTTATTCCCTTCAATATATTACGTTAAAGAAGGTAACAGATTTAATTTATTAGGGAAAATTTCTTGACAACACGGGCGTTGAAAGTTAATATTAGACACCGTGTCTAATTGGAGAGTTAATAACAACAGGGTTTTCAACGCAGGCAGGGTAAAAATGGAAACGATGCACATTTAATTCTGATGCATGACAGATTTAGTCGAAAAGGCGTTTTGAATTGAAAATCATCTGACCCTTATAATAAAGGGTTTATTTTTTTAAATAATAGAATCCGTGTGTTATCAACATAAAAGGAATCCCATTTTCAAAAGGTTCAATGGTGTTTATGCGGGAATTCAGCATTCATTGCTTTAAAGCCGGCGAGGAATGCAGCGACCAATCATCCGGAATCTCAAGCCCTGTTTAAGACTGAGATCCCCTCTTTCCGCTGCCACAGGGCCAGACCGTGGATCTCTACAGACCGTCTTTTTCACTTTCAATAAAAGGGAGTGCTTTGATAATATGAAAATCAGGTTATTGTCCTGGGCAGTATCCCGTATGGACAATGTTTTACCATATAGATAACAAACGATAACTTCATCAGCATGGATATCCTGATATGCTGCTGCTAGACAAAAAGGAGGTATGAAATTGGCCTTTGAAATTCCCAAACAGCCCTATTCCGGAAAGATAGGGGAGACAATAATAGGTGAAGGCAGCAATGCCGTAAAGCTGGGTGGCGAGGATTCCTACCCCTTCCACCTTTTCGAGGGAAAGATGCCCAATCCCCCTAAGATAGCTATGGAGGTATGGGATTATGACCCTTCAAAAGAATGGCCCGCTGCCGCTACGGCGGCCTTTAAGGATGTGATGTCATCCCCGGAGGCATGGGCAAAGAAATGCGTGGAGGAGTACGGCGCGGATGTCATCGTGCTTCAGCTTAAGAGCACAGATCCGAACGGCCTGGACAGGGGCGCTGAAGAGGCGGCCCGGATGGTCAAAAAGATGTCGGATTCAGTGTCTGTTCCCCTTGTGTGCTGGGGTACAGCCAATAACCAGAAGGATGAAGAGGTCCTTAAAAAGATCGCCGAATTATGCCAGGGAAAGAATCTGTGCCTCGCGCCTGTTGAGGAGGGAAACCACAAGGGTGTCGGCGCCAGCGCGATGGGTTACGGCCATACGATCGTCTCATCATCGCCTATAGATGTAAACCTTGCCAAACAGCTTAATATACTGCTGGGCAATCTTGGCGTGAAGTCAAACAGGATTGTGATTGATCCCACAACAGGCGGACTTGGCTATGGAATGGAATACAGCTATTCCGTCATGGAAAGAATAAGGATGGCAGCACTGACTCAGGAAGACGATAAGCTGCAGATTCCCATGATAAACAATATAGGAAACGAAGTCTGGAAGACCAAGGAGGCAGGCCAGGGTGTTGACGAGGCCCCCACGCTTGGCGATCCGGAAAAACGCCCAATACTCATGGAGGCGGTTGCAGCTGTCTGTTATCTCATGGCCGGGTCGGATACCGTTATCCTAAGGCACCCTGAAAGCGTAAAGCTTGTCAGGTCATATATAAACCTGATGACAAACGGCGGAAGCGCCCTCGATGTCGCAGGCATTTCCAAAAAACTGGATACAATAGGCGCCGACCTTGCAGACCTTTCACCGACGCCCAGGCTTGATTTTGAAGGTGCAGTGGCCGCACCCAAGCCTGAAAAGGCTGAGGAGGAAAAGCCCAAAAAGAAGGCCTCTGAAAAGCCAAAACAGGCAAAGGAAAAGGCGGCTAAGAAGGAAGAAAAGGCAGTCGAGACAAAGCCGAAGGCTGATGCAGAGGAGAAGGCCAGGATCGAGGCCGAGGCAAAGGCCAGGGCAGAGGCGGACGCCCAGGCAAGGGCCGGCGCGGAGGCAAAGGCCAGGGCGGAAGCGGAGGCTAAAGCCAAGGCTGAGGCAGAGGTAAAGGCAAAGTCTGAAGCTGAAGCAAAGGCCAGGTCTGATGCTGAGGCGAAGGCAAAAGCCGAGGCGGATGCCAGGGCCAGGGCAGAGGCGGATGCAAAGGCAAAGGCGGAGGCGGAAGCCCAGGCAAAAGAGAAAGAAAAAGATGATTTACAGGCAATAAGATTAAAGAGGGCACAGGAGCGGGAGAAACATGATGCCGAGAGGCAGGTCTCAGAGGATACAAAGGCATCAAGGACCCCCGCCGGGAGACAACTGGACCTGGTTGACAGGCTGTCTCTTAATCTGGACCGTATACATAAAAGGGTGAAGTAGCTTTCAGCGTTCAGCTGTCAGCAGTCAGCAAAGAAGATTAATAATCTGACTAGTGATGGCCTTGAATTCACAGGGCTGTAAGTTTCATATTGTTTGACGGGTTAGTTTTTTTCCTCCCCTATCAGGGGAGGATTAAGGTGGGGTCTGATAAAAGCATCCCAGGTACCCCTCCTGCCTCCCCCTGAGAGGGGGAGTAAGTTTGTTTTAAGCAAAGACCTTTGGTGCCGGCTTTGCCGGATCAGGATATCCCGGGGCTGTTGTGTTGTACGGGATGTCCGCATTTTTCCGCTGATGTATTTTACAAACAACATTATGCGGAAATTTCATAATTAAACAATAAGAGGAGGAACCTCATAATGACTGCAGAAGAAGTCAAGGATAAGGCCGTTGAGGCCAAGGTAAAGAAGATTGTAAAGGCGCAGGATCTTACCATTGATCCGGCGAGCGCTATGATGATAGAAAGGTCGCAGGAATTGGGCGTTGAGACTATTTTTGACAGGGCACAGACTATGAAGCCATGTAATATCGGCGTTCAGGGGACCTGCTGCAAGAATTGCTCCCAGGGCCCCTGCAGGCTTCCGTTAACAAAGGAAGTTTCCGGAGGGGGAGAGGATACTAGAAAGGGTCTTTGCGGGGCTACCGCAAATACAATAGCGGCAAGGAATTTTGCCAGGATGGTGGCTGCGGGCGCCGCGGCCCACTCGGACCACGGCAGGGGAGTGGCTGAAACGTTCCTTGCAGCCGCAAGAAAAGAGACACATGACTATAAGATACAGGACACCAAAAAACTGCTTGAGATTGCCCCTGACTTCGGGGTTGATATTACCATGAAGGGAGATGACGGCAAGACCCTTGAACGCAATATCGATGAGATAGCCGTTGAGGTGGGTGAAAAAGCCCTTGCCCAGTGGGGGCAGCAGACAGGCGAGGTCTGTACGCTTAAGAGGGCGCCGAAACCGCGATACGAACTATGGAAGAAGCTGGGTGTTATACCCAGGGGAATCGACCGCGAGATAGTGGAGATCATGCACAGGACACATATAGGTGTGGATCAGCACTATGAGAACATCCTTGAACAGTGCACAAGGTCCGCACTTGGGGATGGATGGGGCGGATCCATGATAGCCACAGACCTTCAGGATATACTCTTCGGGTGTCCCTATCCGGTTAAAAGTTCGGCCAACCTGGGTGTATTAAAGGCCGACCATGTGAACATAATTATCCACGGACATGAACCCCTTTTGAGCGAGATGATAGTGACTGCGGCGGAACTCCCGGAGATGATAGCCCTTTCAAAGGAAAAGGGCGCTAAGGGCATCCAGCTCAGCGGCATATGCTGTACGGCGAATGAGATACTGATGAGACATGGGGTTCCACTGGCAGGTAATTTCCTGCAGCAGGAACTGGCCATTATAACCGGGGCTGTTGATGCCATGGTGGTGGATGTACAGTGCATCATGGAGAATATTGCCAATGTGGCTGACTGCTTCCATACAAAGGTAATCACCACGAATCCCAGGGCGAGGATCGCATCAGGCCATACCATACATATAGAATTTGACGAACATACGGCATTTGAAGACGCAAAGAAGATCGTCAGGGTTGCTATTGAAAACTTTCCCAACAGACAAAAGGAGGTCATAATCCCCCGGTATTCATCAGACCTGGTCGCGGGGTTCAGTTATGAGGCCATAAATTATCATCTGGGCGGGACCTTCAGGGCATCATATGCGCCGCTTAATGATAATATCATCAACGGCAGGATCCGCGGTATAGGCGGGGTTGTCGGCTGCAATAACGCAAGGACGAAGCACAACGATGGGCACATTACAGTGGTTAAAGAACTTATAAAGAACGATGTTATTGTTCTGACGACAGGCTGCAATGCTATTGCCTGCGCCGAGGCCGGATTGCTTACGCCTGAATCGGCGAAGGTGCATTGCGGGCCGGGGCTGGCCGAGGTGTGTGAGACGGTTGGAATACCTCCTGTCCTGCATATGGGCTCCTGCGTGGATAACAGCAGGATACTGATGGCTGCCACAGAGGTAGTGAAGGCAGGGGGGCTGGGCAATGATATCAGCGACCTTCCTGCGGCAGGGTCTGCCCCTGAATGGATGAGCGAGAAGGCCATAAGCATCGGGCATTATTTTGTTACATCCGGCGTCTATACGGTGTTCGGGGTTACGATGCCGTTGAGCGGGGCGCCAGTGTTTGAGAACTACCTTTACAGGGAGCTTGAAGGGATATACGGCGGGATGTGGGATTGTGAGCCTGATCCTGTCGAGCACGCCCGCAAGATGATAGCCCATATTGACAAAAAGCGCAAGGCATTGGGTATCGACAAGGCCCGTGAAAGGGTGTTGATGGACATGGCCGACCGGCAGAAGCTGGAAGCGGCGTAAGAAGGGAGGAAAGGATATGTCAAAATTAGTAGCATTCGCGGCGATACAGGGCGCATACAATATTGTTTCCAAGACTGAAGGCAAGTACAAAAGGGCACTGGAGACCTACGGCGGGGCACAGAAGATTGAGTTCCCCAATACCGCTTATTTTTTACCCATAATCTATTCTTTAACCGGGATAAAGGTGACGGATCTTGATTCGGCCAGAAAGCCCCTTGAATTTGCGCGGAAACTCCTTCCGCCCCATGTCAAGAAGGACTGCCATCTCCCGTACCTCGGTCCGCTGCTTGATGCAGGCATGGCGGCCCTCTTTGCAGAGGAGATATTCGAGGCTATCCGCTACGTGGAAGACCCCGGATTTTATCAACCCTCGGTGGAAGACCCTGATATCGAAAACGGGAGGATATGGCTGGGCGCTGCCGACGACGCGATCATGAGGAAACGCGGTGTTGAATTTGTGGACGGTACAGCACCCGGATTTGCAGCCATCGTGGGAGCCGCCCCTGATTCGGCAACGGCCAAGAAGATAGCCGAGGAGTACCAGCTCAAGACAATCTATGTCTTCATGGCAGCCAACCAGAACGGCACTACCTTTGCCGAGCAGCTTATTGAGCAGGGCGTGCAGATCGGGTGGAACACCCGGCTTGTACCCTTTGGCCCTGATATATCGGCGGCCGTCTTTGCCCTTGGTTTTGCAAACAGGGCAGGACTTGCCTTCGGCGGAATTGAGCCTGGTGATTACAGGAGCATGCTCAAATACCAGAAGGACCGAATCTTCGCCTTTGTAAACGCCCTGGGCGACGTCAATGCGGAATGGGCGGCAAATGCCGCGGGCGCCATAAACTGGGGCTTCCCGACCATATCGGACACGGATATCCCCGAGGTCCTTCCCACAGGCGTGTGTACATACGAGCATGTTGTCGCCAATGTGTCCCATGATGAGATGACCTCCAGGTCCATCGAGGTCAGGGGGCTCAAGGTAAACATAACTGAGATCGACATACCCCTTGCCTACGGCCCGGCCTTTGAGGGCGAGCGCGTGCGCAAGGACGATATATATCTTGAGATGGGAGGCGGCAGGACTCAGGCCACCGAACTCTGCAAGATGGCGGATATGAACGAAATAGAGGACGGCAAGGTGATCGTAAAAGGGCCTGATATAAAGGATATTCAGAAGGGCTCGCGTCTGCCCCTGGGGATCTATGTGCAGGTGGCAGGCAGGAAGATGCAGACTGATTTTGAGCCGATCCTTGAGAGGCAAATACACCATCTTATCAATTACGCCCAGGGCATCATGCACATTGGGCAGAGGGACATAGCCTGGATAAGGGTGGGCGAGCCTGCGGTACAGAAGGGATTTACCCTGAGGCACCTCGGCGTGATACTCCATGCCAAGCTGCACCAGGACTTCGGCAACATACTGGACAAGGTCCAGGTGACACTGTACACGGAAAAGGCCGATGTGGACAGGCTTACAGACAGGGCCCGCGCGGAATACAATCTGAGGGACGACCGTGTCGAGAAGATGACGGATGAGACCGTGGAGACATACTATTCATGCACACTCTGCCAGTCATTCGCGCCGAGCCATGTCTGCGTTATCAGCCCTGAAAGGACAGGACTCTGCGGGGCCTATAACTGGATGGACTGCAAGGCGTCCAATGAGATCAACCCCACCGGACCCAACCAGCCGGTTGTGAAGGGCGAGGTGGTTGACCCGAAACTCGGACAGTGGAGGGGCGTCAACGATTTTATCTACAAGGCCTCCCGCCAGATGATCGACCATTACAATTTTTATAGCCTGGTCCATGACCCTATGACCACATGCG
>Ga0209287_10000112_pt1 | contig 51782 bp, 40 predicted proteins | sample PPLLak3cmMay2015_2_FD_187255 | JGI IMG/M metagenome (GOLD analysis project Ga0209287, IMG submission 187255) | Freshwater sediment microbial communities from Prairie Pothole Lake near Jamestown, North Dakota, USA - PPLs Lake P8 Core (1) Depth... | ecosystem: Environmental > Aquatic > Freshwater... | reverse complement strand
CGCCGGCCTCCCGGGCGGCTTCGAGGAAAAACATGAGGCCGTATAACCCGTTTGTGTCGGTCAGGGCAAGGGTATCCATAGCCATCCCCTTTGCGGACATGCAGAGTTCTTCCATGGAGCACAGGCCCCAGCCTTTGGAATAATGGGAATGGACGTTGAGATGGATGAATGACATCGTGTTTCACCAGCCACAAAGATTATAAATTCGTGCTTTCAGCGATCAGCCATCAGCTTTCAGCTAAATCGAATAACAGCTAATAATTGGCTGACTACTGATTGCTTTTATGAAACTTCAACTGTTTTACCGGCATATAGCGCCATAGGCGCGATATGTTAATAGCATAAAAATGTGATTCAATTTTAGCTCCAGAGGAGCGGCATACAAAAAATGTTAATGCATATAGGATGTAAATTTTTAACATGCCGCTCCTCTGGAGCTATGAATATATCGCGCCTATGGCGCTATTAATATGTCGCTGCTCTGCAGCTCATTCGATGTTCAATGTTCATCTTTACAGGATTTTCGTTCAAGTTTCTTCCTCGATCAAACTGGACGCGACAGCGGCAAGCGACTGGGCTGACCCCCTGAAAGCTACTGGAGATATCTCAGATCTTAATGGCTTCACGTATGCGGTTAATCAAATCATACTGTCCTTCCATATTCAATCGCCCCATCCCCATATCTCTCTCTTATACAGTCCAGCGCCCTGGTCACCTTATCTCTTTTTTCTCTGTCTTGAAGCGCAGATAAAAACAATGAAAGCTGGGGTGAAGGGTGAGACAGGTCCCTAAACCATACCCTCATGAACCTGACGCCGGTCCTTCTAAGGCATGCCTTGAAAAAGACCCGCTCCAGATCAGCATAGAGATCAAGGTCCGTCGGGCAGGGGCCGGCAACCCTTGTCTGCCGCGTGATCTCCTCCTGATCGGAATACCTGACGGTTAGCCCGGCCTTTCCGGGGACCATCCCCCTTATCCTGAGCCTTCTGGAACACCTTTCAATCAGGCCATACAGCATCCCAAGGAGTTTAACATCATCGTTTTCATCCCCCTGTATCGTAACAGACTCTCCCACTGACGGCTCTGATGATGGAGGGCTTACAGGGGTCGGATCTACACCTATGGACCTTTCGTGTATTATTAATGCATCGCCTCCGAAGATCAGTTTCAGGTCATGGATCGTAAGTTCCGCCACCTGCCTGACAAGGGAGATATTCAGCTCCTCCAGGAGCATCCTCTTCCGCACATGCCCTATGCCGGGCAGAAAATCCACGCTTAAGGGGGCCATGAATGACGTCTCTTTGCCGTGATCCACATCCATGACACCGCGTGATATAACCAGCCGGGATGCTATGCTGGAGACCATCTTATTGCCCGCCACGCCGGCTGCAACGTACGGTGTCATGCTTTCCCCGATCTCCCTTCCTATTCTAAGGGCGGCATCCTTTGCCCTGCCCCATAACCGCTCCGTTCCAGTGACGTCCATATATATGTGTCCGGGACGGGACGGCTCCCACAGCGGCGTGTAACGGGATGCAGTAAGGGACAGCAGCCTGCACCCCTTTTCAAGGAGAGCCGGGTTAGGCGGAATAACAGTCAGATCAGGGCAGAACCTCAAGGCATTCCCCAGGATCATGCCCTTGAATATCCCTTCCCTCCTTGCTTCAGGCGACGCGGACAGGATAATCGCCCGGTCGGCGCGGGGGGGCGCTATGACCACAGGCCTGTCCCTGAGTTCAGGACGGTTTGCCCGTTCCATGGTGATGGGAAAGGAAGGTATATGGATGTGGATAATGTTTTGATACATAATATTTGATATCCGATATAAATGGGTGGTAAAATTCCGCACCGTGCTGTAGCATAATGGCGCAAGGCTCAAGGCGCAGGGCGCAAGGGAAAGATAAAAAATAAAAACCAGTACCATGCTGTGGCATAATACATAATGGCGCAGGGCTCAAGGCGCAGGGCGCAAGGGAACTGGTTAAAAGATAAAGGCCCAAGACACAAACTGCAGTTCCATTAAGCCTTCTTTTTTGATCTCGCTCCAATCAGTCTTGTCAGCATGCTTGAAATTACCTGTAATTCTTTCAGCACATGATCAAAATGCTGGTCGCTCAAATATGCTATCTCATATGCTATGATACTCTGGGTAAGAAGTTCTGCAGAGGAACCTTTTGCGATGTAGAAAAACTTAATAGATTGCCGGTCAGAATCAAGTTCATCCCCCTCGGCAATATTGCTGGGGATAGATACAGCAGATCGCCTGATCTGGTCTCTTAATCCATAGTCCTTGGAAATTGGCCCCTGTTCAGTTATCTTATAAATAAATACAGCCAGATCCTTTGCCTTATTCCACACCTTGAGTTCCTGAAAATTACCCATTGCTTCATGCCTCCTTATTTTTTATAGTTGTGCCTTTCTTATTGATCGTCCCCCCCCTTGCGCCTTACTTTTTGTCCTTATTTTTTCCCTGCGCCTTTGTTTTAACGCCTTTCTCTTTCACCCTGCGCCTTGCGCCCTGCGCCCTGCGCCTTATTTATAATATCGAATGACTCCAACCACCTTGCCCTCTATCCTCATATCCCCTTCTTTAACCCTTATGGATTCCATGCCCTCATGGGCCGGTCTCAGTTCCACATGGTCCTTGTTTCTGTAATACTTCTTGACGGTCGCCTCATTGTTTATTACGGCCACGACCGTCTCCCCCTGCTCCGCCCTTGACTGTCTTCTGACCACTACGAAATCACCGTCCATTATCCCTTCCTCTTCCATGGAAAACCCCCTCACCTCCAGGACAAAGTGGTCTCCCCTGCCAAGCATGGATGGAGGCACCTCTATCACATCGGCCTGTTCCACCGCCTCTATGGGCCTTCCTGCTGCCACCTTCCCAAGAAGAGGCAGCTCAAACCTCTTTGCCTCCACAGGATTGATGACCTCCACGGCACGTTTCTGATTCTTCATATCAGGCAGCCTGACATAGCCCTTCCTCTCCAGTATCTTCAGGTATGTGGTAACGGTGTTATTTGAATTAAATCCGAAATGAGAGCATATCTCCACGAAACTCGGGGCCTGCCCCCACTCGTCCCTGTACCGCGAGATAAAACCCAGAAATTCCTTCTGTTTTTCGGTCAGTTTCATAATCTCCTCCTTCCGTAAGCCATAATTCGGTGCCAACAGAACATGCCGGGTGATACAGTTTTTTAAGCTGTAGCACTCTTACCTTGTGCAATGCGCCTCCTGTCCTCCGAAGTCCCATAGGGACGAAGGAGGATGAGCCCTATGCCTCGATTTTATATTACTGTATATTTAACTGTAAGTCAAGGTAATAAATTCCATATAATTCTGATGTTTAAAAGTCTGAGACTAATGTTATAATATTCAAAGGGACAGAAAATCCGGACATATTATTCATGGAAAAGATAAATACCATTTATCGATATCACCAACAGACAAGCTACGAAAGGGGAAAGATGGCAGGGTACCAGCTCGACTGGCAGAACCAGCCTTCTGTCTGCAAGGAGTATAAAGGAATTGACCCCATACTTCTTCCGGACAATATGCCGTCCATGTCTCAGGATATCTTTAAGATCCTTAAAAAAAACAATGCTGATCAGGGACTTCCGCACATGGACCTAGAGCAGCTGTCCGTTATCCTGCGCCTGACATACACCTTCACCGCCAGGGCATCCCGGGGAGGCTATTTTTATTATCGCAGCGCCGCTTCAGCAGGCGCCCTTTATCCGACAGAAATATATATTGTGACCGGCAAAGTTAAAGGTCTTGATGACGGCCTGTACCACTTTGGGATTCATGGCCACTGCCTGACACAGTTAAGAACAGGTGACCTTTCCGGTTTTGTTGCGGATCATCTCATCCCGCCTTCCGGCACCCTTCCCGTCATTACATTCCTGTTCACATCTATCTTTTTCAGGAGTTCATGGAAATATCACGAGAGGGCATACAGGTATCACCTCCTTGATACAGGCCATGTAGTGGAAAATCTCTCTATCGCCGCGAAGGCCCTTGGGCTGCCTCTCAGGCTATCCTATGACTTCAATGACAAGAATATCAACCGCTTGGCCGGTCTCGATGATCAAAAGGAGGCATCCCTGGCTCTGGCATATATTCCGGGTCTCAAATCCTCAGATAATTCATGTATGCCGATGATTAACGTCCTGTCGGATGATATTAAAAACGCAAGTACCGTATCAGAGAAGGAAATCCAGTATCCCGTTATTCCGGAGATCCATGAGGCCGGCAAATCGGCTGTCCTGGATAGCTGCCACATAAATGACGTTTCCGATTTCACGGAATTCTCGATTGAAACATGGATAACGCTGCCCGACGCCCATCCGGGAGAGGAGACTGTCAGCTATCCTGACTGCCTGTTCAAACGTCGTTCAAGACGCAATATTGTAAATGTCCCGATGGAACAGAATATCCTTCTCGCACTCCTGGATGCGTTATGTGCGGATGACTTCTCAATCCCGCAAACACGATCAGAATACAGCCATTCATTCAGCACAGGATTTGTTACGGGGAATATTGAGGGCGTCGATCAGGGGATCTATATCCTGGATAGAGAACATAGACGTTCCGGCCTTGTTAAAAGTGGGAACTTCATTGACAGGATGGCCCATGCCTGTCTTGATCAGCTGTGGCTGAAAAACGCGAGCATCCATTTTCTATTTTTTTCTGATCTTGAACGTCTTGAACAAAGGCTGGGTCCGAGGGGATACCGCTGCGCAATGATGGGCGCGGGACGCATGGGAGAAAAGATTTATCTGCTTGCATCAGCCCTTGGCCTGGGCTGCTGCGGCATAGGCGCCTTTTATGATCAGGAGGCGGCTGACATCATAGGCCTGAATAAGTCATCACGGCTTCTGTATCTGGTCGCAGTCGGCAGAACCAGCCCACACACAGAATATTGAGTGTTTTTTTATCTTTCTCTTTACCTTTTGCCTTGCACCATGAGCCTTGCGCCCTGCGCCTTCTTTTCATTTATCCAGCTCTTTCCTGATTGCCAGCCCTATATTCTTCATCAGGTAAGGCTTCTTCACATAAGCTCCAGCGCCCAGCCTCTGAGCCTCCCCGACCTTCTCACTTTCAGAAAACCCGCTCGCCACAACAGCCTTCTGGCCGGGATGTATCTCCAGTATCCTTTTATAGGCCTCAAGGCCGTCAATCCCGGGGGCCATAATCATATCAAGCACCAGGATATCCGCTGAGTTTTGTTTCATGTATTCGACAGCACCTTCTCCGCTTGATGCTGTCGCAACGGAGTAACCCAGCTTAGTCAACATACCGGACGCAATCTCCCTCTGCTCGGATATATCATCCACTACCAGGACTGACTCTCCCCTTCCCATATATTTTTCAATCATTAATTCCGATTCTTGTTTTATCAATTCTTTACCGGTCACCGGGAAATACAGTTTGAATGTTGACCCCTTTCCGATATTGCTTTGGAGATCGATATATCCGTCATGGTCTTTGACGGCGCCCCATACTACTGCCATACCCAGACCCGTCCCGCTCCTACCCATCTTCTTTTTCGTGTAAAAGGGTTCGAAAATCTTTTCCTGGTCCTCCGGCAAGATGCCGGTCCCATTGTCTGAAACCGTAAGGACTACATAATCCCCTTCCCTGACGTTTTCATATCCCTTAATATTGGAGTCTATATATTGATTTTCGGTTGATATGTTGACATTCCCTCCACACGGCGTCGCCTCAACAGCGTTGGAGATCAGGTTCATAATGGTCTTGGAAAGATGCACCTCCGAACCGATTATGTTTAATAGATTCGGCTCAAGATCCACACTTACATTAACTCCGCTGTAGTATGACATTATCTTTTCATGTTCAGGGCTCCTTAATTGTTCAAGAATGATATTATTTAAGTTAACCACATCAGTAACAGGTACACCCCTCCTGGCAAGGGTCAACATATCCTGGACAATGGCCGCGGCTTTTTCGCCTGATTTCTGAATGGTTAGCAGCGGCTTTTTTAAACGGCTGTCTTCAGGGAGGTCCATCAGCAGAAGTTCAGGGTAACCCACTATACCCGAAAGTATATTATTGAGGTCATGGGCTACACCACCGGCCATTGTTCCGATCGCCTCCATCTTCGAAGCCCGTTGAAGCGCCCCTTCTAAGCGTTTTTTCTCCTCCTCCGCCTTTTTCTGCTCGCTGTTGTCCGATATTACTGCTATGGCGCAGAGCTCTCCATGAAATTTGACCCTTCTGGCCGACATCCGACAGTCCATTGTCTTACCATTTTTCAACTTGTATCTGATCTCCAGGTTATTTATCTCGCCCTTTTCCATCAGAGTTTTATACACCGGCCGGCGATCCGATGAATCACTATATAACGAAAGCTCCAGGTTTGTTTTTCCTATGACCTCATCACTGCCATAACCGGTCAGTCTTAAAAATGTACTATTTGCCTGAAGGATGATGCCATCCTTTAGTTTTACAATAACAATGCCGTCCGGGGCTGCCTCAACAGTAAGCCTGTAACGCTCTTCACTGGCCTCCAGTTCCTTTCTTGCCTCGCTTTTCAATTCTTCCTGGGCGGCGAACAGGCTCAACAGGACTTTATTAAAGGCCTCAGCCAGGCTGCGGAATTCAAAATACCCGTTCTTATCTTCTTGCATTAATACATTCGTCGGATTACCGGCGATTGACATTGCCTCCTTTGCCATGACCTCAAGGGGCCTGCTTACTGACCTGGAGATAAAAAATGAGACCGCCAGGGTCAGAACAAGGATTGAAAAACACATATAAAAGAGGGCAATTTTAAGATTATTCTTCTGTTCGATAACCGGACTCAGCTCAGCCGCATAGAATATGTCCGGAAAACCCATGAGAGGAAGAAGGACTTCATTTTCCCTTATACTGAAAGGAGGATCATATGGATTTGTGTTAAGCCTGATTCTCTCTTTATCGGGGACCGGGATTACTTCCCCCTTTTCAATATCATACAGGTTTGCTCCCCTGTCGTTAATGAGTATCCTGCTGAGGGTCAGACGTGCGCTGCGCGCCGTCTTCCAGAAATGCCGGTCTTTGGATATATCATAAAGAATATAACCTGTTCCTAATCTAACGTCCCCGTCCATTATGGGTGCGCTGAATACTGACACAAATAAATTGTTGCCGGCCTTTTGAAATGGAGAAGACTGTTTCCCCTCCATACTTAATTTCTCCAGCAAAGGCTTTATCCCTGCAAGCTCCCCGGACAGATCATTTATGAACCGTTTATTGCGGTCACCATATATAACCATGGTTCCTTTGATTTCATAGGCATGCCTGTCTTTTATCAACTCAGCCAGATAAACCGTATCATTATTCTTAAGAGAATTTTTTATGGAATTTTTGATCACAAGATGATCTAAGTACTCTCCGACATAATTAAGCTGTTCAGTGAGAGTATCACTCCAACCTTTCTGGCTGATATCAAGAATGCTGTTATAATTTCTTTCCAGCAGATTACTGCGGTAGAAATAGATGCCTATGGATATCAGTATAAAAGAAATGCCCATGAACAGCATCAGGGAGCCCATTACAAATCTGGAAAATTTTCTGTCAGGCCGCATTATTAATCTCCTGTTTTGGTAAAGCGTAGGTATTCAGAATATTTTTTGCAAAAACCATGCCTTGATAATATACATATATTAGACTGTAATTCCAGAATGTTAAGCCGTGTAATAATATTTTCTTTACCAGATCCGTATAATTATGACCTCTGATGACGTCAACTAATTGACTGTTGTTTATTTTCCTGAAACACGCAAGCCTATCTCCTATTGAAGGATACGACTTGCCCCTCTGCCAGAAAACCGACAAGACAGGGAGATCAATCACTCATTTTTTCATCACTAAGTGTCATATCGTTGACTTATTTATTTATTATCTCCCTCTGGTAGCAGATAACTGACAGATATAATTATACTTATTTCATATCCAACGAGCTGGCACCCTTCTTGCAAAATTCAAATCGAGATAAGTGTGAAAGCAACGAAATTTCAAAAAGATACTGCAACAATAATATCTACAGGAAACCAATTATAATGGTGAACAAAGATAATTCGATCACTGCTCAGATTGATTTTGGTGAGGCATTATTTCTTGAAGGGAAGATTCAAGAATCTAAAAATTATTTTCTTGATTTGCTTGGCTGGAATCCGTCGGATCCTGACATCCTTAATAACCTTGGGGTTATCTGCCACGCACAGGGGGAAAACGATGCCGCCGAAAAATATTTTCTTCAAGCGATCGAAATTGATGGAAATCACCTCGATGCCCGCATGAACATTGAAAATCTGCTGAAATCCGGATCAGAAGGGAACAGGCCTGTTACACATGATGAAAAGGAAACCGGTTTTGATTACAAATTATTTTGGAACGACAGGTATAAGGATGGCGGAAATTCCGGCTTAGGTTCCTATGGTGTCCTTGCAGATTTTAAGGCCGGCGTAATTAATGAATTTATGAGGAATAATTTCATAGACAGCGCTATTGAGTTCGGATGTGGCGACGGCAATCAAATTTCATCAATTGACTACCCGTCATATGCCGGTCTGGATATTTCTGAGGCTGCTATAAATCTGTGTAAAAACAGATTCAAACAGGATTCAAGCAAGAAATTCTTTGTTTTCGACCCTTCAGGTTACAAAGAACTGGAATTAGCCGAAGCTGACTTGGTTGTGTGTCTTGATGTATTATATCATATACTTGAAGAAGATGATTTTACCAACACACTTGATGCAATCTTCAGGTGTTCTAAAAAGTACGTTATTTTATATACCATGCTGCATGAACCCTCAAACCAGGTAGCCGCGCACATAAAATATAGAGACATTTATTCTTACACCAATAAATATTCTCAATTTGAGGTTTTTAATGTTATTGATCAAAAATATCCTGATCTTTCTGCTGCAGCTTTTATTATTTTCAAGAAAAAAGACCTTAAACTTTCCCTAACACAGGGCGAATATCTTGTTGCCACCGGCAATTTGAATGAGGCTGAAAAATGCTTTAAAAGTCTACTTGATAAAAATCCCGATCATTTAGAGGCATTAAATGACATTGGCGTTGTTGCTTTCTTGAAATCAGATTTTGAGCATGCCCTCAAATATTTTAAAAAAGCCCTTGAAATAGATAAAAGTTATCCCGATGCAATCGAGAACTATTCAAAAAGCCTGATAGCATTAGGCGATCATTTAGGCGCTCTTAATTTCATACGAAAATCATTCAATCTTGGAATTATTAACAGTAAGCTGCTTAATCTAATGGGCGAATGCTTCATTGAATTTAAAGATCTTAAATCTGCCAAAACAGTATTTGAAAAATCCCTATCCCTGTATCCTGATCAGCAGGATGTAGCTTCACTGTTATGTAAAATAGAGAGCGCCATGTCGGGTGATTTCAGCATGGACCAGCCCGCGGTGTCAAACGAAAGAATGAATATAGGTTTTGTTTCTATATGGTTTGAAAGAGGTCAATCCTATGTCACCAAAATCCTGAGAGACATCCTTTCGAGACAACATAACACCTTCGTTTTCGCACGAACAGGGGGTGTCTATGGCGAACCGAAACTTGAAAAGAGCGGTTATTGGGAAGTCCCGAATCTGACGACCTATCCGGAATACAAGATTCCAGCGGAAATTTTAAAGAAATGGATAACGGATAACAGATTACAGGCTATAGTCTTCAATGAAGAATACGACTGGGATCTTGTGAATGCCGCCAAAGAGACAGGCATAAAGGTGCTGACCTATCTGGATTATTACAAGGATGAATGGAAATCAAACATGGATGTTTATGACGCTGTCTTGTGTTCGACTCACCGCACCTATAACCTTGTTAAGAATGTCTGCAAAGCCAGCTATATCGGCTGGTGTGTTGATTTGGACCTATTCAAACCAGTCGGGGATGATGCTGCCGATAGGTATACATTTTTTCATAATGCCGGATGGCTTGGCATAAATTACAGAAAGATGACGCCCGCAGTCATCCTTGCGTTTGACGCCATCTCCCGCATATTTCAGGATGCATCGCTCCTTGTTCACTCTCAGGCCGAATTGAAAAAAATGCCGTTGCAGATTGTCGATATAATAAAATCAAATCCCCGTATAGAATATCACTTTGCCACGGTAAAGGCCCCGGGGCTTTATCATAAGGGAAAAATCCTGGTCTTTCCTTCAAAGCTTGAAGGTCTTGGACTTCCTTTGCCCGAAGGATTGGCCTGCGGGCTTCCTGCGATTGTCACCGATGCGCCTCCGATGAACGAATTTATAAAAAACGGTTATAACGGCATGCTCGTAAAGGTAGCTCACAGAATAATCCGGCATGATAATATCTCATTTCCTGAGGAGATTGTTGACATCAACGATCTCGCCCTGAAAATGGCAGAAGCCCTGAAGAACCCCGGGCTAATTCATGTGATGGGCCAAAATGCACGCCGCTATGCCGAGACCGAACTTAATCCTGCAACATTGGAGAAAAGGCTCAATAACCTAATTCAAAAAATTTGAAATTGAATTTTAATAAACGGAGTTTATTTTGAACAGCAGCAGAAAAATCCATCTGGTCGGCGCCCAAAAAAGCAATTATCCCTGGGGATTTGAGAACAGGCTCATCCCGGCCTTTGAATCTCTGGGCTGCAGTGTCATAAGCACAGACTTCAGGCAGGATAAAAATACACTGGCTGATCGACTCGCAGAAAAGGCAGATCTGGTATTGGTCTGCAAAGGTGAATGGATACAGCCTCAAATAATCTCTTCATGCCCTTATGTTACTGCATTATGGTATGCGGAACAGATAGGAGATAAAGAGCACTGCGACGAAGTTGCATTCAAAAGAAGAGAGGAGCTTTCATTTAATGTAAAAGCCTTCGATTATGTATTTTCTCATGATCAGGGCAACCTGGATCTTTACAGGGACCTGGGGGCGCAAAGAGTTGCATGGCTGCCCTGCGCCGCTGTTGATCCTGCTGTTAATAAAAAGAACAAAACAGCAAAGAGGCATGATGTATCATTTATAGGCTCCAGGACGCCCAGACGCAAAAAGATAATCTCGGAGATTGAGCGCATGGGCATAAAGGTCTTTTGGCCGGACATCTGGGATCCGGCAGAAATGAACAGATGTTTTAATGAAAGTAAAATTGTTCTTAATATCCATCTTTCAGATATGCTCAATACTGAAACAAGAATCGCCGAGGTGCTTGGTTCAGGCAGCTTCCTGATAAGCGAACAAATCTCGTCACCTGGATTCATAGAGGATCGAAAACATTTTGTAAGCTTTGTACAGGGTAATACCGATGAGTTGGCGGATCTGATACGTTATTATCTTTCTCATGAAGAAGAGAGAGAAAAAATTGCATTTCAAGGATACAACTATATCCACGAAAATCATACTTATAAAAGACGCATGGAGGACTTTCTCAATTCTCTGGATTTCGGGATTACCAGGCGGATATGGCCTTCTTATTCACTTGGCTTTCTTTTCGATTCAAAAGGTAAAATAACATTACGGATGGATGCCTTTTATGATGCCATATTGGATTCATTTGAAAAAAATAATCCAATCAACGAGGCAGCTAACATTAATTTTACACACAGTCAGGTTCCCCAAAAGAATTTTCTGAGGGGTTCTGAAAATAATCGCAGCTCTGGCTCAGAAAATAAATGCAATAGCATCACACAGCAGAATTTTCGTGAGGTCGAAGTTTCATGTGATCCTGCCACCCTTGCTAAAAATAAAAACACCTTTAAGGATAACAACCTGGATAAAGCCTTTGAATTTGCGGATTCACTGATAGCTCACAGTGCATGGTCAATATCAAAAAAGGCGCTTAAATTAATAATAGAAGAAATCGGGCATGACATAACAGGTATTCTTGAATTCGGAGCAGGATACTCAACGATCTTTTTTGCCAAATGGATGGCAATCCACAATAAATATATTCCTATACACTCTTTTGAACATAATGCCACTTTTGGCGATCAGCTATCAAAAGACCTTCAATCATTCCCCTATGTGAAACTGCACAAGCCAAAGTTAAAACAATTATCCGATTATGAATATGGGAAACTTTTTCTTTCCGATATGCCTTCAACCATATATCGAGACATGGGAAACGATGTCCCGCTTGAATTTTATCATTATACAAGACTCCACAACGTGTTTTACGATATTGAGCTGGATAAATTTAATCTGAGCGATATAAATCTGATAATTATTGATGGCCCTAATGGAAACGGCAGGTCAATAGCTTTTCCTCTGCTGAGGGATATCGTGAAATTGCCGGTTTATTGTTTAGTGGATGACTTTACACACTATCCTTTCCTGCAAGAGATGCGAAAATGCTTTGTGTTTTCGAAAATATTTGAGTTCGATTACGGCCATGACGCCTATAGTTTTATGAAAATAACAGAAATAAAATGATAGAGCATATTAAAATATCCGCAAAGGATGATAGACAAAATGAAGATGCCGGTATCAATCTTTTAACTGTCGCTTACACATAAACTTACTGACTGATTGTTACATACAATCAAGTCGTGAGATCATAAAAGGAAATTAAATGTCGAAACAGGTCAAACATCACGGTAAAATAACCGGTGACTCCCCAAAAAGCAGGCCGAATAAAAAGCAGACCATATCCCTATGCATGATCGTCAGGGATGAGGAACGGTTTCTGGATAATTGTCTTAAAAGCGTTAAAGATATCGCGGATGAGATTATTATTATCGATACCGGCTCCAGGGATAACACGATCAATATTGCGAAAAAATATACCGACAGGATCTATTCTCATCCGTGGAAGGACAGCTTCAGCGAGGCGAGAAACCATTATTTTGAGTATGCTACAGGCGACTGGATATTCCAAATTGATGCCGACGAAGAGCTGGTTAAGGAAGATATCCCGGCCCTGCTCGAAGCGGTGAAAAATCCTGAGATAGACGCCATCATGGTGCAGATTGTCAGTCACCTTAAAAGAGGTGAAAGTGAAGCAAGGCACAATGTAGAGCGCCTTTTCCGCAATAACGGAGTGATTCGCTACGAGGGCCGCGTTCATAATAGACTTTCAGGTTTCAAGAGACCTCAGATATATCCTGTCCGCCTTATACACTACGGCTACGATCTTAGTGATAAGGTCCTTTCTGAAAAGAAAAATCAGAGAAGAATAAGCCTCTTAAATATGGACATAAACGAGCAGCCTGACAATCCTTTACCTTATCACTATTTGAGCTGCTGTTATCTGCAGAGCGGCCTTATTAAAGAAACCATAGAAGCCGCTTTAAAGGCCATAGAGCTTTCTGAAAGACAAAAAGACCCTAACCCTGTTTTTCTCTGGACCAGATATAATGCCGCGATGGCATATTATAAATCAAGGGACTTTAAAAAGGCCGAATCTATGTCCAGCGCAACTATTGCCCTGAATAATCGGCATCTGGATTCCCATTTTGTTTTGACACTCGCTTGTTTTGATCAGAAAAAATGGGATGATGTTATCACACACGGCAAAGAATACCTGCATCTGAGCGGCATGATAAAAAGAAGGCCCGAAGAGTTCGGTACCATGGTATCCAATTCTTTGAACGAAGGATGGAATATTCTGGTTTTAATGGGTATTGCCTATAACGAGACCGGTAGATTATTGGATTCAAGGGAGGCATTCAATTCAGCCGCAGTGACTGCCGTGAAACCCTTGCCTGCATTAAGGGCAATAGGGATCTATTACTATAATAAAGGGCTCTGGAGCGAATCCAGGGAGTACCTGGAAAAAGCGCATGACGAAAACAGGCAAGACCCACCCGTAAATGAACTGCTGGAGAAAATTGGAGCCAGGGGGAAGGCAAACTATAGGATCAGCTGCTGCATGATTGTAAAGAATGAGGAGCAATTTCTTGAGAAGTGTCTCTCCAGCGTCAGGGATTATGTAGATGAGATAATCGTTGTTGATACCGGCTCCACAGACAGTACGGTTGAGATAGCGAGAAGGTTTACAGACAGGGTATATTTTCATCCCTGGGAGAACAGCTTCAGCAAGGCCCGGAACCAGGCCCTGCAATATGCAACCGGCGACTGGATATTCCAGATCGACGGCGATGAAGAGCTCATGGCGGGGAGCGGTGAAAAGCTTCGCCGGATTATCAAGAATGCCGATGATGAAGACGTAATTTATGTAAAGATATTCTGCAGCTATGCCGGCGGAACGAAGGTCTCTCTCCATAATTTTGAAAGGCTTTTCAGAAATAACGGGGTTATCCATTACGAAGGCAGTGTCCACAACAGGGTAATCGGCGGCTCAAAACCCCTGTATTCAGAACTTGAATTATGGCATTACGGATATGATGTAGAGGAAAAGAAGGCCCAGGAGAAATTCAATCGGACAACGCAATTATTAAAGGACGAAATTGAAAAAGACCCAGGGAATCCGCTCCACCACCATTATCTGAGCGCTTCATATGCCGCGAGGGGAATGTTTGAGCAGGCACTTGATGAAGCAGAAAGGGCTATCCGGCTCGCAGATGCTCAGAATAACAGGCACCCTGTCTTTTCGTGGACACATTTCATAGCGTCTATGTCTGCATATAAACTAAATTCGATTGACAAGGCGGCCGTGTATGCAACCTCGGCATTAAAAAAATACCCTGAGCACATGGATTCGTTCTATATGTTGTCGGTAATCGCCGGAGATAAAGGTGACTGGGATAATGCCCTTAAAAATGGGGAGAGGTTTCTTCAGCTCCTGAAAAAGCATAAGGAGGAGCCCGAACAGACCGGTCTGGTATTAAACAATACCATGAATGAAGGACCTGCCGTCAATATGATTATGGGACACGCCTTTCATGCAGAACGATCCTATGAGCGGATGAATGGATACTACGCGGATGCCTATGATTCGGCGGATGATAAGTGGCGTGTCTCATGGAATATAGGTATATATCATATGGACAAATCCGGCGACCTGAACCATGCAGGATATTTTCTCGACATGGCCGTAAAAGAGGCACCGGATGAACATGATGCCTGGTATATGCTGGCAAAATTGAAAAATAAATGCTCCTTAAATAATGAGGAGATGGAATGTCTTGAAAAGGTGATCAGCATAGGAACGACTGATTCATTTATCTTTGATCGTCTATTGTCATTGTATATAAACGGATCTATGCCTGATAAGGCCTTGATTTTTATTAACAATTATGGAAACAAAATCAATGTGACAGGTCCTGTCCTATGCAGGCTGGCTGTTTCACAGCTGGAAAAGGGCCAGGTTGAAAAGGCGATCAAGTCCTATATGACAGCCCTTGAAAGGGATGCCGGTCTTTTCGAGGCATGGGCAAGCCTTGGAGAGCTGACGCTTGGCATGAATAAGCTGGATGATTCGAAGACCTTCTTTGAAAAGGCCCTCTCCATAAAAAATGATCTCGGGACAATTCTGAACCTGTGCGACATTGCATCAAGGGAAGGAGATATCGATTCAGTTGTCAAATACATGAATCTGTTGCTTCAGGATTTGAACCTCCCTAACAACATAACTCTTAATAATTTTAATGACTTAAAGGCAACCCTGGACGGAATCAGTTCCCGATTAATAGATAATAAACACTATCAAAACCAACTAAATTCAATTTCAGACAGGATATCTCCGGTCTCATAACTGCCCCTCACCCTAGATCTCCCACAGGGGGCGAGGGAATCTGCAGCGCTGATGGCATGATGAACCCTCCTCTGCCTTTCTTCAGAAATGGAAAAACATCCAGACTATCCTGTTAATCCTGTCTAATTTACCCGTCTCCAAAATATTTTCATTTTCTTTTAAAGTTTGCAAATACCCCTTCCGATATTGTTATCAAAATGCGGGCAAGTGGGAGAAAGGCAGGTGAAAAACTGTTAAACCACAGACACCCGAGGGCATGGATGCCCGAATAAAAGGTACACCGGTCTTTTGATCGGAAAAATAAAAATCATTTAAATAAAATCATGGAGGATTTTAAAATGGGATTAAGAATTCAGAACAACATTTCGGCAATGAACACACACAGGCAGTTGGTTAACACAGACTCAATGATGGCCAAATCACTTGAGAGGCTGTCATCCGGTTACAGGATCAACAAGGCAGCTGACGATGCGGCAGGTCTTGCTATTTCTTCGGGATTCAGGGCTGACATAGCCTCCTACAAGGTTGCAAGCAGGAACGTATCAGAGGCGAACGCCCTCGCGCAGGTAGCGGAAGGCGCCTATGATCAGATCGGCAATATGCTCGTAAGACTCAAGGAACTGGCCACCCAGGCTGCTTCCGCTAATGCCGGTTCAAACCTGGACAAGATCAACGACGAAGGAAATGCGCTGATAAATGAAATCGACCGGATCGCAAATGTGACGGAATATGCCGGAACAAAACTGCTTAATGGAAGCTTTGGCGTAACAGCCAGCTCCGGCGGCACCTTTACGGCAGATACAGGCTTCCAGAATGCAAGCGGTATGGTAAGCGGACAGACATATACCCTTGCAGTAGTGACCTCTGCCACCGGTTATGACATCACAGTCGCGGGAACAATCGGCGGACATGCAGTGTCCCAGACCATTGAAGGCGTTGCCGCCCCAGGCTCCGGTGATACGGCAGATGTAACATTCGCAGCCCTTGGCCTGACCATGACAATCAACGATCATTTTGATGAGGATGCAGACGGCGAAACAATTGTTGCAAATGCGGCTACCGCCTCCAACTTCCAGGTGGGCGCAAATAATTCAAACGACGATCAGATAGGGATCACCCTGGATGGCGTTACTTCCACCGACCTCTCAATTACCAAAGATCAGATGCTGAATGCGGATGATGCGCAGCTGATGCTCGACACCATTAATAGTGCAATAGACACCTTGAACGACGCCCGCGGCGGTATAGGTGCAATCCAGAACAGGCTGGGTTACGCGGCCGCCAACCTTTCAACGACCATTGAAAACGTACAGGCTGCCGAGTCTGTAATCAGGGATGTGGATATGGCCGCTGAAATGACTTCATTCACAAAGAGCCAGATCCTGCTCCAGGCCGGTACTGCAATGCTTGCTCAGGCCAATATGGCCCCGCAGGGCATCCTGTCCCTCCTGGGCTAAGATCTTTCGATCTGACTAATTAATTAAAGCCCCGTTTCCTTATTATACCGGAAACGGGGCTTTTTTTATAAATATCTTCCGTTGGCAGAGTTCTTGCTTTTCATAATATGCATTAACGATCCTTTTATCTTTGTCCGGATACAGCTGGGATTTTAAGCATTTATAAAAAGCTTTTAAATTCAAATAATTAAACTGCCATTGCACCACGAAAATCCTTTCGATCCGGATATATAGATTTGATGGAGTACAGGGAAAAAACATTGATCTCAGGCAGAAAATACCTGTTTTCCGGTTAAGTGATAGGCATTATTTTCCGATATAATATTTAAGAAAACATTTAGTATTTCTGGGTTGATAGCATAAAATATCCGGGAGCTTTTAATATGACAAGCACCAATCTTATAAGCGGACTTGCGAGCGGTTTTGACTGGCGGTCAATGATCGATCAGCTGGTCGCAATAGACAAACAACCGGTCACACTGGTTGAAAATCAAAAGACTAAATATGAAGAGCAACTCTCCGCCTGGCGGTCTTTTAACACACAACTTCTTTCATTAAAGACAGCTGCCCAGTCCCTTTCCGATCCTGATGATTTTTATTTATATACCTCCGGCATGACATCCGACAACAGCGACGTAGATGCAGAGGACCTTCTTTCCATCTCCGCTTCATCATCCGCGTCACCGGGATCATATTCCATCCAGGTAAACAACATCGCTGCCGCCCAAAAATTGTCTTCTTCTTCCTTTTCAAGCTTTTCCGATGCAATCGGGAGCGATTACACAGGGGAGATCATTATAAATGGAAGGGTGATCTCAATCTCTGAAACCGACGGACTGGATGATATCCGCACCAGGATCAACAATGCCAATTCCGGGAGCAATCCTACGGGCGTTACGGCCAGCATCATCTCATACAGTTCCAATGATTACCGTTTGATACTCACAAGCAATGACACAGGTGAAGACGGCATAAGCCTCCAGAACGGATCGAACAGTGATCTCGTGGAACTGTTCGGATGGAAAGACGGCAGTTCCGTTTTAAAAAACAGCATCACCAACGGGGCTCAGTCAGATACATTCTCCAGCTCTACACAGGCGATTAAGACATTACTGGGTCTCTCGACCACGCAATCCGGCGCCGTCACAATCAATAATCAGAGCGTGGCCATAGACCTTTCCGTCGATTCCCTTGAAGATATAAAGAACCGGATTGACGCCCTGGCTGACGTCTCAGCCTCCATAGTCACAAAGACCGAGAACGGCGCAACCACATATAAGCTCCAGATAAACGGGACCCAGTCGTTCACGGATAATCAGAATATACTCGATACGCTCGGCATACTTACAAACGGGGTCAGCGATGTAATGGGGACATCATCTTCAATCGAGATGACTGCAAATGGAGATGTTATCACATCAGACACCCTCTTGAGCGATATAGACGGCTATTATTCCTGGACATCCGGTGATTCAATATCCATATCAGGGACAGACCACAGCGGAAACACCATAAGCAGTTCCTTTTCAATCTCTTCTTCATCAACCGTCAAGGATCTTATGGATGCTATAAAGAGCGCCTTTGGGGCCAATGGAGACAATGTCTCTGCCCGTGTGACATCTGATGGAACGGTTGAAATAGAGGATCTGGAGACAGGGACGAGTTCCCTGGCTGTCAACCTTACTTCAAATATAACTGACGGAGACCTCGACTGGGGAACATTCGGCGCCCTGAGCACGGTAAGAAAAAGAGAGATCGTACAGGGCATGGATGCCTCTTTGACAGTTGACGGTGTGGATGTAACAAGCAGGGACAATTCGGTGGAGGATGTTCTCTCAGGAGTAACATTAAATCTGATCAAAGGTGATGAGGGCACCACCGTAACCCTTAATATTGAACGCGACCTCTCGGCAATCGAGGAAAAGATCCAGACCTTTATAAATGGGTATAACGGGATTGCATCTTTTATCAGCGAACAGCAGACCTATGATGAGGAGGAAGAGACGACGGGAGGGGTGCTTTTCGGTGACGGGACGCTGTCTTCGGTAAAATCTGATTTATCATCTATTCTTGTCGAGCCCGTATGGGGCGTTTCATCAAAGTTCTCCATACTTGGACTGGCAGGTATCAACCTGGACAATGAGGGGCAGCTCAGCATAGACAGTGAGGTCCTAAACGGCTTTCTTAAAACGAACTTTTATGACATTCAGCAGCTTTTTTCAGCCAATGGTTCTTCTGATTCCGGCGCTATTGAATACATATCCAGCACAAAGGACACCGAGGCCGGTGAATATGCCGTCAATATCACCCAGGCTGCCGCAAAAAACAGCTCAACAAGCAGTACTGCTGTCAGCGGAACGCTTGGCGCTGCTGAGACGCTGATCATTAGGGACGGAAACAAGGAAGCGACCATTTCTCTAACCGAGACGATGACCATATCGGACATTATTAATGCCGTAAACACTGAGCTGGACACGGTCTATACTGAAAAACTGGTCGGCGACACCGAGGTAACGGCAGGCTCTGCTGCAGTCACCGCAACAACCACATGGGGCGCGATAGACGGCGCCGATCTTGTTAACAGCGATACAATCAATTTTACCGGAAGGATGCGGAATGGCGTCAACCTCTCAGGTTCATATACCATAGATGATATCTCGACAGACACAATTCAGGGGCTCCTTTCGAAGATAGAATCATACTTCGGTGATGATGTTACCGCCTCCATTGACAGCGAAGGCCATATTGTTCTCATGGATAAATATGAGGGAGCAAGCTCATTGTCCTTGACCTTTGATTATTCGGAAACTGCCAATCAGGTCGATATCTTTGGAACAGTCCTTACAACCAATGACGGAGGCCATGAAGGCAGATATGCCATGGCAATCACTGCATCCAATGACGGAAGCAATCACCTTCGGCTGACGAATGACAGCTACGGCAGCGGATATAGCTTTACCGTTGAGGAGGATACAGATACAGGCCTCTGGGCAGGGAGCCACACAACACCTCTTTCAATAAATAATGGCCTTGATGTAGCGGGGACGATAAACGGGGAGGCGGCGACCGGGTCAGGCCAGAATCTGACAGGGGACGACGGAGAAGCGAACATTGCCGGCCTTCTTATCAAATATACCGGATCAACGACCGGGACTATCGGAAATATTAAATTCACCACGGGCGTGGGTGAGCTTTTTGATCGCGTATTATATAATATAACGGATTCATATGAAGGTTATGTGGCCTTCAAGCAGGATTCCCTTACCGATCGAATTAGTGATCTTGAAGACAGGATAGAACAGATGACCGCACGTCTGGACCTGAAGACAGAGATGATGATAAACCGGTTTGTTGCAATGGAACTGGCCCTCTCCAAGATACAATCCATGAGCGAGTGGCTTTCAGGACAGATCGAGGCTGCAATGAGCGGTTGGAGATAACACGTCATAGAACATGTACTTATACAATAATTGAAGTAATGTTACAGATAATTGTATATCATATCAGCATAATTTAACGGAGGATTTTATGGTTTACCGCAAAGTTTTAAGTCAGTATAAAAGATCAAGTATTGAAACAGCCGGGAAGCTTGACCTGGTCATAATGTGTTATGAAAAGGTTATTCTGCTCCTGACGCAGATTAAAGAGCATGCCAGAGAAAAAAATGTTGACAAAAAGGTCCCCAAGTTTAAAAAGGTCCTGGACATCATCAACGAACTCCAGTCCAGTCTTGACATGGAAAAGGGCGGAGAGATTGCCAGAAACCTTGATTCGCTCTATTCATATCTTACCAGGCGTCTCATTGAAGGAGACATTAAAAAGGACTTATCTGTATATGACGAATCCATAAGGATATTGACTGAATTAAAAGAGGCCTGGCAGACCATTAAATCACAGGAAGATCAAAATGAAGACATTTATACAGATAGAGACATGCACGAATCACATAACCCCCGCTTGACTGCATATTAATCTCCTTTAAAATACCGGACGGGCAGACCTGTATAAGTCTGCACGTCCGGGTGAAAAACTCTTTTAATCTAATCCTTTCTAATCAAAGTTCCGACTTCTGTTAATCTTGTTGACATATCGTTAAATATCAAATATTTAACAATTAATTTATAGATGGTCACAATATTCAGGATTTCTTAATATTGCTGTCCTGTATGGGGCATCAAGCTGCCGGCATAAAATGAAAAAAGAACTGATAATTTCTCAGAAAACGATACATGCCCGGGTTATGGAACTGGCGTCACAGATTTCAGATGACCATCAGGGGAAGGAGCCTGTTCTGGTGGGGGTGCTTAACGGGGCTGTATTTTTTTTAACCGATCTTGCCAGGGAAATGACAATCCCTTTAAAGATGGATTTTGTCAGGGCCGCCAGTTACGGCTCGGGCAGCTCATCCTCCGGATCGGTGCGGCTGACAAAAGGACTGGAAATTCAGATCAAGGATAAACCGGTTATACTGGTAGAAGACATAATCGATACGGGTTTGACCCTTTCAAAAATTTTGGATATTATTAAGGAGCAGTCTCCTGAATCGATTAAAATCTGCTCTCTGATCGACAAGCAGGAGAGAAGAGAAAAAAATATACCGATCGATTACTGCGGGTTCCAGGTCAGGGAAGGTTTTCTTGTAGGTTACGGCCTGGATTATAATGAACAGTTTCGCAGTCTGAAGGATATATATAAACTTCACTTTTAGAACAATCCGGATGGTTGACATATTGAAGACAGATATCATTTCCGCCCTTCTGTCTCCAGTAGAACCAGATGATTACTTTAACGGCGTATCTCAACCGGGAGGACTTCAATGATAGTAACATGCGAGAAATGTAAATCAGAATTCAATCTGAATGAGAGCCTGCTTAAAAAGGAAGGTTCGGCAGTCAGATGTTCAGTCTGCAAGAGCGTCTTCAAGGTCTTTCCGCCTGAACCCACCCTCTTTGAAGGGCCGCTTGAGGATGATTTTTCCGACACTGCACTGGAAGAGACTGTCGCGCTGGACATGCCTCCTGACATAGAAGGCATAGAGGAAGAACCGGTTGAAGAAGATAAAAGGGACTCCTTTGACAGGGCGTTTGAAGAGGCCATGGAAGAAGTCGCTGAAGATGAAGACCTGGTTATTTCAGATGATATATCCATACCGCTCAGGGAAGAAACCGCCGAACTGCATACTAAAAAGACGGAGGCTCCTCCCGTTAAAACAGGCGGCGCAAAGAAAAAGGAAAAGGTCAGGCCCAAAATACTCCTGATCTCTCTTTCCATTGTTCTTTTCCTTATTGTCGCCTTCCTGGTTATATTTTTCTTTTTTCCCGGCATCCTGCCTGACTCGCTTTACTCAAGACCATCTACAAATACAGAACCTGCAGCCGACGCAGGTGTCAACAAACTTGATTTTGAAGGCGTTGTCGGCTCGTTCTCCAAATCCGACAAGGCAGGCAAGCTTTACGTTATTGAAGGCTCGGTTATCAATAACGACCAGAAGACCAGAAGCTCCATATTATTAAAAGGGTCTCTGCTCAACGAACAGGGTGGCCCTATAAAACAGGAGATTGCCTATGCGGGGAATGTCTTTAACGACCAAGAGTTGAACGGCATGTCCAAAGATGATATAAGCAAAACATTAAAAAACAAGACCGGCAGGGATAATATCAACGTTGATATAAAGCCCGGAGCTTCCATACCCTTTATGATTGTGTTCACCGACCTGCCTGATGGCCTGAGCGAGTTTACGCTCGAAGCGGTCAGTTCGTCATACGGCAAATAGATGATTGATCAGCATTATGAAATTGTATTCAACAGGAAAATAACATCCGGCATTTTCCTTTTAGGATTTAAATCTCCCCATATAGCCTCCGAATCAAGCCCGGGCCAGTTTGTTATGGTCCGCATAAATGAAGGCATCGACCCTCTCCTGAGAAGGCCTTTTTCAATATTCGACGTGCGCGATAAAGATACCATCTGCCTCCTGTACAAGACAGTCGGCCATGGGACTGAATTGCTGTCATTGAAAAAGGCCGGCGAGAGATTATCCGTAATGGGGCCTCTGGGCCGGGGCTTCAGCCTCCCGGATGAAAAACTGCAGGCAATACTTGTCGGGGGAGGGATAGGGATAGCGCCTCTTCATTTTTTAGCCGATACCCTGAAAAACAGACCAATAGAATTCATGGCCGGTTTCGGAAAATCCGGGGATATTATTCCTCTTGAACAGGCAGCCGGACGCACTGTAGGCATATCAATAGCTACAGATGACGGATCAGAGGGCTATCACGGAATGGTCACAGGGCTTCTTGATGAATATCTCAGCAGGAATATTCATGAAAAGGATTCAGTGGCAATCTATGCCTGCGGGCCCTTAGCGATGTTAAAAAAGGTATCCTCCATCGCGTCCGGCAGGAATATCCCGTGCCAGGTCTCACTGGAGTCATTAATGGCGTGCGGCCTGGGCGCATGCCAGGGATGCGCGGTTAAAATACTTTCACAGGACAATAAGACCTTTTACCGGCATGTCTGCAAGGACGGCCCGGTGTTTTCATCGCACGCTATCGACTGGAGCAATGTATGAACGGCAACCCGGATCTGCGCGTAAAACTGGGGCCCCTGGAGCTGAAGAATCCTGTGATGACCGCATCGGGAACCTTCGGCTACGGTCATGAATTTGAGCCCTTTGTGGACCCTGAACTTTTAGGAGGCATCGTGCTTAAGGGGCTTTCCCTTAAACCCATGGCGGGCAATCCCATACCCAGAATCGCCGAGACGCCCGGCGGGATGCTCAACGCCATTGGCCTTGCCAATATAGGCATTGAAGAATTTATTGAAAAAAGGCTTCCCCGGCTTAAGGGTCTTAAGACAAATGTGATAGTCAATATCTATGGACACAGCATTGATGACTATGAAGAACTGGCAAAGGCATTCCGCGGGGTTGAAGGAGTGGCAGCGCTGGAGGTGAATATCTCATGCCCCAATGTTGAGATGGGGGGGATGATCTTCGGCAAGGACCCCGCTGTTTCAGCAAAGATCACCGAGAAGGTCGTGAAAAATACCGACAAGCCGGTTATCGTAAAGCTCACGCCGAACGTGACCGACATCCGTGTGCTGGCAAGGGCGGTGGAGGAATCAGGCGCCTCTGTCATCTCACTGATCAACACCCTCGCGGGTATGGCGATTGACATAGAACATCAAAGGCCGAAGCTTGCCAACGTATCAGGCGGTCTTTCAGGCCCTGCGATAAAACCTGTTGCGCTCTACCAGGTATGGCAGGCGGTCAATTCAGTAAAAATCCCCGTAATCGGCATAGGCGGGATCATGGACTACAGGGATGCCCTGGAGTTTCTCATTGCCGGTGCAAGGGCGATACAGGTGGGCACCGCCAACTTTGTTAATCCCGGAGCCACGATTGAAATCATTGAGGGACTTAAAACCTATTGTCTTGAAAATGGTATTGATGATATCAATGATATCATCGGAAGTCTGAAAAAAGATTAATTATCAAATCCGGGGGAAACACTATGGATATAAAGAGACTTATGGATACGCCTTCCTGGGAGTGGCCTGAAGGCGCCGATAAAGTCCTGCTCGGGCTTCTTCGTGACAGAAACGCAGATCCCTCGGACCGCCTCGCTGCAGCAGAATTGGCCGGGGACCTTACGGTAATCGATGACGACCTTGCCGATGGGTTGCTTTCCGTCATTAAAAATGATAATGAGCCGGAACAGCTTCGCGCGACCGCTGCCATTGCCCTGGGACCGGTTCTGGAATATACCTATGATGAAATCGATATGGCCGATGAGCAGACAATCTCACCAAGGACATTCAACCGGATACAGGATTCGCTCCGGAGTCTTTTTATGAACGAGGATGTCCCGAAAGAGATCAGAAGACGGATACTTGAGGCATCAGTGCGCGCCCCGCAGGATTGGCATCATGACGCGATACGAACAGCCTGCGCAAGCAATGACGAGGACTGGAAACTGACCGCGGTCTTCTGCATGGGATTTGTCGATGGTTTTGATGATCAGATACTGGAGGCACTCAAGAGCCGGAACCCGGATATCTATTATGAAGCAATCTGCGCCGCCGGCGATTGGGGATTGGATGGGGCATGGGAACATATTGTCTCCATTGTTACCGGCAGGGACGCCGACAAACCCCTCCTGCTTGCCGCAATTGAAGCGGCTGTCAATATCCGTCCACAGGAGGCGCCCGGACTTTTATGTGGTCTTTTATCCTCCGGTGATGAAGATATAGTTGAAGCGGTTCATGAGTCAATTTCCATGGCAGAGATGATGGTTGATGATGAATTTCCCGACGAAGGTGACGAGACCCTTCACTAGCGGCGAAGAATAATCCGGCTGGATCTGACTATAACCCAGCAATGTCCGGTTAGGATTTTGCAAGGAGTATTAACCGGCATAGGTGTCATGGGAGGTCCAATTTTTTAAATTGAAATGGTGCGGCCTGCTGAGGATTAAGCCTCAAGCCTGTAAAGCGGGCGGAGAGGGACCTCAAATGCTATAGGGGTTGAGGTCCCGGCAGGTATTATTGATCATACCCGCCCGCTTTAGCTCACCTTTTGCCGGAATTTTGCATTTAATCCATTTCAATTTAAAAAATTGGACCTCCCATGACGAGGATGCATGCTAATGCAAAATCCTAACCGGACATTGCTGACTATAACCGATAATACTGGCGCTTTATCTGAGAATCAAGAATACTATGAAAAATAAATTACCCGACGAACCGGTGTGGCACGTAAAATGGCCTGATCATGTGCCGAAATCTCTTGATTATCCCTGCTGCAACCTGGGAGACTTTTTAAGACAATCCGTTGAAAAACACGGCACAAACACGGCCATTGTCTTTCTGGGCGCCTCTATAACCTACAATAACCTGTGGGACATGGTGCGGCGTATGGCGACAGGCCTTGCCCGCATGGGCCTGAAAAAGGGCGACGTCTGCGCCATCATGCTCCCCAATTCAACCCAGTTTGTTGTCTCCTATTACGCGTGCCATTTAATAGGGGTTATAGTAACCGCGATCAATCCCACCTATAAGTCTGTAGAGGTGCATCATCAGCTTAAAAATTCAGGGGCAAAGGCCATCATACTGCTGGATGCAGTGTACAAGGTGGCTGAATCCGGCATCAGGACATCCGGCGTATCGATCGTCATAGGTACAAATATAGCCGATCTGTGCGGCTTTTCCGGCGCAAAGCTGCTCATGGGGAGACTCCTGAAAAAGATACCGACCGCTGAGCTGCCTTCTGACTGCGTTAAGCTTACCAGACTTCTGGATTCAGAACCTAACCCGCCCGTGGTTCAAGTAGCCCCTGAAGATATCGCCGTACTGCAATACACCGGCGGCACAACAGGGGTCCCAAAAGGGGCGATGCTCACCCATATGAACATGGTATCAAATGCGGTACAATGCGATGCATGGCTCTGGAAAAGGGAAATAAACACCGGCAACCTTGGCATACTTCCCCTGTTTCACGCCTTTGCCATGACGGCTGTAATGAATCTGACCATAAGATTCGGCGGGTTCCAGATCCTTTTCCCGAGGCCGCCCGCGGATATATCCGAACTTTACAAGGTGATTGAAAGATATTCGGGAAAGGCAGGCCTGATCATGCCGGCAGTCCCTTCCTTTTTAAAAAGGATAAACCTTCACGGCAATGCGGAAGGCTATGACCTTAGCGCCCTTAAGATCTGCGTCTCCGGCGCAGGCCCTCTAACACTTGGTGTCAGGGAAAAATTCGAGGAGCTTACATGCTCTAAATTGATCGAAGGCTACGGCCTGAGCGAGGCATCTCCGGTAACCCACGTCAACCCGATTGAAGGGACATGCAAGGACGGTACAATCGGCATACCCCTGCCTGATACCTTTATAAGGATAATGGACAGGGAGACAGGCGCAAAAGAACTCCCTCCCCTGCCCTTTTCAGTGGCTGAAACAGGCGGGATGACCCCTGAACAGTCGGAGATGGCGGATGCCCGCACAGGCGAACTGGTTATTAAAGGACCCCAGGTTATGAAGGGTTACCTGAACTTTGAAAAAGACACATCCGCCACGATACGGGACGGGTGGCTTTATACGGGAGATATCGCATGCGTGGATGCGGACGGCTACACCATAATCAGGGACAGGATCAAGGATATTATCAAGGCCAGGGGATACGCAGTGTTTCCGGCCGAGGTGGAAGACCTGATCCACCAGCATCCCGCTGTCCGTAATGTCGCGCTTATTGGTGTGCCGGACAAAAGGGGCGATGAGGCGGTCAAGGCATTCATTGAACTCAATCCCGAGAGCAAAGGAAAGGTAACTGAAAAGGAAATCCATCTATGGGCAAAGAAGAACATGGCCCATTATAAGGTGCCGACCATAATCGAATTTCGCGACAGCCTGCCCACTACTATCCTGGGCAAGGTCCAGCGCCGGGTCCTCAGGGAGGAGGAAAAGGCGAAGAAATCCGGGGAATAGGTGTCTGTTATCATGTGATCAGCGATCAGCTTTCAGTAAGACCTCTTGACAACAGGGAGTTTTATATTGTTTGCATGAGACTTCATTTGTTTTAACGGAACATAGCGCCATAGGCGCGATATCTTAATAGCGCATGAATTGCAATTTATTAAACCAGCAGCGGAAAGCGGCTGTGCTGACTGCTGACAGCTTTCATTTCTGCCCCAGTTTGTCGATTAACTTGCTATAGTATACCTGATCCGCCTCAAACAGCGGCGACTTGCGGCCCATCATATTCAGCTTGGTTATCTTCAGGTTGATTGTTTTCATCAGCCGGTATCTTTCCTTTTCATCAGGAATGCCGGCAAGCATGTCCTCCATCTGCCTGATCTCCTTTTTGAGCTCTATTTCAGGAGGGAGGCAGTCTGCATTTTTTAATATCTTGTATGCCATCCTCAGGTCTTCGGGCACACCGCTGTCGTCTTCCAGCTTTAAAGGCTCTCCCTTGCCCGGAAGATTATCGAACTCACCTTTTTCCTGAGCCTCTTTTATCTTTCTTTCAATTATATCCTGGAGACAGGACATGTTCGGATTGCCTCTTCTAAAAATTGTGTAACTATTATAAAGGCTTTAAAATATATTTCAAGCGTAGGATATGATTGTGGGGAATAGATCGAAGGAACCGTATCCAGGTTGCTTTTTTTGCTTCCTCTCCTTTGAGGGGAGGATTGAGGTGGGGTCTTGTCAGATATGGCTCCATTTCAAGCCCTTTATTAAGCAGCCAATTTCCCTCATTTATCCTTGACAAGATTAAACATTAAAGACATATCTTTATTCAAAACCTTAATCACGAAAAACACAATCACCTGAATCTGTTAAACTGTTATTTTTATATTTTTCGTGATTTCATTCTTTCGTGTTTTCGTGTTGAAAATATTTTAGAATTCCGGCTTAGCCGGATCAGGAAAATTTGAATGATTGACGACCTGGACAAAAAAATAATCGGCCTTATACAGGGTGACATACCCCTTGATGCCAGGCCCTATGCCGTCATGGCCGACGGCATAGGCATTACCGAGGATCAGTTCATAGGCAGGGTCAAATCTCTTATTGAAAACGGCACAATCAGAAGATTCGGCGCAACCCTTTATCATAAAGAGGCGGGCATCCGTTCAAACGCCATGGCGGCATGGCTTGTCCCTGAGGACAGGATAGAAGAGACAGGCAAGGCCCTTGCGAAATTTAAAGAGGTAACACACTGCTATCAGAGGGCCCCTCATAAAGGCTGGAAATACAACCTCTACACCATGATCCATGGACAAAACGACGCCGATTGCCGCGAGATAGCGGAACGCATGTCCAAAACCGTAGGCATCACCGAATATACGCTCCTTTTCAGCGAGAAGGAGTTTAAAAAGACCAGCATGGAATATTTTTAAATAAAGCATGAAAAATCATCTTTAAAAAACATTTTTTATCTTTTAAATAATTCCATGTTCAAAAGACAGGAGCAGATAAATGTCAGAAAAATCAAGCGCGCTTTTTAAAAGGGCAGTTAAATATATCCCCGGCGGGGTTAACAGCCCTGTCCGCGCAGGAAAGGCGGTCGGTGTTGACCCGCTTTTTATCTCACGAGCAGAGGGCTGTTATCTGTGGGATGAGGACGGAAACAGATATGTTGACTATGTATGTTCATGGGGGCCCATGATACTGGGCCACGGACACCCCGATGTATTAAAGGCCCTTGAAGACAGGATCTCAAAGGGGACAAGCTACGGCGCCCCGACCGGACTGGAAGTTGAGATGGCTGAGATGATCGTTGATATGGTCCCGTCAATAGAGATGGTAAGGATGGTGAATTCAGGCACTGAGGCGACAATGAGCGCCATACGTCTGGCCAGAGGTTTCACGGGCAGGGACAAGCTCATCAAGTTCGACGGATGTTATCACGGCCATGCGGACAGCCTCCTTGTGTCAGCCGGGTCCGGCATCGCAACCCTGGGCATTCCCGGCAGCCCCGGCGTGCCGAAGGACCTGGCAATGCACACCATCTCGCTCCCCTATAACAACCTGAACGCTGTTATAGAGGCCTTTGAAAAACACGGGAATGATATTGCCGCCGTGATTGTTGAACCTGTGGCAGCCAATATGGGCCTTGTCCTGCCGGACAGGGATTTTCTTTCAGGATTGCGCATTATAACAAAGGACAGGGGCGCTTTGCTGATCTTCGATGAGGTTATTACCGGTTTCAGGGTAGCGCCGGGCGGCGCCCAGGAGTTTTACGGCATTATGCCGGATCTTACATGCCTCGGCAAGATTATAGGCGGAGGTCTGCCGGTCGGCGCCTATGGAGGGAAGAGGGAGATCATGGAGAGGATGGCGCCGGTCGGGGACATCTACCAGGCAGGGACGCTCTCCGGAAACCCGCTAGCCATGGCGGCAGGCATAGCAACATTGAAGATACTTAAGGATAGAGAGATCTATAACAGGCTTGAAGAAAAAGGACGTGCCCTGTTTTCAGGTCTTGAAATTGCCGCGCGGATAGCAGGCCAGGCCATCACAGTGAACCGTATCGGTTCAATGGGTACAATCTTCTTTACAAAAGGCCGCGTAAAAGATTATGAATCCGTTAAAAAGGCCGATGCCGTAAAATATGCAAAATTCTACAGGGCCATGCTCCATAGGGGCATATACCTGGCGCCGTCGGCATTTGAAACAGCCTTTGTCTCGCTGGCACATGATAAAGACATCATACAGAAGACAATAGAATTCGCGGCTGAAAGCATGAAGGGTATTTAATAGGTTTTGGGGTTCACGGTTCACTGTTCAGGGTTGCTTCCTATTCGGTTTTCTTTACCGTTTTATATCCATCGGGGAAGCATTGCTGAAATCCTAAGATCTTGACTTAATGCGTCAAAACCTGAGAATCTGCCGGAAAAGGTTGTTGACTTTTCAGGAAAAATTATGTTACAAGCGCCAAAGGCATCCGTGGAAGAATAAGGGCCGTTTTTTAATGGATAATGACACCAGAAAGACAATAAAAACGCTGGGATATTTAAGCACTACCGGAATGGCCATGGGCCTTTCGATTGCCATAGGCGCCCTGCTGGGCTTTTATCTGGATAAAAAATTTGAGACCGATCCATGGCTTTTCCTGGTTTTTCTCCTGTTCGGCATTATAGCGGCATTTAAGAATCTCATGTTCATGGCCAGAAAAGCAAAAAACGAAGATCAAAAAAGTGAATAACTGGGACCAGATATACGGTGATCTGAAAAGACGCGGCTGGATAATCTTTTTTATCCTGGCCTCGGCCGGTTATTTTTTCATGAGCCGGTCATTCACCCTCGGCATTATACTGGGTGGGATGATAATTATCCTTAACTTCAGTTTCCTGCAATCGACAATAATAAAGGCTTTTCAGCAGAAGCCCGTAATCAGGAAAAAAAGATTTATCTTGATAGTGAAATCTTTCCTTCGTCTGTTTTTATTGGGTGTAATAATATTTTTTCTTTTGAAATACGATTTGGTGGACCCGATCGGTCTGGCAATAGGACTCTCGATAATATTTTTCAGCATCGTAAGCATGGGCATAAGCAGCGCCTTTAAGTTCTAAAACTGGGGGGTAATCTGAACTATGGAACATGAGTATTTCTTTTTGGTTGAGATACTGCGCGCCTTTGGGTTGGAGCATTTTGCGGAAAACTACAAGCATGTTATCCATTCATGGCTGATCATGCTCATCCTCTTAACCGGGGGTGTTATTCTTGTAAGAAAGCTGAAGCTGGTCCCGGGCAAAGGGCAGAATCTGCTGGAGCTTATTGTAGGAGGGCTTGAGAATTTCATGGTGGAAATAACGGGGCCGGAGGGCAGGACCTTCTTCCCATATATCGCCACTATATTCATCTATATCCTCTTCTCAAATCTCATCGGCCTGGTCCCCGGATTTTTTTCTCCTACTGCAAACCTCAACACCACTCTCTCTATGGCATTATGCACATTTATCCTGACACATGCCATCGGGATCAAACATCATGGCTTAAAATATATCAAACATTTCTTTGGTCCCATACCGCTCCTTGCGCCGTTCATGCTCATAATTGAACTTATCGGCCACTTTGCCAGGATAATGTCTTTGAGCATCCGGCTTTTTGGAAACATATTCGGAAAGGAAAAGGTCCTTGGCATCCTTTTCGGTCTTGTCGGTTTTACCATCGTGCTGCCGATGCCTGTTGTTTTATTGGGCATACTGGTAAGCTTTATTCAGGCGCTTGTCTTCATGCTCCTTTCGGTGGTATATTTTGCCGGGGCAATGCAGGAGGCGCATTAAATCATGGCGCAAGGCACAGGGGACAAGGCGCAAGTTTAAGACTAATCGGCATATTAAATTTAAGTTTTATAACAGTACAATACAGATTTAAACGCTAAAAACAATTAAACGAAGGGAGATTCTTTTATGTCCAAGAAAAATTTGATTGCGGTTTTATCATTGTTACTGATTTTTGGGATGGCATCATTCGCGCTGGCGGAAGACGGATCATCAAAGGCCCTGGGGATGGGGATCCTGTTCGGGGCCGTCGCCATCGGTTGCGGTCTGGGTATAGGGGTAGCGGCGCTTGGCACAGGCATAGGCATGGGTAATGCCATAAACGCAGCCCTGAACGGCATTGCCAGAAATCCTGAGGCGACAGGCAAGATCCAGACAAACATGATCATCGGTCTGGCCCTTATTGAATCACTCTGTATTTATGCACTGGTCATCTGCTTTATCATGGTCTTCAAGGTTCCGGCGCTTGAGACAATCATAGAAAAACTGGCAGGCTGATTTTAATCATAAAGAGGGCATTTTTAAAATGCCCTCTTTTTTTATTTGTACGGCCTCCATATGCCTGAGCTTTTGGATAAATAACAGCAGCATGAAAAGGCTGACCTCTAATCCCCTGATTTTAAGACAGTCGCTTTTCATAAGAACCCAGCCGGTTAATATCTCGGTATAGATGATAAAATGCAGGAAACAGATCTACAAAAAAGAAAAGAGCTTCTGAAGGAATACATCAATAGATTCCCTGAGGCGCAGGTTTTTGTAATCGGTGACCTAATCCTTGATGAGTATATATGGGGTGATGTATCCAGGATATCGCCCGAGGCGCCTGTACCTGTTGTTGAAATCGTAAGGGATGAAAAAAGACTGGGCGGTGCGGCTAACGTCCTCCATAATATAGTATCCTTAAAGGGGCAGGCCAGGCTCTGCGGTGTGATAGGCGACGACGACCGCGGCAGAGAGGTTATAGAAAACCTCAGTGTCCTGGGATTAAAAACAGATGGAATATTCAAGGATCCCATGCGCTGCACCAGCATCAAGACAAGGGTACTGGGGCATAACCAGCAGATGATGAGGATTGACCGCGAGAAGAAAAAGGCTGTCAATGACGACATAACCCAAAAAATCCTGAGTTACCTGAAGGATAATTTGACCGGGACGGATGCCGTTATTATCGCCGATTACGGGAAGGGGGTAGTAACTCAATCCCTGATGAAGGGTATAAAAGACCTCACGGCGGATACCGATATAATTATCGGGGTTGATCCCAAGCCCTTAAATTTCCATTGTTATCACGGAATAGATGTAATCACCCCTAACCATCATGAGGCGGAGGCATTCTGCAGGTTTGAAATAAATGATGAGGAAAGCCTGGTCCGGGCAGGAAGGAAGATGCTGGACGAATTGGCCTGCAGGTCTGTGCTTATAACACGGGGAAAAGACGGCATGGCGCTGTTTGAAAACGGCAGGGATCCGGAATTTATTCCCACGGAAGCCAGGAAGGTATTTGATGTCTCCGGAGCAGGAGACACTGTTATCGCGACCTTCTGTCTCGGACTGGCATCAGGAATGGATTTTATTTCTGCTGCAATAATGTCAAATATCGCCGCCGGCATTGTTGTAGGAGAGGTGGGGACATCTGTTGTGAAGGTTGATGAGTTGAAAAAGGCGCTTGACCGCCGCTGAATTTCCCGATACTGCTCGGACTGTTTATCTCCTGTTTTAATATCATTAAATTTCTGCGGTTATCTCCTTAAAATTTTCTTGCGTCATCTCTCTTGCTAAAAAACTGAAAATTATCTACAAATATATAATGCCCCTTCCTGAACAGGGCAATAATCCGGGGTTCGACAATGAGCACTCCCAATAAAGCCGAGGATGTAAAACTTATAGCCAGCCTCTTTTCACCTGATAAGGAACTGGTAGACAGGGTTATCAATGAGCTTGAGTCGCTTTTCGGACCCACTGACTGGATAAGCCCATGGCTCTTTTTTGACCGCACAAGATACTATGAAAAGGAGATGGGCTGGCCGCTGCACCGCCGTTTTGTATCATTCAGGGACCTGATCGGACCAGAAGAAATTGTCCGGAAAAAATTAACCACCAACATGGTTGAGAAAAAATATTTAAAAGAGGAAGGAAAGAGGATTATTAATATCGATCCGGGCTATATAACCCTCGAACGCCTGGTCCTTGCAACAGGCAAGAATTACACACACAGGATATATCTCTCTCATGGTATCTATGCTGACCTGACGCTCATTTTTCACGGCAAAAGCTTTAAAGCGATCGATTGGACCTACAGGGATTACGGGGACCCTGCATCCATAGAATATTTCAACGAGGTGCGGGCCAGGTATAAAAATCAGCTCAGGGGGATATCGACATAAAATACAGGACAAAAGGCAGAAGTTGAGAAGATAAGAAGATGAGAAGTTCAGATCATAATAAGCTCAACTTCTCAGCCTCTTAACTTCTTAGCCTCTTAACTTCTTAATTTCTGTTTCAAACGGAGGAATACACATTGATAAAAAGCATGACCGCCTTTGGACGCGGTGAATACGAGTTAAACAACACATTATATTCTGTTGAGATCAAGACCCTCAATAACCGTTACAGGGATATCATAGTAAGGATCCCGAATTCCCTCCAGGAGCTTGAAGAGGAAATCAAGGCCCAGATCTCCTCAAGGGTGAAGAGGGGAAGAATTGAAGTGACGATTCAGGTGGGCAAGAAGGACAAGGAGACAAATTACAACCTTGATCTTAACGTCCCTCTTTTAAAGTCGTACCTTGGCATCTTCAAGCGGATGAGCCATGACTTCGGGTTTAATGAGATGATGCGGTCTGATCACATCTTCCAGATCAAGGACATGATAATCATGAAGCCTGATGAAACCGATCCCGATGAATTGCGGGCATGCATAAATAAGGCTATGGAACAGGCTCTGGACTCCCTGGATGTCATGAGAGATCAGGAGGGCAAGGCGATTGAGGATGATTTTTTACTGAGGCTGGACCTGATCGGAATGCATCTTAATGTCATAGAGGAAAGATCTCCCATCGTAGTAATTGAATACAGGGAAAAATTAAGGAACAGGATAGAGGCCCTGGCGGAAGATATCCAGACTGACGAAGGGAGGCTTTCTCAGGAGATTGCCATATTCGCATCGCGATGCGATATAACCGAAGAGACAGTCCGCACGAGGAGCCACCTCAAGCAGTTCCGCAATTATATGTCAATGGAGGATTCGGTCGGAAGGAGGCTGGATTTTCTCACACAGGAACTGAACCGGGAGATCAACACCATAGCCTCAAAGGCATCCGACTCCCTGATATCCATAAGGGCCGTGGAGGTCAAGGCGGAACTGGAAAAATTGAGGGAACAGATACAGAACGTAGAATAAGGCGCAGGGCAAAGGGCTCAGGGCGCAAGGAAAGGAACAATACAAATGACTCACAAGCTTGTTAATGTAGGTTTCGGAAATTCTGTCGTTTCAAGGCGGGTTGTTGCCATAATATCCCCCAATGCCGCGCCCATGAAGAGGCTGCGGGACGAGGCGCGCCAGGACAAGAGGCTCATCGACGCCACCCAGGGGAGAAAGACAAGGTCCATAATAATCACGGACAGCAATCATGTCATTCTGTCGGCCATTCAGTCGGAGACCATCGCCCAGAGATTCAGCCCTGATATAACCCTGACAAAAGAAGAGATCAAGGATGACAATGATGAAGGGTAATATCTATATATTTTCAGGTCCATCTGGAGCAGGCAAATCCTCCGTCATCAAAGGGTTGATGGCCGGTGTAAAAGGCCTGGGATACTCGATCTCCCACACGAGCAGGCCTCCGAGGCATAGCGAGACAAACGGCGTTGACTATCATTTCGTTAGTGAGGCCGAATTTCGAAGAATGATAGACGAGGGGGCCTTTGTCGAATGGGCGACAGTATATGACCATCTTTACGGCACCTCCTTCGAAGGGCTCAGGTCTCAGACTGAAAAGGGGATGGACGTTATACTCGATATAGACAGCCAGGGTGCAAAGAATATCCGTTCTTTTTTCAGGGACAGCATTCTGATATTTATCCTCCCCCCGTCCCTTGAGGCCCTTGAGCAGAGATTAAGGGCAAGGGCTACTGACAGTGCCGATGTGATAGAGGGAAGATATAAAAAGGCGGTCAGCGACCTGAAAAACTGCGAATGGTATGACTACCTGATCATCAATGACGACCTGGAAAAGGCCATAAGCGATGCCGGGGCCATTATCCTTGCCGACCGGAACAGAAATTCAAGGATGCTGCCGATTGTAAAAAAAATGCTGGGGATATGACTTCTTCATTTTACAATCTCAAATCAAAATTAATATAAGTCAAGCCCTCTGGGCTGAATAATGGGATTTTTTATTGCAGATAGTATTTATCAGAATTCCCCTCTTAGGAATTCTGATAAAATTTATTTCTCTGCGTTCTCCGCGGCTCTGCGGTGAGATAGTTTTTGAATTAGAGAAAAGACATTGAGACACCACATAGAAAAAAACCACAGACACAGCCCCCATCTGATCCCCGGGTTTCACAGCGTGAAAGAGGCCCTTTCGTCCGACAGGATAAAGGTTCACCAAATCTGGATCAGTGAGGGGAGAGACCCTGCAAGGGCAAGGGAGATCCTTGAGATAGCAGGGATTAAAAGGATACCTGTAATCACTAAAAAGATAGACCTGCTCAATGAAGCCCTTCCCGACACCGCCCACCAGGGGATCATCGCGGTTGCAGGTGAATTCAGCTATCTTGAGCTTGAGGACCTGATCGATTCCTCGATAAACAGCCGGGGCCGCCGGGTCCTGATAGCGATAGACCATATCACCGATGAAGGGAATCTCGGGGCGCTGATACGCACTGCCGCGTTCTTCGGGGCCAATGGGATTATGATCCCGAAAGACCGTTCAGCGCAGGTTACCCATTTTGTAATGAAAAGATCGGCAGGGACCTATCTGAACATCCCCATAGCCAGGATCGTTAACCTCTCCAGGGCGCTGGATATCCTTACCGATGAGGGTTTCTGGGTCATAGGGACAGCAGGTGAGGGAACGGAATCCATCTACGGGTTTGACTGGAAAAGGGATATTGTCCTGGTTATGGGCAGCGAGGATAAGGGCATGGGCCATATGACGAGGAACAAATGCCACCAGGTTGTGGGCATACCGTCTTCCGGCAATGCGGAATCGCTTAATGTATCAGTGGCCTGCGGGGTGATACTCTCTGAGATTGCACGTCAGAGGATGGGTGGTTAAAAAAAACCGTCAATCCTCTGCGAAGGATTGGCGGTTAAATTAACCTCAAAAAACATATTAAAAGACTTAAAAAGTCCTTGGAAACTTCCTCATCCTTTTCCTGCGCCTCTTGGCTGCCTTTGCCTGTTTCTTCTTTTTAGCCACGCTTGGCTTATCATAATAACGGCGCTCTTTGATCTCAGAGAAAAAACCCTCCTTGGTAAGCTTTTTCTTAAGGTCCTTAATGGCCCTTTCAAGCTGATTGTTCTGTACAATAACCTTCATAAAATTTTCCTTTTCTTATAAAATGTAAATTCAGGGGTGAAATAACCACAAAAACAAAAAGCATCCCGACTTGCAATGAGATGCTTTTCCATGCCTCTAATATCATTTCGATGATATAAACTATCTGTAACACATTTAAATTACATAGCAAAATCCTCTAAACATGTTTCAGGGGCACGGAAGCACACGGGGGCCGTTAAGGCGCACAAAACGTCCTCAAGTTTCAAAAAGTCTTTATAAATTTCCCCCGTTCCAATTCCAATAAATATCGGAATCACCCCCTTTTCCACATTAATTCGTATAGATTCTTTTGAGGGGATAACAATATATTTTTATTGGTTTATTTGTCAATAAAATTTAAGAGATAATCCAGATTGCTTTTTTGGTCTCCATGCTATTTCCATCCGGCTGTTATCATCAATGCATATAGTAAAAAAAGTTATGAACATTAATAGAAATAGTCAAACTATTCTTTTAAACAGCGCAAGAAACAGACACTATGAACGGGACAAAACAGAAGGAAAGGAGAGAGGGGTTCTATCCCCTTACTTCAGCCTAACTTGGCCAAATAAATCAAATTGCAAAATTAAACCCATACAGTGTGATACATTTAAAATTTCTATTAAAATTTAACATATTGCATAAGCGTAATGTTACACAACTGTCTTATTATCTATTTATGTTACAGTTATGTCATCTTAAAATTTACTATGACCATGAGCATTTTCAACCAGCCCTTATCATAGGGAATATCTTTTCAGCTTCGCCCCTTATTTTTCCATTTTTAATCTGAAATCAAACCCCTCACAGTAATATTACTTGTCATTAAAAATCTTTCTGAAATTAAATGGTTATAACAATAATAGCAACTTATATCTTTTAATAATAAATATAAAAAAAATATATCTGTCAATCATTTAAGAATCATCGAAGTAAGTTTATCTGGTTGGCATAATCATTGAAGTAAGACATTTGAGTTTATATCTAAATTTAAAATAACTGCCAGAAAAGAGAAATCAAATGAATCTTACTATCACTCAATGGATCGAGAGGGGCAAAGACCTGCCCGTATTATCCGGCAGTATCGCTAATATTCTAAGCCTTACTGACGGAGACGACTCGAACGTTTCTCAGATTGCCGATGTTATCAAGCGGGATATCAGCCTTTCGGCAGCTATTCTGAGAATAACAAATTCTGCTGCCTTTGGACTATTAAGAAAAGTTACCACTATAGATCAAGCCGTCATGCTGCTAGGATTTAAATCCTTAAGAAATATAGCGTTAGGTGTAGGTGTTTTCAACCTGTTTCCGCCCAATGAAAAAGATTTCCTTTCCAAAGTGTGGCAGCGTTCACTGGTGACAGGACTGGCAGCACGTGATTTATGTGTGCTGATCAGGGATAAAAGGAAAGAGGATGCCTTTACCATCGGACTTCTCCACGATATCGGATTAGTGGCATTTTATGGTTATGATAAAAACAAGGCATCGGATCTGCTTAAAAGAATTGAAGAAGAAGGCAGAGGAAAACTGCTCGATGAGAAAAATTTTCTGGGACTTGATCATATAGAGGTCGGAAGGCTTCTCGCGGAAAAATGGAAACTGCCTGAAGATATAATTCATGTCCTGGTTCAGCATCACGAAGAGCCGGCAGAGAGCATATCGGATAAAAATAAGAATGGAAAGCTTCCTCAGATTATATATCTTGCCTCCCTGGCAGGGGATATCTTCTACCTGGGTAAAAAAACGGAAAGCATAAAGAAGTTTACTGAAGGTTGTGAGAGGTTGTTAGGTATATCCCCTGATAATGCTGATCATCTTCTTCAGAATATTTATCCGCAACTCATGGAGGTCGCTGCATACTTTGATATTGCCGTCGGATCAGGGAAAAGCTATGAGGAAATACTGTCCATGGTCAATGAGGAGATGGTAAACATCACGATCTCAAACGAAGCCATCAAACATCACCTTACAAATGCATTTGAGCGCGAAAGGGCACTGTCTGCCAGACTTGAGGAGGCCAACAGAAACCTTCAAATGCTGGCAAGCAGGGACCCTTTGACAGGACTCTACAATAGACAATTCCTAAATGAGCTTCTTGATAAGGAATGGAATGGCGCGCAGCGTAGTGGCGAGCCTTTATCTGTTATTATGGCCGATCTGGATAATTTCAAAAGGGTCAACGACAGCTATGGACATCAGGCAGGAGATACAGCACTTAAAAAAGTGTCGGAGGTTCTGGTTGTAAATCTGAGGAAAAGTGATTATCTGGCGCGTTATGGAGGGGAGGAATTCCTGTTTGTCCTGCCTCGCGCCGATTTAACAGCCGCATGCATTGCAGCAGAAAGATTTAGAAAAGCCGTAGAAAAGACCATCATACCCCTTGATGGAGATCAGAGGCTTTCATTAAGCATAAGTTGCGGAGTCTCCACAGTCTATCCTGAAAGGAAAGATCAAAATATAGAGACATTGATTCAAAAGGCTGATAAAGCCCTGTATGAGGCCAAGCGTTTGGGCAAAAACCGGGTAATTTCATATGAGGGTCAGGACATGTCCTTTGGAAAGGTATTATTAATGCATCACCGGTAAGGATGAAGATATGACAGAATCTATAAAAACCATTAAATTAAATATGGATTGGGTGGTTGGCATGAATGACAACAACCCTTCGGCAGGCCGGTTTGCCAGGAGCCCCAAAACGGAAGTTCATAATGAAGAGTTGACTATAGAGGACATAGCTCGCACTTTACAGGCATTGAAAAATTATATCGAATCGAACAGGACGTCTCTGGATATTTCAGTCGACCGGAGAACAGACATGATGGTTGTTAAAATAATCTCTAAAGAAGACGGCAGGGTAATCAGGGAGATACCGTCAGAAGAGATCATTGAACACGCGGCTACGATGAAACGGCTCAAAGGGCTTTTGTTTGAAAAAAAAGTCTGACACAGACCAGGTTCAAGCAAATAGGTGACAATCCTATAATCTCCTGTCAGTAAAAAATCTATTCGCTCCCTAAAAACACCTTCTAGAGATTCTCCGCAATTGAGACCGTCCTGTCGCCTAAGAGATTGACATAACTTCCCAGCTCATTGTCGTACCACCCGTAAATAACCGCCTGCGTTATGGATGTGCTGACCACTGTCTGATCGGCCTTCTCAAGGATTTCCGGCTTGATCCCCCTGATCTTCCTGAGGTCAATCGACACATTCGCCGTCCTGGTGTGGGTCTCATGGCCTTCTATTATAGTCGCTGCCCTGGGCGTGCCTATGATGTCGCTTGAGACATTCTGCTTCTCGGTATACAGCAGATAACCCCTCGGGTCCCTCTTTGCGGCCTCCCTGTAGATTCCGTTTATCGTGTCCCTGCGGATCGTTTCCCCGGACAGCTCCTCCTGGAGGTTAATCACCAGTATTATCAAAGATCCTGTGGTAGTGGGAATGCGGACCGACTCTGCAATGAAGCCTATCTGTTTCATCTCGGGTATCACCAGTGCAAGCGTCCCTGCCGCGCCTGTTGTCGTCAGGATTATATTATTCAGTATGCTCCTGGTCTTTCTCAGGTCTGTCGCGTCGGCCTTGGCCGGCTTATCCAGGACCTCCTGTGAGCTTGTAGCAGCATGCACCGTGGCCATTGAAGCGGTAAGGATATTCTTCGGGCCGAAGTGATCGATAAGAGGCTTCATCATGTGGGCAAGGCATGATGTGGTGCATGAGGCGGATGAGATGATATTGTGGCGCCTGGGGTCATAGTCACTGTCATTCACACCCATGACTGTTGTCACCGCGTCATCCGGCATGGGTTTGCTCTTGTCCTTAATCTTAAAGGGAGCTGATGCTATAACCTTGCGGGCGCCTCCGTCAAAATGCCCCCTTAGGGAGCCCTTTGAGTTATCCGCGGGGACCGTGGGGTCAAGAAACTGGCCTGTGGCGTCCACCACGATCTTCACCCCGTGCCTGTCCCACTCGATCTCCTTGGGGTTCCTCTTTTCCCTGAGGATCGTCACTGGTATGCCGTCTATCTTCATTGTCCCCTTTTCATCGTTAAGGTCAGTGATCACGCTGCTCGCCTTGTGGCCGTAGAGATACCACTGGAGTGACCCGTAGGTGGAATCATTTTCAATATAATCCGCCAGGTCTTCAATGGACCTTCCCACCTTTCTGCCCATATTGACTACAATCTCATCAAAATACTTCCTTCCTATGTGGTGCCACAGGGTGAGTTTGCCGATCCTTCCCAGTCCGTTGATGCCTAAGTTTAACCCGCTTTGCTTTCTTTGTTCAGTCTTAATCTCCATTGGCTATAACCTCCTTGCGACTTCTTGAATTTCTAGTTTTCCCGAGTAAATTGATCCTTCACGACCGTCAATGCTTAGCCAGTCCCCTGCCTTTAAATGCACCTGATCAAGGGAGCAGGTGCTGTCCTTTTCCATGCATACAAGGTTTCCGCAGCCTACAACGCACGTCTTTTCCAGCCTGTGGGCTACTATTGACGCATGGGATGTCGATCCTCCCCTGGCTGTAAGAAGACCGTCCGTCTCATAGATCTCCTCGATGTCATCAGGAACCGTGTCTCCCCTGATAAGTATCAATGGCGTCCTGGGCTCTTTTTTTCTCCACTTATGGATCTCCGCAAGATTAAATACCGCCCTGCCCGTCATGGCACCTCCGCTTACCCCTATGCCGTGGCCGAGCAGCCTTTCCCTGGTGTCCGGTTCGATCACAAAGGAGAGAAGCGTCTTCCTCTCCCTTATATCCATATCACGCGTCTGCAAAAAATACAGCTTTTTATCGTCATCGGATTCAAAGGTGAACTCCATCTCCTGGGGGCTCCAGTTCCTTGTATAAATAAGTTCCTTTGCAAGATTTCTTATCCTCTTATATATCCCTGGAAAGGCATTTTCAAGAGTTCTGTCAGACTCCCTGTTTTCTATCTCAGCCTGCTTGTTGGATATGGGCAGCGTCTTTACAAGCCCTGAAACCACATCCTCGCCCTGGTTGCCCAGTGAGTAATCTCCCCACAGGTTGATGATATCCTCGGAAACCCTGGGGCTGTGCGTGAAGACCACCCCTGACCCTGAATTGGGCCCGAGGTTCCCGTAAACCATTGACTGGATCGTCACCGCCGTTCCCCAGTCGTCCGAGATGCCCATTATCTTCCGGTATGTCCTGGCCTTGGATGTGTTCCATGATTCAAAGACCTTTATCATGGTCAGATAAAGCTGCTTGAAGGGCGATTCTTCAATCTTAATGCCGTGATCCAGAATAAAATCCCTGTAGGACAGGGCAATCCTCTTCATCTGATCCCCGGAAAATTCTATCTTGTGGGGTATGCCTAACCGTTCCTTGTATCCGCCTATGATATCATCAAAGTCATTCCGTTTAAGATCAAAGGTCATGCCCCAGGATTGCATGAATCTCCTGTAGCAGTCCCATGGGAACCACTCTTCTCCTGTCATGGAAATCATCCCGTTGACTATCTTTTCATTGATCCCGACATTAAGAAATGTATTCATCATGCCGGGCAGCGATATGGGCGACCCGCTCCTTACTGAAAATAGCAGCGGATTTTTCGGCTTACCGAAGTATTTTCCCGTAATCAGCTCAATGACCGATATCTCCCTGTTAAGCTGGTCCTGGAGATTTTTAAAGGCCGGCGGATAGGTCTCTATGACCTCACGGTACCTGAACACCTCGGTGGTTATAATGAATCCCGGTGGAACGGGGAAGCCGTATTTGCTCAATCTAACCAGGTTAAGGCCTTTGTTGCCCAGGTGAATAAGGCTGGAACCCCTTTTATTTTCCGATAAAATAGGAGTGACTGCCTTCTGGGGATCATAATTTAACAGGAGGTCCAGTTCATTCTTTGGAAGCTTATCAGCCTGTCTGAACAGGGTGTTCATGATTCGACCTAAAAAGACATCAAGCTGCTGAAGGCCGAGCGACGATGATATTCTCTCCCTTAAAAACACCTCTGACACCCTGTGTATCAGTTTGTTCTCATCAAAGTTCTCGCCGACCGGCATGTACTTGGGAAGAAGCTCCCCTTGAGGAAGCGCCCTGATTATCTTTATGAGATTCTGCTGATGGATGGCCGTAAAATAGTCATTCACTATGTTGCTGACCGCCTGTGAAAAGCCGCGGAAGATATCGAGAAACTGGGTAAAGGAAAACCCGGCAATCCCCAGAGAGTTGTTCAGGAGCTCCAGCTGCTTGTCTATCTCCGAGGATAAAAGACCGTCAAGCTTCAGCGCCTTGTTGAAAAGCACCAGATAAGAATGGATATGGAAAAAGGTGTCCCTTGTGATCAGTTCAAGATCAATCCCCGCCACCAGCTCTTCAAAAAGGGTATTTGCAAGTGATTCGAGACGAAAGGTCAGCCCCAGCGTGTCAAATTTCTTCTCATAATAGCTTCCGTACATGGAGGGGATGTCCACGGTAAAATGACGCTTGTGATATATATCCTCGCGTATATCAAATTTGTCCCCGGAGAGGATGGAGCCTTTTAATTTTTCAAGATAGGAAAGAAGATTGAAAAGTCTATTCCTCGTATCCGATCCGGCAAGCGCGGTCCTCAGCTCGCTGATATCCGGAAATTCGCTCTGTTGAAGTGTTGAAAGGTAGTCGTCGATCTCAAGAAAATCCAGGGTGTATTTCCTGTGAAGGAGCCTGTAGAATGATACGGCAAGCCTGACCCTCTCCAGGTCATCTTCCGTAAAGCCCGTCATCCCCTCAACGGCCCTGCTGATCTGATCATCATTTATTTTCAGAAGGTCCTGTATCTCGTTTAATCCCTCCGCCTCAAAGAGCCCTTGAACAATCCTGTGGACCCCGTCCACATGAGGCCCCTCAGTGAAGATCTCGGAGTAAACGACCTGAGGCATAAAGGGTTCAACCCCCTCCTTCTTACCGGTCCGCCAGAATTCCAGGGTACCTTCCATAAGGGACACTATCTGGTTGCTGCTCTCAACATGGCTCTGCTTTCTCACAAAGTGGATCAGTGCGTCCTTGCGCAGGGAAATCTCATCAAGCTTTGTTGATATGTCCCTCAGCTGCCCTTCGGCGCCTATGTCGTTAAAGAACACGGGGAAGAGACGCATCAGCTGCTTGGTGAGGTTGTATACGTTCCCTATATCGCTGTTCAGGAAATATGTGATGTCCCTCGGAAAAAGGTCGGTATCCTTGATATATACCCCGCAGAAAGACAGGTAGATTATAAGGGACGAAATCATCTTCTTGGACCATTTGGGATTAAGCTCAATGATCTCCATCCAGGTCCTTATGTTCTGTATGTGGGCTGGGTTGACCATCACCTGCCACCTGTCGCTGACGCCCTTCATATCCGGAGTCTGAAAACCCAGCTCTATGACGGAATCCAGGAAATATGCCACAAGATCGCTCTCGTCGGTCTTGTATATGGCCTTGCCCACGTTCTGCATGCAGTTCAGGGCGGTCCCCGGATATTTCCTCACACTTTCCCTCAGAATATCGAATGTCTTGTTTATCAGGGGTTTCATCTGGTCCGGTTTCAGGCTCCCGATTAAAAAGGAGAGTATCCGGTTGATCTCCCTTAATGTGTCTTCATGGATCGAAGAAAGCCCGGCATTGTTCATGATATGAAACAGGAATATCAGTTTCCAGTAATCGCCGTAGCCTGTCTCCTGGCCTGCCCTCTGAAGCTTTCTTGGAAGGTCCCTGTAAACATCGGCGATCTGCCTGTATCCCGGCAGGTGCGCCAGGCCCTCCTGAAGCAATCGCAGGTCATGCCCCTTCTCTTTCATCGCCTGCTCAAGCTCATACTGGTAGGATTTCAACTGCTCATGGGAGATCGGCCTGAATATCTCTTTAACAGTGTCCGAATAAGCAGCCCCGTGGTTAACCTCCCTTGTAAACCAAATAAAAGGATCCTCCTCCTCAAGCCACCACTCATAGGAATCCTTCAGGTATTTCACCAGCAGCTGATCTGCCTGGTTGAGGCAATCTTCGGGGGGCGTTGTATCCGCGAACACCTTGATCATCCTGTTCAGCTGATAATAGCTCTTAACAAAAAGGCTGAAGTTATCCCTGTCAAGACAGCTTATCCTGTTAAAGCCGTATCCCAGGGCAGGTGAGAAATCGGCAATATCGTTTCCTGAACTGCTTACGATCTTCTGCAGAAAGAGGAGCAGATTATCGACTGCGTCTGCCTTGACATCAGCATCGGGCGCGGAGACCAGGGCCTCCAGAAAGATATCGATCAGTAGCTGAGCTGATACAGGCCCCCTGGGGTGGCCTGTCATGAGATGGAAATAGTCCAGCGAATATCCCCTTGCCTCCTTCACAATAAAAGCCCAGTTTCTGTAGGGGTGGCAAACCTCGGTGAGAAAGGTGTTGAGCCCCTCCATGATGCCCTGATACTTCGACATCACTTCCTTAAGTGGTTCATATCTCTCGCTTATGGTGACATCCACCCTGCTGCATTCAATATTAACTTCAAGGGCCTTGGAAGGCATTTTAATACGCTCCCTGCTTAGGTGTGGTTATATTTTAAGTTTTATTCAAACTGGCGCCCATCCATAAATCGGCTGTTTTTGATAGCATAAATCCGAGGTATTTCAGGATGAACACTGACTGGTTAGTTAATATGCCGCATTATAGCAAAGAAGCACATTTAAGACAAAATATTTATTCAAGAATCATGCCGAAAAAAGGCAAATAATAATTAGGGGTTGAAGGATTGTAAGAGTTGGAAGGGAGTAACGAGGGCGATCAGAAACTGGCGCCTTCCAAAAACTATTTTGATTGATTTCATGGTCTTCCTAACGTAACCCCTCCCATCCTCCCCTTATCCTAAGGGGAGGAGAAAACTCCCATTAATTAAAAAATGAACCATGATATCGTACAGAAAGAAGCACTCTGTCTTCCCGCACATTTTATTAACATGATCACGCCTTTTTAGGCAGCTTTACCGTAGCGAAGCCTTCCTGGATAATATAGTTGTCCAGTGTTATGTCCCACCAGGTAAGGTCGACAAAATACTCGCTGCCTTTCTGGTATTTAGCGGTTACACAGGCATTGCATACAAGAAGGTCGTTCTCCAGTACATGCCAGTTGGCGCGTTTGCCCTTCATGGATGGAACCTTATCCATGTACGGGCGCTTTTCAAAGAGGTCGGGGAAATACTTATCCGGGATATCAGGGATCCTTGTAGGGGAAGCCTGGAAATTGATGGATGAGTCGCTGCCTGGCGGTATCTCCATGATATCCCATCCGACCCTGTGGAGCCAGCCGTCGTCGCCCATCCAGTCGGAGATCATCCCTGCGGCTAATTTTGCTGCAACGGAATTCTGGAAAACCGAGCGCCCGTCTCTGAGTGCGATCTCCTTGGTCACCGGATTGGGGCCAAGGTCAGAGGGCTCCCATCCCTTGTTTTTATCCATGGGGGGTGCGCCCTGACCGCCTTCAGGCCCGCCCCCGGGCGGTCCGCCGGCGGCCTTGTTATCACCGGATTCCGGAAGTATCCATATCCCGTACTCGTTCTTCTTCATTTTTGCAAATATCTTCGGGTCAAGGACATTTTTCTTAATGTCAATGGCAGCCTGGGGTGCGCTCATCGTCATTCCCCCGCCCTGTCCGCCCAAAATCATCGGCCCCACTGCCTTGGGGGCAAGCATCTCGCCGACCTTGACCTCATCCCAGTAAAGGGTTTCAGCCCCCCTGACCTTCTCATTTTTCCACATCCCTATTATCTTTTCCCAGTCCTTGTCCGTGTACTTGTACTTGGGACGTGCCCACCAGTTCGGGCTTTCCCAGGCCATAACCCCATCCGTATTTCTCTTTGCCTTGTCTTTGTGGCGGCGAAAGCTCTCTTTGAGGACGTTGGCGCCGTCGGCCACCAGTTCGCCTTTCTGGTTGAAGACCCTGGCCTTCCCGCTCATCACAAATGTGCGGTAATAGCTCCCCTCGGCAGGGGTGATGTCCCAGCAACGCTGGTAATCCACAACCTGATAAAGGGTGTCGCCCTCATAAAAGGGTTTGTAATAGCTGTTAACATCATTATGTGAACTTACCACAAGGAAGTCGGCGAACCCCTTGTCTTTAACCATAGCCGGCATTACCTCCAGCGATGAGATCATGGGGAATGCGAACAGGTCTCCGTATTTTGTCTTTTTTGCATATGACCTGTCCAGGAACAGCGGGTTGTCGCCCACATTGGCCTTTGCTATCCCCTCCATGTCACTGGCGGTGATCTTGCTGGCACGACCTATGCCGACGTTGCCGGTCAGTTTGCCCGACACAAGGTCGCTGATGTTTACCTCTCCCTTCTTCTCGACCTTCTCACAGGCCGCCATGAATTCCTTTATGATCTTCGCATCCTCATCATCGTATTTGCCGGGATAGTAAAATTCCCAGTCGCTCCATTTGCCGTCCCCTGCCTTTTGTGCGCTGCCTGTCTGTGCCCATGAGCTCCCCGCAAAATTCATGCCCATTCCAAGGGCAGCAGTCCCTCCGCATAGAATCCTTATGAAACCTCGTCTTGTTAATTGAGACATTTTCCCCTCCTCCTTTATAGTATTTTATTTGGACCTAAAATCTTTAAGTTTTGTATATTCGATAAGCTGGTCAAGCGTCTTTAGCGTGAACACCTTTCCTCTTGTTGCCAGGATCATCTTTTTCATGTCCTCGCGACGAACTCCGAAACCCCTTCCGCCTATACAGGCAATGACCTCATATTTTGGATTGTCCTCAATCCTACCGGCAAGGCTAAGTTCTCCGAGGTGCTGAATACGGGTTACTTTATCCCTTGCAGTACCGTCGTCTTCTGTAATCTTGGCTTCAATGATGATCTGCGGGTTGAACTCGCTTGGGATAATGAAATCAGGAGCCTGATCAAACCCCTCAATGCGTTCCGCCCTTTTTGTTTTACGGTAACTTATACTTGCTTTGGCCAAGACATCCTCAATAGCCGATTCAAGACTGTCACCGACAAGTTCACTCACCGAATCGCGATGACCGGCAAAGGGTCTCCCAAGAAATCGTTCATAAAGAAGCATGGCGTAAGGAGCGCCCATAGCAGCGATGGTTTTTATGCTGTCAGTCCCGCGCCTGGTATCGGCTTTGTTCAAACGATGCAACTGGTCCTCATTGACTTGGGGAACGCCCTCACTCAGCATAATGCACGCAGTTTCGATCAATGCCTTAATTCTTTCTTTGGATAACCCATTTAGTTTGAGCGTCGTTTCCGGCGACATCCTAATCTTTCTATCAAGGCTCCTGACAAATCCCTGGTTCACGTTCACTCCAGTTCGTTGAGTCGCAACATAACCCCATTCCGGTGGCGTAAAACCGAGCATCGCACGAATAACCACTATAGAAATAGGCTCTGATAACGATGCCTTAAGTACCTTTTCAGGCTCGAACTCGTAGAATCCTTTTGTCGCTGATTTTAATGCCTCATAACCCTTTTCAAATACGGGATATTCAACAAAGCCAATGCCCTTCGGCATCACCAGAAATTCAGACTCCAGACATGAGAATACGGCATCAACATAACTTTCCGCATCTTCCAGTATTTCATCAATGGATACTTCAAAAGGATATTTCTGCATAAGAATCTCCAAGTTTTCCAAAATTTTCACTGATTGCCGAAGCAGGCATCTCTCGGGACGAATCCACTTGTATGGCAAGGCATTTCTCTATCTCAGTCCATCCTCCAAAATCCGAGATCCAGGATGAAACCTTAGACAATCGTTTCAAAACATCAAGATTCCTGTCCCAGGTTTGACGAAGATTCCATACTGCCAGGCGTATAAGATGACCGAAGGCAATGCATCTGATATCTCCGGCAGTCAACACAACATTTCCGGAACGCAGTCTGGCTAAATCTTCATTTACCAGTTCCGCAATATCATCTATTGTATCTACTATCCATTTTCTTAGAACAGTTCCTGTTGTTCTGCATACGAAAACACTATCTATTATAGAGGAGCCTGTTCCATTAATGTGGATGGACGCCCCCATTTCGGCAGGGCAAGGCAGGGATGCCGTACATGTCAGACCCGAATCAAGGATAGCAACCGCGATAGGGCCGTAGGCAACTAAATCATTATGGTGGTAGGTGAAAACGAGAGGCGATCCTGGTTTCAGTGCCCTTGCCATCTTCTGAAAAACGGATGACAGGCCTTGCGTGAAATGTTCAATCCCCCTTCCCATATCTTCGTTTCCTGTCAATTCCTGAGGATTACGGGTAGAAAGTCCTGCAAATGCGACGGGTTCGGTTGTTATGAGATGACGAAGCCATACATAGCAGAAGTCCATTAACTCTGCATATTGAACGTTTCCAAAATAAGGCGGATCAGTGAAGACCGCATCCAAGGTCGCCGGGGCAAATTCTGATTGAGCAGCATCGTCACAATGAAGAGAAACATTTCGGCTTTCAGCACCATGCGTACCGTTTGGGTTATCGCCGATCCATTCACCCTTAATCCGGACAATCTCCTTTATTCCGCCCCGATGTCTGATTTCAAAGGGGTCATCACAATAGGACTTTGCCTTACGGAACTTCTCGATGATATTTGCCCAACCGCCACTGCCTATACAGATGTTTTTATTCGAGTCTGTTATCCCAAGCAGATTGGATTCACACTGAATTAATCCCACAGGAAATCCATGAACCGAAAAAATATCAAGGGACTTAAGCGCCATTGAATCGTAACGGCAAAGCATATTTTGGTAGCGCAATAGATCGGAAAGATTGGTGGCAAGTGCGTTTCTGACCCGCTCGTTGGTTGTTTCTGCGATCATCCTGGCGGACAATTCCAAACCAAGGAGTTGCCTGGGATTAAACATCTCCCTGTAATGTTTATATCCCCATCTATGAAGCCTGTTTGTCTCATCGCCTGTTGGGATTTCATCATCAGGAACATATATTGAGCGTATGCCTGCTGATTTTGCCTCTGCTTGACACAACCTGTCGAAATCTTCTGAATCAGGGATCTTGAAAAACCTCCCAGTGTGTTGTCCTTTGCAATGGGGGCAATAGTATTCGAGGGCAAAAATACGATGTTTGGGTGGCCCCAATGACTTATCAGGAAAAGTGTTGATTGTCTTACAATCAGGGCACTCACAGCGGTTGCGCTTCGCCGGGCCTTCCGATAAAAGCATAGCGCCGCAATACCGGCATTCCCCCGGCTCTTTTCGATCCACGGTTTCATTCAACTGCCCGCATGCATGACATATAAAAACCTTCTTTGGATGTCTTGAATCGGATGCCAAAAGATAGCCGGGGAAAAGATCGATAGATCGGCTGCATTTCCTGCAGGAGATTATTTTCACCCAAAGGAAATATTTTACCTTTGCATCCTGACTTCCACAAAGTACACATCGAGTACGATAAAGATGTCCGATCTCCTTTTCTATTTGCCCACGCAACGAACTAGCCTCTTTTTCATACTCATCCAGGTTGAGATGCTCAATCTCCTGTTTGACAATCCAATAGGCCATGGGGTTGATATCAAATCCTGTAATATCACAGCCAAGCCTATTAGCCTCAATGAGTGGAGTGCCTCCGCCCATGAATGGATCAGCAATCTTTATCCCTTTCAGATTGTTTGCTTTGTAAAAGGATTCCTGCAAGGGTTTATTAAGGAATTCTGAAAGCAACAGGCCGCGGAACAGAGTTCCCGGCCTCCTGGCAAACCATTTATGGACGGCAATAATAGGGCGGTAGTTTTGTTGTATCTGCTTTTCTCGAAGTGCAAGATTGGCGATAAAAGGTATGTCAAAATCTTTTTCAATCATTAATTTAATGCCGCCTCTTTTTGATATCCGGATAGACTGGATGACGCCTGTCGGATTAGGACAAAACCTGTTTTGTAGATTGTTTTATCATATAGATTTTTGAATGAAAAGGATATTGGAGCAATTATTCGTTTCCCGTCGTTGGCCATAGCCACAGGGTATGCCAGTCATATCCAAGAAGAAAATGTCGGTTCGCTCTAGGCATTTGAGGATCCCCTATTTTTATAAAAGGGCTCGTTTCAACATCAAAAACAGGTGTTATAGCCTTAAAATATATGGGGTTTTGAATACATTTCTTAATCATCTAAATTAGTTACCTTGGTCCAACCCCAAAATCTTCATGTCCCTTGATATTCCTTGTTCCCAAGAGTTATTTACTTATTTATGGACGTCCCACTCATCCCGCAGAGCCGACCTGTAACAGTTTAGCGGTTTTGGGAAACAAAAAATAAGAAAAAAATACGAATCCGCAAAGAAATTGCTTGCAATGCGGATTTTTTTGTGTAAAATACGTGAGTATAAATACTCACGTGATGGAGGAATA
>Ga0209287_10000111_pt1 | contig 51845 bp, 49 predicted proteins | sample PPLLak3cmMay2015_2_FD_187255 | JGI IMG/M metagenome (GOLD analysis project Ga0209287, IMG submission 187255) | Freshwater sediment microbial communities from Prairie Pothole Lake near Jamestown, North Dakota, USA - PPLs Lake P8 Core (1) Depth... | ecosystem: Environmental > Aquatic > Freshwater... | reverse complement strand
TGAAAGAGAGAATAAAAGGGAGAGCAATGATTAACACCTTTCAAATGAATCCGGCGATTTTCGAAACAGGTCTAAAGCCTACAGGCAATTCAAAGACAACCGAAAACACCGGGGACAGTCTGTTCAGCAACCTGTTGAATAACATGAACACTGCCCGGGAAACAGGTGCGGGTTCTTCAGGCTCTTCTCCTTCCACGGACAAATTTTCTGCAAACACTGCTGTCACCGACGAAAGCGCATTTTCAGCAAACAATTCAACCGGCCTGATAAATAATACCGGGAAAGAATCCGATCAGGCGTCTTTTCAATCTTCCGATTTTCTGCTGCCGCAATCGGCCATGCCTAATCTCGTATCCTTTCTTGCAAACAAGGGCTTCTCAACTGAACAGATCGACCGGATACTCCTTTCATCACGGAATGATCAGGGCCTTATACAGATACATAAACTTGTGACCGCGATTCAATCGGCCAAGGCCGGGGCGCTTTCGGATGGGTCCGGGCTTATTATAGAAGCAGCCTCTGTTCCAAAGGTCCAGGAACTACTCTTTAACATGGGCCTGGGGGTGGGAGAGGTCAAGGCGACTATTGAAAAGGCAGGCGATCAAAGGGGCGGTATATCCCTGGACAAAATGGCTGAGGCCTTAAACGGGCAATTACAGGGATCTGTGTCAAAAACCGAGCTTGTCTCATTACTTGAACAGAACAATATCAGCATGACTTCACAGTCAGCCGGTATTGCCGCTGTTGTTTCTGACATAACCGGCAATAACAGTCTTAGTTCACAGATATCCAATCCGACAAATGGAATACCCGGTGTAGAAACAGGCATCACTGCTATTCCAAGGTTGTCTAATGCTGCCGGGGCCGGGATTGAACTGAGTAATGACATCAGCCTTAATAGAGGTGGATCTGAGACTATTTCGGATGCGTCTGGTCTGAAAAATAGTACCAGCAGCGACTTACAGGGCTATGATATCAACAAGGCCGCTATTGAACTGAAAAAGGAATTCATGGATTTTGTTAACGGTTCATCCAGGGGCATGGATGGAGCAGAAAAACAGAAAATAGCGATCTTATTAAAAGAGAAGGTTGTGCAGGCACAGGAATCAAACCAACTCAAGGAGATGGCTGATATTGATAACACGGGCGCAAATCCATTAAAAGCCGCGGCACAGGTCCCGGCGCAGGACGGCAGTCCGATAGCACGGGCATTATCAAGCGGGCAGAGGCAATGGGTAAAGGGCGATGAAGGCAAGATAATCGATATCCTTAATGGAGATAAGCAGCTTGATATTAAGGTTTCCAGCCAGGAAATAACCCCGGAAGAGCGTGAAATAATGAAGGACCCTGCCGGATTTTTAAAACAGGCGGACCGGAAGACCGGGCAGGAGATGCTTAACGGCATCAGTGACGGCAAGACAGTATCCCAGACAGAAACGAATGAAATGACGGATATGCAAGATGGTCTTTTGAATATAAGGGAGACTCATACAATCGATTTAACCTCCCAGAATACTGCCAGGGTTTCGGATGGCATTGAACTTAAAGGCCATGTTAAAACCGCCTATAATCTCCCGGAACCTTTGCCCAGGGTATTTGACCGTATGGTCATAATGATCAAAAACGGCGAGCAGACAGGGAAACTGATGATACAGCCGCCGGAGCTGGGCAAGATCGATATAGATCTCTCGATAAAGAGCGGACATGTCCAGGCCAATCTCACCACTGAGAATCTGGCGGTGAAGGAGATTATTGAGGCCAATCTGAATCAGCTGAAACAGCAGCTGAATGACCAGGGACTGATCGTGGAGCAGTTAAACGTTTCGGTTGGTTCACATAACAGGCAGTTTGGAGAGGAATACGGACAGGCCGGGAAGAGCGGAAAAGGATCATCCCGGTCCGGCGCGGCTGGTATAGAGGAAACCGCGGCGATGGATGAAGGGGCAACCCTGGATATTTTGACCGGCAGATACAGGGTAGACCTGCGCGTCTAGAAGGGTTTGAAAGGAGAGTATCATGATATCAGGAATCAGCGGAGTAACGGATTATGTCGACAATACTGAAACGGCGACTGCCACATCCCTTGGGGATTCCATGGGCAGGGATACATTCATAAAACTGTTTCTGACACAGCTTCAGAATCAGGACCCCCTGAACCCCATGGACGCGACACAGCTCAGCGCCCAGCTGGCGCAGTTCAGCAGCCTCGAACAGCTTTATAACGCCAATGAAAGCCTTGAAACCCTGATAGATTCCCAGGACAGCAGCAACAGGTACCGGGTCCTGGATCTTATCGGCAAGGAGGTTGAGGCGGATGGAGATGTATTATCTCTCGGGGATGCAGGGGGCGCATCAGGAAGTTTTACAATAGAAAACGATGCGAATTGCGCCGCGGTAATATATGACGCGAATGGAAACCCCATAAAGACAATAGACCTGGGAAGACTGGATGCCGGCGATCATACATTCAGCTGGGACGGCACGAAGCAGAACGGGGATGAAGTGGATAAGGGAAAATACGGCTTTGAGATCGTGGCCGAAGACTCAGCCGGGAAGGCTGTTTCGGCAGAGACAAGGGTCAGGGGCATTGTAGACAGGGTAAGTCTTGACGGAGATGAACCCACACTCTATGTCGGTTCCCTGGCTCTTACACTCTCGGAGATAACGGATATAACTCTGGCGGAGCAATAGGCATTTATCTCCGCCGGGACGGGAATATTAAGGATCAATATTTTATCAAGGACATACAGGAGGATTAAAAAATGGCACTATCAAGCGCACTGTTTTCAGGGATAAGCGGACTGAGTAGTCTGGGTTCCGCCATGCAGGTTATCGGCGATAACATCGCCAACGTAAACACAGTAGGATTCAAGGGGAGCACATTTACTTTTCAGGACCTTTTAAGCCAGGCCATGTTTACAAGGGCAGGGACATCGCAGGTTGGCAGAGGCACGGCACTTTCGGATATCGTTTCCAATTTTGAGCAGGGTTCCTTTGAATCAACCGGCAATACCACTGATCTGGCCATAGGAGGCGATGGGTTTTTTGCTGTAAGAGAGGCCGGCAGCGACAGCCTCTTTTACACAAGGGCGGGTAATTTCCGTTTTGATGAGGATGGCGCCCTTGTAAATCCGGAAGGCTATGTGGTGCAGGGCTGGTCTGTTGATGAAGAAGGGAATATTACGGGCACAACAAGAGACATAGCATTGACCTCCTTTACCTCCCAGCCTGAGGCAACTAGTGATGCTACTATAATAACCAACCTGGACAAGGACAGCATTAGTAATATAGCCGATTTATCAGCCATAGGCGCAGGGGGAGCCTGGGATGGGACAGCAACAACACCTATGCCGGCAACAAATTACGAATATCAATCAACGGTCAAGGTCTATGACGCGCTGGGAAGCACCCATGATATCACGGTTTATTATGATAAGGTTGCGGGGTCTCAGTGGGAGTATGTCGTTACCTGCAACCCCAGTGAGGACCTCAGGGCAAGTTTTAACGCTACCACGTCGGCCGGTATGCTTGCGCGAGGCACTATTACCTTCAGCGAGAGCAACGGCACCATTACGGACTTAACCATGTCCAGGCTGACAGCGCCCGGTACCTGGACCCCCCTGACCACAGCCAATGTAAATTCTGAAGGCTTTTATGAGTTCCAGGCGGATTTTATCGGCGGCACTACTACTAGTACAGTACAGGACCTTGCCCTTGATATCGGTACCAGGTGGAATGGAACAGCCCAGGTCCCTGATTCCCTGGCGACCACGCAGTACGCCAGCGCTTCTACAACCGTGTTCCAGTCCGCTAACGGATACGGGGCCGGCGCCCTGCAGGGTGTAGATGTGGATGTGGACGGGCTCATAACAGGATCCTATTCAAACGGCCAGGTACTCCCATTATACAAACTGGCCCTGGCAAAGTTCCAGAGTGTAACAAACCTGAAGAAAGAGGGCGGGAACCTCTACAGTGAGACAAGACAGAGCGGCCAGGCTACAACCAGCCTGCCCGGCACAAACGGACTGGGCAGCATCGCGCCGAACTCCCTCGAGCAGTCCAACGTGGATATTGCCAACGAGTTTGTAAAGATGATCACGACCCAGAGGGGTTTCCAGGCCAATTCCAAGATCATCACGGTAACGGATGACATGCTGGCCGAGCTTATCAACCTGAAACGTTAATTTTCTTAATTAATATATTACAGGGAGGCGGATTGAAATAAATCCGCCTCCATAATCTCTTCCACCCTCCATATCTTCAGGGTGCTTGCCCCTGAAACCGTCATGTAGCGGGTATCCAATATTTTGACATCTGAAGGGCACTTCTTTCGCGTTCTGCCCGTCAATATCCTGACGTAGGACAGGATATTTTCCAGGAAATCTGCAAATGCGCTTCCGGCTCAGCCTTATGCGGCATATCTCCGGTATTAGGAAATAATTATAATAATATTATTCAGTTAGCCCATGATGTCTCTTAAGGCGGGAATTTCCGCCTGTTAAGCGCGAGTTTCAGGGGTGCAGGGTTAAATTTCCAGTTAAATCAAATTGTTAATCAAAAGCCGGTGATGCTTAAGCCGGTTTTCTGTCTTGGCCCCTGATTGTCTGGCACGGAGGTTGCTTTAATGATCAGCAATAAAAAGGTTTCAAGGCACGCAGGAAGATATTCTGCTGAAAATCATTGAAATGGAGAGTAAAACATGGCGGAAAAGGCAAAAAAAAGGGATGAAAGACAGGAAGAAAAGGATGAACAGGAAGTAGAACAGGAAGCCGCGCCTAAGAAGGGTCTGCCCATAAATATAATTATCATAGGCATCCTGGCTGTTTGTCTGGTGGGCGGCGGATTGTTTGTCTGGAAGTCAGGGCTTTTATCCAAATTTACCGGCAAGGATGGGGCCAAGACAGAAGAGGCTGAAGACTCGGAAGAGACAGAGGGCGCCGCAGGGGAACTCGGTTCGATCTACGAACTTGAGACCTTCATCGTCAACCTCTCAGGCGACAGCGGGAATCATTACCTCAAGGTAAAGGTCAGTCTTGAAATGAACAACGCAGAGCTTAATCTTGAGATAGAGAAGAGGCTCCCCCAGTTCCGTGATTCCATACTGACGCTGTTAAGCAGCAAGACCATGGATGATGTCAAGACCCTTGAGGGGAAGGCCCAGATCAGGGCGGAGATAATCACCATGCTGAATCAGTATCTCAAAACCGGCAAGATAACCAACGTGTACTTCGGCGATTTCATAGTTCAATAGCATTCATAATTTCAGGGATTCAAGCCCTGTTATTAAAAGGGCACTAAAAAGGGATTTGCAATATGAATAAGCTGTTATCTCAGGATGAGGTGGATTCCCTGTTGAAGGGACTTGATACAGGAGACATATCCACATTCGGTGAGTTTGAGGGAAGCGGAGAGGATCTTCCGCTTTATGACTGGGCGACCGCCGGCCTGAACATCAGAGGCAACATGCCTCTTCTCGAAGTGGTCAACAGCCGTTTCAGCCAGAAATTCAGGGGCACACTCTCCAATGCGCTTCGAAAGATGATCGATGTTACGCCCGATCCCGTAGCGACCGTAAAATACCGTGATTTCCAGAAATCGCTGCCTGTTCCGACCAGCATGCACCTGTTCAAGATGGAGCCTTTAAGAGGGCTGGGGATACTTGTTGTGGAAAGCCGGCTTGTTTTCAGCCTTGTCGAGGCGTTCTTCGGCGGGAGCGGCAGCGGATCTACAAAGATCGAGGGCAGGGAATTCACTTCAATAGAGAAGAAGATTATTGAAAAGGTAGTTCAGATGGCCCTCTTCAACCTGGTCGAGGCGTGGGAGGAGATCAACCCGATAAAAACCGAGTTTGTCCGTTCTGAGAGCAATCCCCTCATAGTCAATGTGGTGCCGGGCGAGGAACTGTTGATATCATCCAAGTTTGAAATAGAGATGAATAAGGTTCTGGGAAATATAATCATATGCGTGCCCTACACCGCGTACCAGCCCATAAGAAACAAGCTCGCCGGCCATTACAGGGATGAAAGCCAGGTCACCCAGCTTGACAGGGCATGGATTGAAGGCCTTCAGCGCAAGCTGATGGGCACGCAGGTTGAAATGGTCATAAACCTCGGCCGTTCATCGCTTTCCGTCAAGGATTTTATGAATCTGAAGGAGGGCGATATCATCGTCCTGGATAATGAAAGCACGAAGCCTATCACGGCCCAGGTGGAGGGCATACCGCTGTATGAAGGCTTCGCCGGCAGATATAAGAATAAAAAGGTTTTTAAGGTTGAACAGCCTTATATTTCACAGGTCTAATAAACCATTTAATTAAGAGGTAAACCCATGAGTGATAAGAGGACATCGGAAGACAACAGGATATCAACGATGGATATGAATCTGTCCGATATCGACCAGGATTCAGGCGGGATGGATTCAACCCATAATATGGATTTTCTGCTTGATATACCGCTGGAAATTACAGTCGAACTCGGCAGTTCAAAGGTAACAATAGGCGATCTCCTTAAGCTGAGCCAGGGGTCGGTTGTTGAACTCAACAAGCTGACCGACGAACCCCTGGACATCTATGTAAACAAAAAGCTCATGGCCCATGGAGAGGTTGTTGTAGTAAACGAAAAGTTCGGCATACGGCTCACAAACATCGTCAGCCCCGGAGAAAGGGTGAAGGGTCTTACATGATAACGCGCGGCAAAAAGGGCGATCAGGAGGTTCGAATTGGCTGACGGTCTCGGCATACTCTCGATAAAGATGCTGTTTGCATTGATGCTGATGCTGGGCCTGATCTTTGCCCTCGTTTACCTGCTGAAGCGCCTGAAAATAGGGCCCCTGTCAGGAAACAGGCTCCCCTCGATGCGTATGCTGGGACATCTGAGCCTCGCACCCAGGAAGGGGATAGCCCTTGTCGAGGTATGCGATCAATGGCTGGTTATAGGCATCGGCGAAAACGTGAACCTGATATCAAAGATTGACCGCCCGCCCTGCGATGCCGTTCCGAATACCGGGAATCCGGGAGGCGGAAATGTGTTTCAATCTATTCTTGAAAATATCGGCATGCCCAGGAAGAACATGGGAATAACGGATACAAGGCAAAATGACAGGACATAGAAGCAAAATAAATTACATAAACCTGATCACCGGGGTTATCACGCTGTTTTTCATTTCGGGGTATGCCTGGGCACAGGACCCCATAACACTGCCCACGGTGAAGATAGGCATCGATCAGGCTCAGAACCCGCAGCAGGTCTCGATGCTTTTACAGATTATCTTCCTGATGACGGTTCTGTCAGTTGCCCCTGCCATCCTGATCATGATGACTTCATTCACAAGGCTGGCCATAGTCTTTTCCATGCTGCGGCAGGCCCTGGGCACTCAGAATATGCCGCCGAATCAGATAATATTAAGCCTTGCCCTGCTGCTGACATTCTTCCTGATGTCCCCTGTTTACACGCAGATTAACAGGGAGGCGCTTCAGCCCTATCTGGCCGAGGAGATATCACAGAAGGAGGCGCTTGAAAAGGCCGTCAAACCTATCAGGGCATTCATGCTGAAGCAGACCAGGAAAAAGGACATTGCGCTGTTCATGGATATCTCGGGGAAAGACAGGCCCAAGAATTACGAAGAGGTCCCAACCATCGTGCTGGTGTCCGCCTTTTCAATCAGCGAGCTGAAGACGGCCTTTCAGATCGGCTTTGTCATATACATACCGTTTTTAATCATTGACATGGTTGTGGCAAGCGTCCTGCTGTCAATGGGTATGATGATGCTTCCTCCATTCATGATATCGCTCCCCTTTAAATTGATGCTGTTTGTTTTAATAGACGGCTGGAACCTGCTTGTCGGGTCGATGATCAAGAGTTTCGGCTGAGAGGTTTTCTGAATGACTCCTGAATATGTTGTGAGCCTCGGAAACGAGGCGGTAAAAATGGTGCTTATTCTGTCGCTCCCGCTTTTAGGAGTCGGGCTGGTGGTCGGATTGCTGGTCGCGGTAATTCAGGCAACGACCCAGATACAGGAGATGACGCTCTCATTTGTCCCCAAGATAATCGCCGTGCTGCTGGCGCTTCTAGCCGTCTCCCCGTGGATGCTGAGCAAAATGACCTATTTTACCACCAGACTGATCCAGAGCATACCGGAAATAATTAAGTGATGTCCATCCGAAAAAAATTTCGGATTCACGCTCTCAGCAATCAGCTTTCAGCAAAATCTTTTCGAACAATTACAAGGCTGACAGCTGATCGCTTGCCGCTGAAAGCTCCGTTAGAATTCGACGAGGAATGCATGAAGAATAGACATCAAAATAAACAAAAGGGGTGGAAATGACCTCCTTTCCTCTTGAATCCCTCGAACAGATGCAGGGCTTTTTCTGGGTCCTGATGAGGGTAGGCATTATTGTGTTTCTTCTCCCTCTATTCGGGGCAAGGGGGGTCCCTTCCATCTGGAAGGCAGGTTTGTCGATGGCGCTGGCGATAGTCCTTATGCCGTCACTATCTCCGGCAGCCCGTTACCCTGCAACCGCGGCAGAGATAATAATAGCATTTATCTCAGAGGCAATGCTCGGGCTGATACTCGCCTTGACCGTGAGGATGTTTTTTACGTCAATCCAGATGGCAGGGCATTTTATGAGCTTCCAGATGGGTTTTTCCATGGCAAGGGCAATCGACCCGCAGGCTGAGGTGCAGGATTCGGTGCTGACCGAACTTATGTATATCCTGACAATACTCATGTTCTTTACCATGGACGGACATCATATATTTCTGCGGGCGCTGGCAAGCTCTTTTCAGACCATTCCACCGGGCGGGGCGACCTTTGACAATTCCATAGCGGGCATCCTCGTTAATATAAGCGGAGACATGTTTCTGATAGGGCTCAAGCTGGCGGCGCCGATGGTAATCGCGCTGTTTCTGTCCAACCTATGCCTGGGTATTATCGCGAGGACCGTCCCGCAGGTCAACATCCTTATGGTAGGCTTTCCGGTCAATATCTGTATAGGCCTTGTATTCCTGATATTCACATTTTCAAATATGACTCCCTTTCTGGAGGAACTGTTCAGGAAGATCGGAGAGGCTATGACGGGCCTGATACAGCTGATGTAGGAGCATAATGGCGGAAGAGAGTTTCCAGGATAAAACCGAACAGGCAACTCCTAAAAAAAGGGAGGATGCCAGGAAGAAAGGACAGGTTGCTAAAAGCAAGGAGGTATCTTCAATAGCCATCCTTGCCGCCGGCACCGTCTACCTGGTTTTTAATGCCGGGCAACTCGCCAGTAAGCTCGGAGAAAACATCAAGCAGACATTTACAAGCATACCCCGCATAGCATCAGGCGACCTCGGCCTTGAGGTCTACACATCCCAGACCATACAGAATTTTCTTGTCATGATACTGCCAATGATGGTTCTTCTGTTCGTTGTCGCCCTGGCGGCCAATATCCTCCAGGCAGGCTTCATTTTCAGTGTCGAACCTTTGACGCCGGACCCGTCAAAAATAGACCCGATAAAGGGCATGGGAAAGCTTTTTTCCAAACGGTCCATGGCGGAACTGCTGAAATCAATATTCAAGATCATCATTGTGGGCTGGGCGGCCTTTTCAACACTTAAAAGTGATTATTCGCTCCTTATACCACTGATGTATCAGGATAACATACAGATCCTGTCGATGCTGGGCCGTATATCCCTGAAGGTTATCACCCGGGCCTGCTATGTCATCTTTGTCCTGGCGGTCCTGGATTACATCTATCAGAAATGGGAGTTTGAGCATAACTTAAAGATGACGAAACAGGAGGTTAAGGATGAAAACAAGCAGTCAGAGGGGGATCCCCTGATCAAGTCCCGCATCAGGTCAATACAGCGTGAGATGGCGAGAAGGAGGATGATGAAAGAGGTTCCCAAGGCGGACGTTATAATAACCAACCCTACCCATTACGCCATAGCATTAAGTTACAAGCCTGGAGAAAAGATGGCCGCGCCGAAGATTCTGGCCAAGGGGGCCGACAGAATCGCCTTGAAGATTAAGGAGATTGCCGCAAAACACGGCATTCCCATGGTTGAGAATAAACCCTTGGCACAGAATTTGTATAAATTGGAGATAGGACAGGAGGTCCCCCCGAAGTTTTATCAGGCTGTGGCGGAGATACTGGCCTATGTTTACGGCCTCAGGAAGAAAAAGACCGGGACAAGATAATTGTATTTTATGAAATTAAAATTCTAAGAGCAGGAAGATATGGCAGCGGCAAAGGCACCGATAAAGAAGAGCTCGATACTGGCCAACATGGATATAGGGATTGCAGTCGGAATCATAGGGATACTTATGGTCATGATTGTCCCCCTCCCGACCTCTGTGCTGGACCTGCTTCTCGCTTTGAATATTTCTCTGTCCATAATGATAATCCTCGTGACTATCTATGTGGTAAAGCCTCTTGATTTTTCCATTTTCCCCTCCCTGCTGCTCATAACAACACTTTTCAGGCTGGCGCTCAATATAGCGACTACCAGGCTTATCCTTCTAAACGGACACACCGGTCTCCTGGCGGCAGGCAGGGTTGTGAGGGGTTTCGGGTCCTTTGTCGTCGGAGGCAATCCGACCGTAGGGCTTGTGGTTTTTGTTATTCTTGTGATAATCAACTTTGTAGTCATCACCAAGGGTTCGGGAAGGATCGCCGAGGTCGCGGCGCGTTTTACCCTGGACGCCATGCCGGGCAAACAGATGAGCATCGACGCCGACCTTAACGCAGGCCTCATAGATGAGGATACGGCAAGGAAGAGGCGCTCTGAGATATCAAGGGAATCCGAGTTCTACGGCGCAATGGACGGCGCGAGCAAATTTGTAAGAGGCGATGCCATTGCCGGCATTATCATAACGCTCATCAATATAATAGGCGGACTGATCATAGGCGTGCTCCAGATGGGGCTTGACATCTCCACCGCGGTTCAGAACTACACGCTTCTTACCATAGGCGACGGCCTGGTCTCCCAGATACCAGCGCTTGTCATCTCGACAGGCGCCGGCATACTTGTAACAAGGGCGGCATCCGAAGGCCAGAACATCGGAGTTGAAATGGGGCGTCAGCTGGGGCTCCAGCCCAGGGCACTGATGATTGCATCCGCCTTTATCTTTTTGTTCGGCCTTGCGCCGGGCATGCCCATGATCCCGTTCACTATCCTATCGGTATTGATATTCTTTCTCTCCAGGACATTGAAACTGGAGCAGGAGGTAGTAAAGGTAGCGGAAAAAGAGGCGGCGCCCAAGGAGGCAAAGCCTGAACTTACCCATGAAGAGATTGAAAGGCTCCTGCCCCTTGATCCCCTCGAACTCGAGATAGGGTACGGCATAATACCCGTGGTGGACAACAAGGGCCAGGGCAACCTCCTTGACAGGATAAGGGCCTTGAGAAAGCAGTTTGCCACGGAGATGGGCCTGATCATGCCGTCACTTCATATCAGGGACAACCTGGACCTCAAGCCCAATGAGTATACATTCTGCATCAAGGGAAACGAGGTGGCAAGGGGTGAACTGATGCCGGATCATATGCTGGCCATAGACCCGGGCGATGCAAGGGGCAAGATAGAAGGCATCAGGACGAAAGACCCGGCCTTCGGACTGCCGGCCGTGTGGATAACGCCCGATAAGAAGGCGGCCGCCGAGGTTGCCGAATACACTGTAGTGGAGCCCGCCAGCATCCTTACCACGCACCTTTCCGAGGTGGTAAGACAGTATGGATATGAATTCCTGGGCAGGCAGGAGATACAGCGCCTCCTGGACAATGTCAGCAAGGCAAGCCCGAAGGTTGTGGAAGAGCTTATCCCCGGCCTGCTGAGCCTGGGGTCCCTGCAGAAGGTGCTGCAGAATCTCATGCGTGAGCAGGTCTCCATAAGGGACCTCCTGTCGATCATTGAGACCCTGGCGGACTACGCCCCGATGACGAAGGATACGGATATCCTTACCGAGTATGTAAGGCAGAGACTTGCGCGCTCCATCACAAAGCCATACCTTATGGGCAAGAAGACCCTTAAGGTCCTGAATCTAAAGCCGGCCGTCGAGGAGATGATTGCAAGGGGAATAAACCAGACCGACTACGGCGCATATCTTGCTCTGGGGCCCAAGGACGCCAGGAAGATTGTGGATCAGGTTAAGAAGGGCGTTGACGGCATTACGGTCAAGATCGAGCAGCCCGTTATCCTGTGCTCCACAGCAATAAGAAGGCATCTTAAAAAATTGTGCGACAGTTTTCATGTGCAGGTAGCCGTCTTTTCACATAATGAGATACCGGGAGGCCTGGAGGTTCAATCTTTAGGAGAGATAGGGTAAGGGAATGAACATAAAGAGATTTGTTGCCGAAAATGCCCAGGAAGCATTGAAGATGGTCAAGAAGGAGATGGGCGCGGACGCGGTGATCTTAAGGACAAAGACGATTACCCAGCAGGGCACTTCCTACGGCAGGGGCAGAAAAGGCATAGAGGTTACTGCAGCCGTCGATTATGAAGCCGCTGCTGAAAAACCCGCGGACAGGATTTCAAGCTACGGCTCTATTGAGCGCATGGAAAGGGACCTCAAAGATATCAAGGATGCGCTGTTCAGCTCCGATGCGGGCTCATTGCTTAAACCGGAATATTACTTTAACAGGGATATGAAGGAAAGGTACAACAACTACAGGACCTTCGGCCTGAATAGCGATAACATAATGGAACTGATGAACGAGGACCATGGAGTACTCGCCGATGCCGGGAGGCCCCACCCTGATCTTCTCAAGGAGTCGCTTATAAAGGTGCTCAACAAAATCAGGATAGATACTGATGAGAAAACCGGCAGGAAGAGGAAGATATATTCCTTTATCGGGCCGACCGGAGTCGGCAAGACAACCACGCTTGCGAAGCTTGCGGCATTAAACGCGGTGCAGGCCGGGAGAAAAACGGCCCTGATAACCCTTGACACCTACAGGGTAGCCGCTACCGCGCAGCTGCAGACCTATTCAAGGATAATGGACCTGCCTCTGGAGGTGGCCGCTAACAACGGTGAATTAAAGGATGCAATAAGAAAGCACAGCGACTGCGAGAGGATATTTATAGATACGGCCGGCAGGAGCCCCAATAAAAACGGGGATATCACCGAACTGAAAAGGCTTTTCAATATTGATGAAGATATCCATCAGTTTCTTGTGCTGAATGCCGGAACGCAATACCGTAATATGATCAGCGCTGAAAAGAGATTCGGTGAACTCTCATTCAGGAGCGTAATTTTTACCAAGCTGGATGAATCCGAAGACCATTCGGCTATGATTAATTTTTTAGTTACAAGACAAAAACCGGTCTCATATTTCACGGCTGGACAGAATGTTCCGGAGGATATCGAGACCGCTACCAGGAAAAAGTTGGCAACCTTTCTACTGGCCGGGATGAGGGGAACTCAAAACAATTCAATAAGCGAGGAGAGAAATGACAGATCAAGCTGCCGGTCTTAGGAACCTGATAAAATTGAATAATCACACGCCCCTTAGGGTTGTTGAAAAGAACAACGGGTTTGATTCGGGCCATATAAGGGTCATCTCAATTACCAGCGGCAAGGGCGGCGTAGGCAAGACAAGCATAACCGCCAACCTGGCCGAGGCATTCCAGAGGCTCAGGAAAAGGGTCCTTATCCTTGACGCGGATCTGGGTCTCGCCAACATGGATATCATGCTGGGGCTCAACCCGAAATATACCATCAGCCATGTACTCAAAGGCGAAAAGACCCTGGACGAGGTAATAATAACCGCACCGGGCGGGTTTAAGCTGCTGCCCGCCGCCTCGGGGATACAGGAATTGACAAACCTTGACAACAACCAGAGGCTTTTCCTTTTAAACGAACTGGACTCCCTTCATGAAAAATTTGATTTGATCCTTATTGATACGGGTGCAGGCATATCCTCCAACGTGATGTATTTCAATTACGCGGCAATGGAGAGGATTGTGGTCGTTACCAATGAGCCCACATCCCTTACTGATGCCTATGCCCTTATAAAGGTTCTTATAAAGGAGTATCATCAGAAAAGGTTTAAAGTTCTTGTCAACCTGGCCCGAAGCGGGGCGGAAGCGGACAGGATATTTAAAAGCCTGAGCGTTGTCGCCGACAGATACCTGGCATCTCCGGCCCTTGATTATCTGGGATGGATACCGTATGATAAGCAGATACCGGCCGCGGTGAGAAGGCAGAGGGTTGTTCTTGAAACCCATCCTGACACGCCGGCCAGCAGATGCATAATGGCCCTGGCTAAAAGGATTCTGGCGGAAGAGGATATCTCTTTTGAGGGAGACATTAAATTTTTCTGGCGCAGACTGCTGGAACATTGATCATGGAATTACAAATTGACAGGGGGGTGGGGGAATGACCCCTATGACAGCAAGCAAGATAAAAAAATATACCAGCACAGCCCTTCCTGAAAAGAAAAAGATGGACATCGCGGAGAGGGACAGGCTGATATCTCAGTATGCACCTCTTGTAAAGACGATAGCCGGCAGGATGGCACTGAGGCTTCCGCAGCATATAAGCCAGGATGACCTTAAAAGCTCCGGGCTCATGGGGCTCCTGGATGCGATCGACAAGTACGACGCCGGTAAGGGCGTTGAGTTCAAATCCTATGCGGAATTCCGGATAAGGGGGGCGATGATCGATGAACTCAGGTCCATGGACTGGGTCCCCCGTTCAGTAAGGAGAAACGCGAAAAAGCTCTCGGAGGCCTATTCAAGGGTAGAAAACAGGGAGATGCGGCCTGCCAAGGATGAGGAGGTTGCAGCCGAGCTTGAGCTAAGTGTTGAAGAATTTTACCGTCTTCTTGACGAGTCCAAGGGGATATCCGTTATACACGAATATGAGGCGCTCGGCCATAGCAGCAGGGGCGTTTCCCAGGGAGATGATGACGACCGGATACACATCCTCGGGATTGATATAACTCCCCTGGAATCCCTGAATCGTTCCGAAGCGGTCAGGATTATCGCTGAGTCAATAGACAGGCTTCCCAAGAATGAACGCACGGTAGTCTCCCTCTATTACTATGAAGAACTTACCATGAAAGAGATAGGAGATATAATGGGATATACAGAGTCAAGGGTCTCCCAGCTTCATACCAAGGCGGTTCTAAGGCTCAGAAACGGCTTGAAGGAATATTTTGAGCGATAGACATGGCCAGGAAAAAGAAAGAGAAGGATAAGGAAGAACTTGCGGATGAGAAGATAAAATCCGATGAGTCCGATGAAGATGAGACCACAGAGGATTCCGAAGAGGCGGAGGAGAAAGAGGCCTCCAGGCCGAAGGCAAAGGCCCGAAAACCTCGGAGGAGGCTTATCAGCAGATGGTGGATTCCCGGTATTGCAATACTGATTTTAGCTGCCGCCGGAACAGCCCTATTTCTTAAACCTGATTTGTTGAGACTGATAAAGGGAAAGAGGACGGTTGATTATTCGATCGATCTGACTAATGACAATCTTCAGGAAGAAGGTCTGTTGCCGTTTTTTATACCGCCTTCATCTGATTTATCAAGAGGGGCGGTAAGGGTCGACCTGACGGTAATATGGGACGGAGTGGCGTCCGTGCGCTATAAAAATAATGAACTCAGGGTAAGGGCCGAGGTTTATGATTATCTGACGGCCCTTGCCGGGAAAAGTGAAGATCTGAATTCGCAAAAGACCGTTATGGAAGAGGGCATGGGCGGGATATTCAGGAAATCCCTGGGGGCGAAAGACCTGGCAATCAAGATAAAGGAATTGAAATTCATCTGAAGAGGTTATCAGGCCTCCCTGTAAGGAGAATCTCGATATGGATACATATTCGAAAATGGATGGATCAGCCCCTGTGTCTTCAGCCCTGGACGGCGTCTGGAATATTCAGAAAAGAGGCGTAATTAAAGACCAGGAAAACCGGAAAGCTAAAAAGGACCAGGATAAGAAAGAGGAAGAAAAGAAATTTGAAGACGGCCTGGTTCCAACGGAAGATGAAATGAAGAAGGAAGCCCGGGAGGAGCCTGAACAGGATAAAGTTCAGCCGACAGAAGAGAATCCCCCGACAGAAAGGAAGATAGATATAATCATCTGAAGCAGGTGCAAGGCACACCCGCCTTTGTCCTGCCTTGCAGGACTTCGGCGCGGCAGCCCTTCGACGTTGCTCAGGGTCGTGAGCCAGTCGAACGAGGTGCAGGGTGCAAGGGAAAGACTTAATGGATGTACATGTAATGGAAATCCAAAATTGGATAATGGTTCAGATGGTGATTGATCTTGTAATTGCCTGTCTGCTCCTGTGGTTTATAAGGCTCAATATGAAGTCCAGGAGGCCTGAGGGCGAACCGGACGAGGCATTCAGGAGGGCTGAGGGGATACTTGCGGAGATCAGGGAGCTGAGCATCAGCCTCGATAAAAACCTTGAGGAAAAACGAAAGCTCAGCAGCCGGATACTCGGGCAGCTTGATGAGACGCTTGAAAGGGCTGAAGAGACATGCAGGCGGGTCAAGGATGCGGCAAGGGATCTGGGCGCAAATCCCGGCGGCTCTAAAAACCTCCCCAAGAATTCCGACCAGATAAGGTCGTCAATAAAGGCCCTTATCTCCAGGGGGCTGCCAAGAGAGGAGATAGCCCAGCATATGGGCATGACCGTTGATGAGATAGACCTGCTGATAAAGTTCCAGAACCATTCCGGCCAGGAAAAGCAGAAACCCGATTCAAGATGATCAAGTTTTCTTAACCTTTGAATCAAAATTCCGGCGACATGGATGTACTCTCCCCCTCTTAGGGGGAGGTCGGGAGGGGGTCTTGCAATATTAGTAATAAAGCAAAAACCTCATGAGACCCCACCTTAATCCTCCCTGAGAGGGTAGGAAAGAATAATTGGGAATTATCCCATAAGCTGCAAACGGGAACTGAAAATTCATCTCAGTGGAAAAATATGTCCCTCAACATATCCGATATTACCGGTCAAGAACGTTCCTTCCAGATTAATCCCCAGGACGCCAGGGTCAATCTGAAAAATGGAGACCTGATAAGGGCCACGGTTGTCCGCAAACTCCCCGAAGGCGGGATGGTGCTGTCGGCTAACGGGAGACAGCTGAATGTCCCGGCCGGCCCGGACCTTTCGGAGGGGAGCAGGCATCTTTTTCAGGTGGGCATTGCAGGTTCAAAGATTGAGCTCAGGCTCATTGAAGCGCCTGCAAGCAAAACACCCCAGGCCTTTACAACAACCTCCCCAAACGCGACAAAGGAAACCCTGAGCGGCATTTTAACGGAATTAAAAGGCGCCCTGGAACAGGACGGGTTGAGCAGGACATCGGCGCAGGGGCTCCAGAACCTTCGCCAGCTTATGCCCCTGATCCTTTATGCCGGTTCAAAGGACAGCAGCGGGATAGGGGTAAAGGAAAATATCATGGCCGGCGGCCTGTTCTGGGAAAGCAAGGTGGCCGATTTTCTGTCGGATGAAAAAAACAGCCCCTTGAAGAAGCTCCTGAAGGGCGATCTGAAGGGCATACTCCTCTCACTGCAAAAGGGTCTTTTTTCTGAAGGGGCTGACGGTGATGATGCCCTGATGATGAAGATAAAGCAGGCCCTTAACCTGATCGAAGGCAATCAGCAGCTGAATCTCTCGGCAATGGAGCAGGGCCTGGGGTGGCTGTTCTTTATCCCGGGTTTTGAAGAAGACGGTTTTTTAGGGGCCGAGATATTCTCAAAGAAGAGGGATGAAAAGGGCGGCTTGTTTTTTTCCGTCCTCCTTGAGTTCACGCAGCTCGGCCGGTTCCAGGCCAACGTGGCGATGATTGAATCCGGGACATCCGTAAGGATACTGATGGATGACGAGGGGAGGGCAGAGATCGTGCAAGATAATCTCCATCTGCTTGAGAAGGGACTCAATGCACTGGGCGTAAAGAATCTTACTGTGTCCTGTGATGTCAGGAAGGGGGAGGAGACTATCGAGGAGATGATGCCCGATATCAAGAGACGGAAGCCGGCTGTAAGCATAATTGTGTAGGATGGTGTAATGACAGAAACCCGGATTAAAAAGGCGGTAGCCCTTAAATATGAAAGGTCCAAGGACCGGGCCCCGAGAGTCACGGCAAAGGGCGCCAGGAAGATAGCCGAGCGCATTATTGAGCTTGCAAGGGAAAAGGGTATACCCATACAGGAAGACCCCGACCTCGTAGGCGCGCTCATGAAGCTTGACCTCCAGGATGAAATACCCCAGGAACTTTATCAGGTCGTGGCAGAGATACTTGCCTTTGCTTACCGACTCAATAGGAGAATGGGGTCAGGCTGAACCCCTATGCCTTCACATTTCTTGCGATATCAATTCGGCGCGTAACATTTGGACACCGTTGCTTTCCTCACTTCCATTGGAAAGTTCTAATTATTTCTTTTGTATTAGCATCTATAAAAATACTTAAATCGCCTCCCGCTGGAACTGTAACAGAATCATCTTCTTCCGGATTACCTTCCATTCTAGGAGCATAATAGACTACCCAATATACTTTATTTTTAAGTTTATTTTTCAATACTAAACCGGATTTACTATTTTCATAAGGTAAATATTTGCTAGATGGCGTATATAGTAATGAAGCTTCCATGTCCATGGAATCCACATTATATCCCAATCGCTTTGCTTCCCTATCGGCTATCTTGATAGCGGCATTTCTTTTGATTTTCACATCAGCTGCAAATATATCATTTCCTACTATCAAATTATGGCTGAATAACAGTATAACTGTAATTATTATGGATCTAATCATACGATAAATTCTCCTTATAAATTAAATAGCCATTTTTAAAATAGCATGGCATCTTATTCATTGCTCTCAATGATCATCATAAGGATACCACATATAATCTTTTAATAAATAAATTCCACTCTGTGCTGGGTTAAGTAATTTGCTCGGAACAATTTCTCTAATGTAAAAAATATTAATCCTGCTATCTAGCCGTGGATGACAAAAATTCGCAGCAGCTAAACAAGGGCAATTCTTTGAAATATTAAAAATCTTTTAAGACCTTTAAAACTTAAGTTGAGACAATTTTAAGACCTGAATACATAGAAAGACGTGATACATGTTGCGGATATTCGGTAGATATATTTGGCAGAATATACTGGCCTTTCCGCTTTTAAAAAAGCGTTAAACTTCCCCTCCTTAAAAATCACAAATTTTCTACATAATTAAAATTTCGTTGTCAACAGGAAAAATTTTATCTAAAAAAATCAGTTGGAATCCAAAGAAAACCAAGAGGTAAAAATTTCCCAGTTGCCGGGAAATGAGTCAGGTTTCACTGCATTGTCATCTCCGTTTTGCCGGTCCCCAAGTATTGTGATTAATAAAAATAACATAAATTACAACATGTTATGATGTAGGGAAAATCGGTATTTTAAATTGCCGGTTATGGTACGGTTATTGCTTGTAACCTGGTTAGCATGAATTAACTTCCGGGACAGGAGCAGAAAAAATGATAAACGGTATGCTTGAGGCTTCAAGGGGCTGCTTAAAAGAAGAGATAAGGATGGACATCATATCCAATAACCTGGCCAATTCCACCGGCATAGGATTTAAAAAGGACAGGGTGTCCTTTCAGCAGATGCTTGATCAGGAGACAGCCGACCCTCAGCAGGTCACGGAAGAGGGTCTCAAGCGCGATCCTTACCTTATTTCCATTGATACGGACATGAGCGAGGGGGATATTCAGACAACGGGTAATGAACTGGACCTGGCAATCACCGGCGACGGTTTTTTTAAGATCAATACCCCGGACGGTATCCGTTATACGAGAAAGGGCAATTTCACGCTGGATTCGCAGGGAAACCTGGTGAACCAGGACGGCAATCCTGTAATGGGCAAGGCCGGGACGATCAATATCCCCATATCGGACACCAGCAACGATGTCATCGTCATAGACGACCAGGGCATGATCTCCTATGAAGAGAAGATATTGGACCAGCTGGATATAGTGAGCTTTGATGACTCTAAAAGCCTTGTCAAGGCGGAAAAGAACCTCTTCAAGAATGATTCGGATAATCCCGAGGTTGCAGCAGGTACGGACACGTCAGTCAAACAGGGATACATAGAGCTTTCAAACGTCAACGTGGCTGAGGAGATGGTGAACATGGTCCACAGCATGAGGGCCTTTGAGAGCTATCAGAAGGCCATAAAGGCCATTGATGAACTCAATGACAAGGCCATCAACCAGGTAGGAAGATTAAGGTAAAAGCAGGTCCGCAGCCGGCCGTTCAAAGGCCGGGACCTTTTCAGGAACAATAAAAACAGGGAGACAAAAAAATGTTAAGAAGCCTTTGGACAGCGGCATCAGGCATGTCAGCACAGAAACTGAACATGGATATCATAGCCAACAACCTTGCCAACGTTAATACAAGCGGGTTTAAAAAGAGCCGCGCCGATTTTGAAGACCTTCTTTATCAGAACCTTAAATCACCCGGCGCGGAAACAAGTTCAGGCGGTGAGATCCCCACCGGCATCCAGGTCGGCATGGGGACCAGGCCTGTCTCAGTCCAGAAGATCTTTTCCCAGGGCGATTACATGCAGACAAACAGCGAGTATGACATTGCCATTGAAGGCAAGGGATTTTTCAAGGTCCTGAACAACGGAGATGAGGTTTACATGAGGTCAGGGTCATTCAAGCTGGACAGCGAAGGCTATATGGTAACCTCGAGCGGCGACCGCCTCCAGCCTGAGATATCCGTCCCTACAAATACGGCCACATTCACCATCGATCCGGGCGGAAACATGGTAGGCCTTGCCTCCGACGGACAGACCGTAACCGTCAGCGGGCAACTCACCATCTACAGCTTCACGAACCCTCCGGGCCTTCTCAGCGTCGGCGGCAACAAGTACAGGCCTACAGGGGCATCGGGCGATGCGGTTGAGGGAAACCCCGGCGTGGACGGCCTCGGGACAGTATCCCAGGGGTATCTTGAGATGTCCAACGTGGACGTGGTTGAGGAGATGGTAAACATGATCTCAAGCCAGCGCGCCTATGAAGTTGCGTCAAAATCCATACAGGCCGCTGATGATATGCTGCGGATAGCCAACGCCATAAGGAGCTAGGATAGCTATGACTAATACCCTCCAATCCGCGCGCTGCAGAATTTTGATGCTCCTTATCCCCTTTGCGGTGATTCTGTCGGCCGTTTCGCCTGTTTCAAGCCTTGAGATAACCATAGAGCAGAAGGCTGTTGTTAATGGAGACATCATAAGGCTGGGCGATATAGCCGGATTTGATCCGGTGAACGACAGCCGCGTATCACAGCTGAAAGGCATTGACATTTCGTCATCCCCTGCTCCCGGCTCGGATTTCACCCTGAGCAAGGACCTCCTGATCTGTAAGATAAATCCATATGTGTCCGGCAAGAAAGACATACTGATCAGGATGCCTGACACACTGAAGGTCAGCAGGAGCGGGCAGTTTATCAGCGCCCAGCGCATGGAGGAAATTTTCAGGGCCTATATAGAGGACAATTCCGGGTGGCCCAAAGAACAGATAGGTTTTGAAGCCATTAACACCCCGGGGACAATTGCCCTGCCTGAAGGCAGGCTCAGCTGGAATGTCCAGGACAAAGGCAAAGATGATTTTATCGGCAATGTCGCCCTTACAATAGATTTCAGCGTTGATGAAAAGCCGGTAAAAAAGGTCAGCCTGTCGGGGAAGGTCGGCGTAAAGAGGGAGCTCATCAGGGCCTCCGGAAAGATAGAAAGGGGCCATATCATAACAGCGCAGGATATTGCTCTTGCCGGCGAAAGCAGCCTTAATTACAGGAAGGACTCCGTCATCAGCAGGGAAGACATTATCGGAAAGCGCGCCCTCCGCACCATACAGGCGGACCAGGCAATCCTTGCCGGCATGATCGAGAACCCCCCGCCCGTCAAAAAGGGTGACAGGGTCATAATCAGCGCGGAAAATTCCGAGATGAAGATCACCGCAGCAGGGGAGGCTCTCCAGGACGGCCGCACAGGCGACCATGTGGAGGTGCTTAACATCCAGAGCGGGAGAAAGATCCTTGCAACGGTAGTAGGGTCCGGCCTTGTGGAAGTAATTTTTTAGGGATAAAGGAGATAAATTATGTCAGGAAGGATTTCAGGATTATGCATCTTTTTATTACAGGCTGCCTTAATGGCCTGCGCCACAGGCCCTCAGACCCAGGCGCCTCTGACATCAGTCAATCCTTCGATTCAGCAGAGCGGGCCGGCTGCAAGCATGTCTGTCAGGAAACCCGCAAGCGCAAGCCTTTATAACGATGCCTCCTCAAGAAACTTTTTCCAGGACCTAAGGGCATATCAGGTGGGGGACCTCGTAACGGTCAACATCGTGGAGACATCATCGGCGACCAAAAACGCCAGCACCCAGACCGGACGGGAGTCCTCCATAGACGCAGGGATCGACAATATCCTCGGCTGGGAGGGGAAGCTGAAATACCTTACCTCGCTGGGCAATGGAAACGTCGGCAGCGCCTATGACACGGGCAGCCTGTTCAAAGGTTCCCTTAATAACAGTTCAAGCGGCTCCGGCACAACAACCAGGACCGAATCAATGACCGCCTATATCACCGTGAGGGTCATGGAGGTGATGCCCAATGGGAATCTATTCATACAGGGCACCAGGGATGTTAAGGTCAATAACGAGACGCAGCACATTATCCTGTCCGGCACCATAAGGCCGGCGGACATATCTCCGAATAACACGATAATCTCGAGCTACATAGGCGATGCCAGCATTGAATACACAGGGTCGGGGGCTTTGAGCGACAAGCAGCGTCCCGGCTGGATGACAAGGTTCGTTGATCTTGTCTGGCCCTTTTAACGGAGGATATGAGGATGAAAATCTTATCGGGAAAAGTCAATAGTGCACTGCTGGCGTTCCTTATTGTCTTTATACTGTTTGAGTGTGCTCCTGCATCAGCGGCAAGGATCAAGGACATTGCCTCATTAAAGGGGGTAAGGTCCAACCAGCTTATAGGATACGGACTGGTAGTGGGTTTGAACGGAACGGGAGACGGTTCAGGCACAAAGTTCACGACGCAGTCTCTGGTCAATATGATGGAGAGGCTGGGCATCCAGGCACTCTCAAACAGCGTCAAGGTGGACAATGTTGCCGCAGTGATGGTGACCGCGGACCTGCCCCCCTTTGCAAGGGAAGGAAGCAAGGTTGATGTCCTCATCTCATCCATAGGCGATGCAACGAGCCTCCAGGGAGGAACCCTGCTCATGACAAGCCTGAAGGGTGCCGACAACAGCATCTACGCCATTGCCCAGGGCCCGCTGATTGTAGGCGGATATGCGTCCACAGGGACTTCAGGCACGGAGTCGACGAAAAATCACCCCACGGTCGCAAGGATACCGAACGGGGCCTCAATTGAAAAGGAGATCCAGTTTAACTTCAATGATCTTGAGGATCTGACGATCGCACTCAATGACCCTGACTTTACTACGGCCAGGAGGATATCAACGGCGATTAATAAGGGCCTTAACAGTAATATCGCGTCGGCAGTAGACTCGGGGACAGTCAAGGTAAGCGTTCCTGACTATTACAGAGACAACATGGTCGAACTGGTGGCCTCTCTCGAGCAGATTGACATACAGCCCGACAACCAGGCAAAGGTAATACTCTCGGAGCGGACCGGCACGGTAATAATGGGCTCTGACGTGAAGATATCGGCGGTCGCTATCGCCCACGGCAACCTCAGCGTCCAGATAAAGGAAAAGCCGGAGGTCAACCAGCCAGCCCCCCTTTCACAGGGCCAGACTGTGGTAACGCCGAGTTCGGAAGTGAGCGTTACCGAGGATAATAGCCGCCTCCTGATCGTAGCCCCTGAAGGCACAAGCCTTGACGGGGTGGTCAAGGCATTAAACGCCATAGGCATCTCCCCCAGGGACCTGATAACGGTATTCCAGGCAATCAAAGCGAGTGGGGCGCTTCAGGCTGAACTGGAGATCATCTAGGACATGTCGATAGATTCAACAGGATATGTAGCCGGCGTAAACATGCAGCAGCAGAGGAACAAGGACCTTAAAAAGGCATGCGAGGACTTCGAGTCTGTCTTCACCTATGAACTGCTGAAGAGCATGAGAAAGACCATCGACAAATGTGAACTCTTCCATGGCGGGCAGGGAGAGGAGATATATGAATCGCTCCTGGACCAGGAACTGTCCAAGAGCGTGTCAGGTTACGGGAGCAACAGCCTTTCGGAGCTTCTTTACCGGCAGTTGAGCAGGATAGATTCATCTTCAGATAAAGGCGAAGGCGCCGAGGACATTAAAGATGTTTCCTTCGGGACGGGACGGACAGCCGGTTCCGGAAGGAGCCCGGGTCCTGCTGCAGCAAATGAAGCGCTTTACCGGAAACCCGAGCCAATGCCTGTTGCTTCATCCGGGGAGGAGATCAAGAAAGAAACTGGAACTGACGCCGCTCCGGCAGCAGACCCAGAACCGGCCTGGCCTTTGAAATCAGTCATATCATCAAGGTACGGGTACAGAAAGGATCCCTTCACCTCTGAAAAGAGGTTCCATTCCGGCATTGATATTGCGGCTCCAAAGGGGACTGAAATAAAGGCGGCCATGTCGGGAAAGGTAATAATGAGCTGCAAAACCAAGGATTACGGCAACGTGGTCGCGGTGGATCACGGGGAGGGGGTCGTGACAATATACGCGCACAATGAAAAGAACCTGGTCAGGGTTGGGGAAAAGGTGGAGAAGGGGTCGCTTTTAGGAAAGGTCGGATCTACAGGCAGGAGCACCGGGCCTCACCTCCACTTTGAGGTAAGAAAAAACGGGGAAAAGGTTAATCCTATGGAGTTCCTGGGGGTCGCTTAGCTGCCAAAAGCATAATAATCAGCCATCGAGTTAAATGGTATTTACGGACAGGGCTTTGTTTAAATAAAGAAAAATATTTATTTCCGACTGCCCTCCCCTTTTAGGGGAGGATTGAGGAGGGGTCTCATAAGGTTCTGTTTTAATTCATTGATGTTCTAAGACCCCCTCCTGCCTCCCCCTAAGAGGGGGAGGGGGTTTTACTCGTAGTATAGGGATATCAAGATATGCAGGCATTTTGTCGATAAGTAGTATCAAGGAGGACTAATGGAAGGAAACACCAAGCACATTATGAATATTTATTTAAGGAGAATATCTCTTTTTCAAGACCTCCTGAAGTGTGTCATACGCGAGAGAGACAACCTGATCAATCAGGATATCAAGGGGATATGGGACTCCCTGGCGGAAAAGCAGGCTATACTTGACTCCCTGGAGGAGACAAAAAATCAATTTTATGGAATCAAGGAAAAGGATCTGGTCCGGCATGACATCCCGCAGGAAGACAGGGATAAGATCATGGAACTTTCCAAGACACTTGTCAGGCTCAGGCAGGAGATCAGGACCAGGGTTGGGGAGAATGTCGCTTTTATCAGCGAAACCCTTGAGTTTTTTCATGAACTGATATCGGCCATGACAATGAATGAGGATGACAGGTGTGAATCATATGGGCCTTACTGCAACTCCCATAAAGGTCATCGAAGCATGATATATCAGGGTGAGGTCTGATCATGGGAGGAATAGGACTAGTTCTCAATGTTGCCAAGGATGCCCTTTTAACGCAGCAGTATGCCATTGATGTGACCAGCCATAATATTGCCAATGTAAGTACGGACGGCTATTCAAGGCAGACCGCGGTTATTAATCCTAAGATGGCAGCGCCTTACGGCGGTTTTATATTCGGCAGGGGCGTTGAACTTAACGATATTATCAGAAACACGAACGAATTTATCGAAAAAAGACTTCAGAGCGGGCAATCGGATCTGAACTATGTGTCAGAGCAGGGCATCTATATGAATGTCCTGGAGACGATATTCGATGAAAGTTCGAGCAGCAGCCTCAGCAGCCAGTTCGATGAATTCTGGGCGGCATGGAATGATCTGGCGAATAACCCGTCCGGGATACCGGAGAGAAATATACTTGTTGAAAATGCCACGCTTCTTTCGGAGTCATTCAATAATCTCTATTCAGATATTGGAAGGATGACAAATGAAATCAATAATTCCATTAAGACGGGAGTGGATAATATAAACGATATCCTGACCAAGATAGCGGATATCAATATGAAGATAGTGGCGATTGAGACAAGCGGGAATGCCAATGACCTGAGGGATCAGAGGAATAACCTTGTTAGTGAATTGTCAGGGTACATGGAAGTAAACACCTATGAATATGATGACGGCAATATCGTCGTAACGACAGGCAAGGGATTTACCCTGGTCAGCAGGGGGGATATATACCCTCTCAGCATTGAAGGCGGGAGTGTAATACTGGAGAGCTCGCCCTCCGCCCGCATAAATATAACCGATTCCATTGCCAGCGGAAAGATGGGCGGTTGGCTTGACATGAGGGACAATGTCATTCCGGAGATCATTTCAAATATTGATGAACTGGCAAGCTCGGTAATATGGGAGATAAACGCCGTGCACTCTCAGGGAGTGGGGCTTGAGGGTTTAACATCGGTGACCGGGACTTATGCCGTAAGTGAAACTGAGACAACGGCACTGGGTTCTGTTGCTTCCAATCTGGACTTCAGTGACAAGATAATTGACGGCAGCTTCGATATATGGCTCTATGACTCGGCCGGGAATATCACATCCTCAACCATTGCGGTTGATGACGGAATGTCTCTGCGCGACCTGTCCGATGCCCTCAACCTGACAGCCGGTATAGATGCCTCACTTACGGACGGAAGGCTCGATATCAGCGCGGAGAGCGGGTATACATTTGCCTTTTCCAGCGACACCAGCAATGTCCTGGCCGCCCTGGGCATCAATACCTTTTTCCAGGCCTCAAATTCCAGGGACATCTCCGTGAATGACAGCATAATAAACAATAAAAATAATATTGCTGCGGGAAGGGTAGACAGCGCCGGAGAGTTTGCGGAGGGCGACAATACCAATGCCCTGGCAATATCGGAAATTCAATACCGGGACGTAACCGTAATACAGTGGTCCTACGGGGATGAAGGTGCGTCATCAGAGGATGTTACAAATACCACACTTGATGAATACCTTCACATGCTCGTCGGTTCAATAGGCATCAAGAGCCAGAGTCTGCAAAGGACAAAGGAATACAAAGAGACCATACAGACCGAACTTACCACGGCAAGGGACAACATATCCGCCGTTTCACTTGATGAAGAGATGACAAACCTGATCAAATTCCAGCAGGCATACACAGCGGCGGCAAAATTGATTACTACCGCCGACGAGATGATGGACACCCTGCTCGAGGTCAGATAGGAGGGAACATGAGGATAGCAAGTAAAACAGTATATGACAGGATCAACAGCAGCCTGCAGACCACCTATTCGGATATGTTCAGCGCCCAGGAGGTGGTAAGCTCATCCAAGAGGATAAACAGGCTCTCAGATGACCCGGTAGGCCTGGTTACCGTACTTGGTCTGAGATCTTCGATTTCCAATATAGAACAGCTGGGAAGAAACGTCTCAATGGGGAAATCATGGCTTAGAGCCTCGGAATCGGCGCTTACCCAGGTTAATGATATCCTCACGGATGTAAAGGCGCTGACCGTCCAGATGTCAAGCTCTAATACCGGCGCTACCCAGAGAGCCAACGCGGCTGGAGTTGTTAAAGAATATCTGGATGAGATAATATCCCTTTCCAACCTGCAGTCAGGCGGAAGGTATCTGTTCGCGGGGACCAATACCGATGATGCGCCTTTTGAATTAACCACCGATGATCCACCGGTTGTTGTCTATAACGGCAATACCACAGAATTTTCCATCAAGATCGGCAGCGGATCAAATATTGCTGTCGGAAAGGTCGGATCGGAGGTCTTCGGCGAAAACTGGGATGACGATAATATCTTTAAGGCCCTGGTCGATCTTCAGGGATATCTTGAGACGAATGACATCACAGGGATACAGGACGTCATGGGGCGGCTGGATGGGCATATGACTAAGATCAACGCGGAGATATCCGAGATAGGCGGCAAGACGATCAGGATCGAGGTGAAGGAAAATATTATCGCGGATCTCAAGCTGACCTATACGGACAGAAAATCCCAGCTGGAAGACGCGGATGTTTCAGAGGCTATCATAGACCTCAATTCGAGGCAGCTTGCCTATAATGCCGCACTTACCTCGGCATCAAAGGTAATGGATCTTAGTCTTGTCGATTTTATGGTTTAGCAGAAATATTAACTGATTAGCCAATCCGAGATAGCGATGATCCGGAATAGGAATGTATCGGATGACCGCTTTAAATCCCGGAGCCATGGAGGGTGCCGGTGTTAGTGTTAACCAGGAAGGTTGAAGAGAGTATCACAATAGGGAACCATGTTACAGTCACAATACTGGAAGTCAAGGGCAATCAGGTAAAGCTTGGCATCAGGGCGCCCAGGAGTGTCCCTGTAAACAGGACAGAGGTTTTTGAAAGCGTTATAAATGAGAACATAAGGGCCTCGGAAGCGCCCTCAGATCTGGAAAGTCTTACGCTGCCCATTAAAGCGGCTGCTGCAAAAAAATCAGGAGGGCTATGAATACCATTAATACCACAAGGTTCGGAGAGATAGAAGCGGATGAAAGCCAGGCAATACATTTTGCGGACGGGCTGCCGGGGTTCCATGACAGGAGGGATTTTATCATCCTGGAGCATAAGCCCGGATCTCCTTTCCTGTGGCTGCAGTCGATGGATGCCCCTGACCTGGCATTTGTGATGATCAACCCGTTTTTGATGAAGAGCGATTATCTTCAGGATATTTCACCGGAGGAGGAGGCGCTTTTGAAAAATGAAACTGACGATGAGATCATTGTCTTTTCCCTGGTCACCATCCCGAGGGGCGAGGTGAAAAAGGCTACGGTTAATCTCATGGGTCCGATAGTGGTCGAATCCAAATCGAGAAGGGCCAGGCAGGTGATACTGGCTAATTCAGGATACAGCCACTGTCAGCAGATGATCTTCGGATAAAGCTGCGGGTTTTTACTATTGAACTTACGTTTCGGATGTGTTAAAAATATTTCATTCAAATCCAGGGGCTTTAGAAATGAATATCCAGACCGAAACGGCCATTGTGCCTTTTCAGGGCATTATTAAACCTGTCAGGGGCATTGATTACAGGATACTGAAATATTCCGAGGGGGAGAAGTATCTTCAGGAAGAACCTGCATCGCCGGGTTATAATTCCGATCAGGCTGCATTGATTTATGAACGGTCAGGCAAAGAAACAACGATGGGGCATTCACTCGGAAAAAACATAGATATCTATATCTGAAGACCATCAGGGCATGTCTTCCTCCCGGATCTGCCTCCTTTCAAGAAATCTTCTCTGGCATGAATAGACAAAATTTCTTATATCATTCTCCTCCTGTTTGCCGCAATCAATAAACTGGAATGCATAATTGAAGCAGCCGGTCTCCAATATCTTCTTGATCCGTTTTATTTCCGCCTTATTGACCTTAATCATCTGCATGCTGCCTTTTTCTCTGCAGACGATACTCAGGGTTTTCCGGGCGCTTGGAAAAAATTTTCCGTCATCATGAAAGGCAGACGGATGGCTTATAAGCACGCCACCCTCGCTGATATCGATCACATTGAATTCAAATTTTCCGTCCTCATCATTGATGATAACCTTTGTTCCGGGGGGTGGCGGTATCCTGAAGAATTTTCTCCTCTGAATCCTCTGTATCCCCTTAGGCAGCAGTATATATATACACTGTGGCGAGACTTCTTCAATCGCGGATCTCAAGCTGTAATGGATCCTGTTTTTATCGGTGAATTCGATAAAAACTTTCCTGCCATGGGCATACAGGATCTCAAAACGGGCGCCGGCCGGAAAATCCATCATCAGGCACTGTCTCCCGTTAACTTCCTTTCTCCCCAGCAGGATTGAAAGACCTTCATTGCCCGTGCCGAGGACATTAAGATTAAGTATAGTCCTCTCTCTTTTAAGCTGATCAAGCAGGTCCAGCATCCTGCCGCCTGTAATGATCTCGGGGTCTTCCATAATAACGCCTCAAGAATTTAATTGCCTTATATCGCAGCCATAATACAAGAAACCATTAAATAATAGCAATAAATGCAATGTTTATGCCATATCAGGGTTAGGACATATTGACACTAAAAATCTAATTCTGTATCCTCTTGCGTGAATTAAGATGAAAAGCCCTATGTGTATATGTTTTATTCCAGGACCTTTTTTTAAGGAGATCCGGAGATGAATGGAGTGAGATATAAAAAACTGTTGGAACCCGGTTATATCGGTTCGGTGAAGGTCAGAATGCGTCTGATAAAAACCGGATCGAATCCCGGCTTCTTTCGGTATGAGGACGGAAATGTCCCCCAGCGGATTATAGATTATTATGAGGCCCTGGCAGCCGGAGGTGCAGGACTGGTTACGGCAGGCGCCGGCGAAATAGACTACCCTATCGGAACGGTCCCTACCTGGGGCTATCGAATGGATGATGAGAGATATATCCCTGGCCTAAAAAAACTGGCGGACGCCATACACAGACACGGCGCCCCGGCCTTTATACAGGAATTCCACATGGGGCCCATGCATCCGCAGATTGCATCCGGGCAGCAGCCCATTGCCGCGTCATCCCTGTCAAGGTCGGAACTCCCGAGGCCCAATTTTTTTGTCGCAAGAGAGATGACACTTGAGGACATAAAGAGGGTGCAGGAGAGATTTGTAAACGCGGCTGTCATAGCAAAGAAGGCTGGGTTTGACGGTGTGGAGGTTAACGGCGCAGCCAACCATCTGATAAACAGCTTTTTATCCCGCGCATGGAATAAACGTCATGACGCCTACGGCTGCGATAGCCTGGAGAACAGAGGCAGATTCCTGACAGAGATCATTGAAGGAATAAGGAAGGCAACAGGCAGGGACTTCGGCATGATGGTCATGATAAACAGCCTGGAGGCAGGCCTTATAAACGGCATCACCATTGAAGAGAGCAAGGCATTTGCAAAGATGGCTGAAAAGGCCGGCGCTGATGCAATTCATCCAAGGGTGGAATTTTATACAAATCCCCAAGATCTGATGAAAAGAGACAGTACCCATTTCCCTGACATGGTACCCTATCCGGGCATGCCTGAAAATATCGAAAATGGGATCGACATGAGCCGCTGCGGCGAGGGAGGCTGGGCGCCGGCAGCCGCTGAGATCAAGAAGGTTGTCTCAATACCGGTTATAGTGATCGGACGGCTTGATCCGGACCTCGGGGAAAGGATATTACGCGAAGGCAAGGCCGACTTTATCGGCCACAACAGGCGTCTGATGGCTGACTATGAACTTCCAAACAAGATAAGGGAAGGGAGAGAAGAGGACATAGCACCCTGTAGCGCATGTATGATATGTTTTGACCGTGTTGAGCGGGGCCAGTCTCCTGTGTGCCGCATCAATGCAGCACTGGGCAGGGAGAAGGAATATGAGATCAGACCATCCAGGCAGAAGAGGATGGTAATGATAATAGGAGGCGGTCCGGCCGGTATGGAGGCCGCGCGCGTAGCCGCTCTGAGGGGACATGATGTCTCGCTTTATGACAGTATGGGCAGACTGGGCGGTGCCATGCTTCTCGCCGCGGTGGTTAAGGGTTTGGAAAAGGAGGACCTGCTGGGTTTTATAAATTATTTTGACAGGCAGATTAGAAAGCTCGGGGTCAAGGTGAACCTGGGAACTGAGGTTATGCCTGAGCTTGTAAGGAAGATCAATCCCGACGTCCTTCTGATCGCCGCCGGTGGGAGGCATAATATACCCGATATCCCGGGGATAAGCAGCGGCAAGGTTATGACAAGCGAAAAGCTGCACCACATGCTCAAGTTCCTCCTTAAGTTCGCCGGCCATGAATTTCTCAGATGGGGCGCCAGGCTCACCATGCCCCTGATGCTGGGAAAAGACGTGGTCATAATCGGCGGCAGGCTGCACGGATGCCAGATTGCGGAATTCCTGGTAAAGAGGGGCAGAAGGGTAACGATAGTGGACACATGCCGGGACGAGCAGATCGGAGAGGGCCTCCTTGAGACATTTATGAAGCCCTGGCTCCTGCTGTGGCTTGATGATCATGGGGTAAAGATATTTACCGAGGTCAGGTATGAGGAGATCACCAAAGAAGGCCTTGTAATTACCGCAAAGGACGGGAGGAGGCAGACCATAAAGGCAAGCGCCATAGTAACTGCAATGCCGATGAAACCCGATATAGAGCTTTTCAACAGGTTCAGGAATACCGCAAAGGAGATCTTCGTGGTGGGCGATACAAGGGATCCGGGCTATATAGTTGACGCGGTTGCGGACGGATCAAGGATTGCGAGGGAGATATAAGGAAGAGGTGCAGGGCACAGGGCGCATGGTGCAAGGTAAAACAAGAGATAAAGACAAACCAGGCATATAGCGCAAGGTTAGACAAAAGCTACGGCCCGGGTTTATTCTTGATCGAATTATTATGTTTATCCCTGCGCCTTGGGCCATGCGCCTTGCGCCTTTCCCTTCATCACATAATGATGGATAACGGCATATACGGCTATCAGCGCTGCCAGACCCAGGAATATCCAGATGTAGTTTTCCTTGAGTATATCTTCGCCCTTATAAACAAGTTCCGCGTATGTCATGTCTTCGGAAAGGGCGCCCAGATAATACCCGATCCAGAGGAGGATGGCAGACCATATGCCTGCGCCGATAAGGGTGTAAAAGGAAAATCTAAAAAGGGGCATCCGGGATATCCCGGCAGGAATGGATATAAGGTGCCTTATGACCGGGAGCAGACGGCCAGTAAAGGTTGATATATCCCCGTACTCAAGGAATATCTCCTCGGCCCTTTCAAACACCCTTGGTTTAACAAAAAAATATTTACCGTAACGGATTATGATAGGTCTTCCCACAAAACGGGATACGAAATAATTTGCATAGGCCCCTGCCAGTGAGCCTGTCATTCCGCACAGTACGGCAACGGCAAAGTCCATGGCAGGAGCTCCGAAGCTCAGCTCACCTCTATGGACAAGAAAGCCCGCAGGAATCAACACTACCTCGCTGGGCAGGGGGATGACTGAACTTTCAATAGCCATCAAAATAAAAATCAGAATGAATCCCCATGTGTGGGCATTTGATGCCGCCCATTCGATATGGCCTATGAGTGCTTCAGTCATGTAAGTCACCCGCCTGATGCTCATCGCGAAGAAGATCAAAAACCGTCTTTACAGGATTGAACGTAATGATCGGGACCTCGATGAATACCGTGTTCCAGAAGGCCATGGCGCCGTTCCACAGCCCCGGCAGTTCAAGGGCCTTCAGCTCCCTGCCGTCCTTTGACTTGATTGATATGAAATATGTATCGGGATCAACAAATTTCTTAAGCTCAAAAGGCCTTCCATTGAAGTCCCTGACGCCGCATACCAGATCAACAGGATTGAAATGGGTTGACGCCTCCATGATGCGCCTCTGCGTGCCATCCTCAGTGTTGATCTGTGATTTTTCCACTATCTGAAGGGAGACGCCTCCGTCGGCGCGCCTTACCCAGAAGGGGCCGCCTCCGGGTTCTGCCTGGTTCCTGACCATGCCGCATACCCTGACAGGCCTGTTCAGTATAGCGCAAAGGTATTCCGTCCTTTTATCACGTGAGAGGTCTTGTGTCCCATCCGGAGGGTTTATTGACAGGTCTTTCCTGACAAAATTGAATATCGAATTTATAATGGCCTCATCCGCACCGTCTTTTTCGAGCATTTTCAGGTAAGAGAAGATAATTTCCTGCAGTTCCACAAGATATCCTGCAAGGGCCTTCTTGTATATGGTTGAGGCGACCCTGAGCCTGTCAGGCGCAACATTGTCGATGTTCTTTACAAAAATAATATCGCCCTTAAGATCGCTGAGATTTTCAAGGAGCGCGCCATGGCCGCCCGGTCTGAAGACAAGGCTGCCGTCGGTTTCCCTGAAAATGGAATTATCCCCGTTGACGGCGATTGTATCGGTGGACGGCTTTTGACTGCTGAAATTTACCTCAAGATCCGATCCGGATTTTTCATAACGCACCTTCACCCCCTTCACATGCGCCCTTATTGCATCCTCATGTTCAATGGAGACCGTGAAATGAACACGCGCCTTTCCATGGGCGTCGACGGTGTAGTCGGCGGCCTCGGCCAGATGCTCCTCAACCGGCGTGCGTGAACAGTCTTTGTATTGATGAAAAGAAATCAGTGCCTTTGGAATACCTGCGAGGTTGAGCCCCTTTTTATAGAGCGCATATTCGAGAACAGCCTTGTGGTTTTGCCCGGAGACGGCACTTTCTATTTCTATGCCGTCTCTCGACATGAGTGACTTCAGGTCATCGTAGAATGGAAATCTCTTTATGTTCTCAATAAAATTCAAAAGTAGTTGATAATCACCGTTGGACTTTGCCTGCTCACGAATAGAAGGCGCATCAAAATATTCGGACTGAATGTTTGCGGCCATCAATTCCTTGAACATCCTGGTTGCCGCGCCCGAGGCAGGGACGAATTTCATCGCCCTTCCGGCTGCCTGCGCCTTTGAATAGACGGCAGTCAGTCTTGAGATATCCTTCTCATCCAGGACTCTTATGCCATCGTTTATCCTGCACGGCCTCAGGACATTGACATGGGAAAAGCCGTTTTTGAATATCTCGATCTGTCTCAGTATCTCGTCCGGGGTTATGCCTCTTTCTCCTATGTCCTTGAGGTCCTTTTCATTGAATATGGATCTGTCCATCTGACTGTTTCTCCAGGGGTATTAAAACCGTATCAGCACCATGACCGGACATAAAAACCAAATCCGGCAAAACCGGAACTAAATTCTCTCCCCCTTTTAGGGGGAGGCAGGAGGGGGTCTTGAAATAAAATTAATGGACAAAACATGAAGAGACCCCACCTTAATCCTCCCCTGTGAAGGGAGGAGATTATTAAAATATCTTGCCTAAATGTTTATTAAAATATCACTTAGAGAATGAAGCCGAAGAATATTTGATAAGAAGTTTCATGTCAACTGTGAAACTTTAATCTTTTTTAGGATTGCAGCACAGACCTCCTCCTGCGTCAGACCAGAGCAATCAACCGTTACATCGGCATACCTTTCATACAGCGGGCAGCGCTCTTCAAAAAGGTCCCCAAGGCCCTGCCCCGGGCTCCTTGCGAGTCCTCTTGTGTCGATATCCCGGACCCTGGATTCAATGGTGGGCAGATCCACGTTAAGAAAAACGCTGAGGCCGCCTGATTTCAGGTGTGTCATTGCTGCATGACTGTAAACGGCGCTTCCCCCTGTGGCGATTACATGATTTGAGATGTCAAGGCTGAGGATGACGGCCTCCTCTATCCTGCGCAGCGCCATGTGGCCGTCCTTATCTACAATATCCTGAAGGGATCGGTTCTGCGCGGTCTGGATCAGCAGATCGGTATCCACAAAGCCGAGTGACATCATTTTGGCAAGGATGACGCCGACTGTGCTCTTGCCTGCCCCTGGCATGCCTACAAGTATGACGTTGGCTTCTTTTATGCTCATTATATTTATCCTGGAAATTTTTAAACCCTAACATTTATAGCAGAATACCGCAATAAAGACAAAAGAAGACGAAGTGTGTAATCACGGACCCCGGCAGATGCTGGAATACATGCGGTTCGGTTGATTTGAGCACTTTGTTTTATCTTGACAAAAAAGGTAAAGTCTCCCACTATGTTCTTGTAATCATTGCTATCTTTTTAACAAAGGAGCTGCATATGACCGGCTTTAGATCCATGATATTTTGTCTTGTTCTGCTTGTCGTCCAGGGCCTTTCTCCGGCTGTAAACGCCGAAGAGACGATGAGCGTTCAGGTGAAAGAAAGCGAGGTCCGCGCCACGCCGTCTTTCCTGGGCAAGATAGTCGCGAAGGTTGTATATGGTGACCGCGTTACCGTCACCGGGAAGAGCGGGTCCTGGACAAAGGTCTCTTTAAAGGGTGGGACGCCGCAGGGATGGATGCATGCATCGGCCCTGACCACAAAGCGGATCATCCTCAAGGCAGGGCAGACTAACGTCAAATCCGGTACAAGTCAGGATGAACTGGCACTTGCCGGCAAGGGATTCAATGACCAGGTTGAGGCGTCCTTTATGAATCAGAACAAAATACTCGACTATACTTGGATCAACCTTATGGAGACGTTCAAGGTGAAACCTGAACTGATGAAAACTTTCCTTGCAGAGGGAGAGGTTGTCGCCCCATCGGAAGGAGGTGCACAATGAAAAGATTTCTATTAATAACCGGTATAGCCGCAATGGCCATAATGGCTTTTACATCCTGCTCTACCCTTGTTGATACGGCAGGGACCCTTGGCTCAATGCTGGGGGAGCAGAAGGGGCTTATCACCAGTGAACAGGGAGACTCCATCCGGAAGGGTACGACGGCAGTGGCCAAGAGCCTCGAAGAATTCACTCCCGAACAGGAATATTATATAGGGCGCGCTGTAGGCGCTGTTGTACTCTCACGGTACAGGGTTTATGAAAACGCCCAGCTTAACGATTATGTGAACATACTGGGCCAGACACTTGCCGCTGCCTCCGACAAACCTGAGATATTCGGCGGATACCATTTTCTTGTCCTCGACTCCGGTGATATAAATGCCTTTGCCACCCCAGGAGGGCACATATTCGTCACAAGGGGGCTTATCCGGTGCTGCCGGTTGGAAGACGCCCTTGCTGCCGTACTTGCCCATGAGATAGGACATGTACAGTTGAGACACGGCATGCAGTCCATCGAAAAGGCCAGGACAACACAGGCGCTCACAATTATTGCCACCGAGGGGGCAAAAAACCTCGGCTCCAGTGAGGTTGCCCAACTGACCGACACCTTTTCCGGTGTGATTTCCGATATAACAAACTCGCTTATCAATAATGGGTATTCGCGGGCCTTTGAATATCAGGCGGATCAGGCTTCGGTAGCCCTGGTTAATCGTCTGGGCTATAATCCCCAGGGCCTGATTGACATGCTGAAGGTGATGGGCAAAAATATCAAGAAGGGCGGGATGGATTTTGCTAAAACTCATCCCGATCCGAATGACCGGATCAAGGAGATCCAGGGCAGACAGAATTTTACTCCCGTCGTCGAACCTAATGTCCGCCAGGAGCGTTTCATGGCAGCCATTGCCGGCATATAACAGGTGTTAAGATCCCTCATGCAGCATATTATTTCATCTTCATAGATCTTTTACCCTCTCTCAGGCGCTAATTGGGGGAGAGGGGAAACCAAAAAGGTTATAGTGAATATTCCAACCATTATTCCAAAAAAAATGGCGCTGGGGCTGATGGCCGGTCTGATAGGGGCCATGGTGGCGCTTGTTCTGTACCTGCCCGGCTTCCTGGACTTCTGGGAGAAAAAGACATGGGACCTGCGGGTGAACATGATGGCAAAACCCGCAGAAACAACAGACAGGATACGGCTGATACTCCTTGACCAGGATTCCCTGGACTGGGCTGAAAATGAAAACGGGCTTTCCTGGCCCTGGCCCAGGGAGGTTTACAGCGCTATAATCCAATTCTGCCGGCGGAGCGGCGCCAGGTCGCTGGCAGTTGATGTGCTCTTCACGGAACAATCCGTATATGGAGTTGATGACGACAAGTCATTGGCTGCCGCTATTCAGGACTATAAGGGCTTTATCGGATCAGTTTCCTTAAGCAATAGCGCAGGAGATGAAAAGAACTGGCCTGCTTATGCTGCTGAACCTGTGTTCAAGGTCTCTGGCCTTGAGGATTGGCTCACTTCCATGGACAGCAGCCGGATCGTTTTTTCTCACGCTTCTTTCCCTGTCCCCGAGGTATCGGCTGCAGCCGGGATCCTTGGTGATGTACAGTTCAACCCTGACGGGGATAACGTATACAGGCGCGCTGCCCTGTTTCATGTCTTTGATGGAAAGGTCCTTCCTTCTCTTGCACTGGGATCCTATCTGGCCGGACAACCGGACACTGTCATTGAAATAATTCCGGGCAAGCTCACTGTGGGTGACAGGGAGATCCCTATCGATAAAAGGGGAGAAGCTGTTCTTAACTTCCGGGGTCCTTCGGGGACCCACAAGGCATACAACGCCGCGGCCGTAATACAGAGTGAACTCCGCATTGAGAATGGAGAAGAACCTGCAATTAATCCGGATGAATTCAGAAATGCCCATGTGTTTTTTGGATTTTCCGCGCCCGGCCTTCTTGATCTGCGGGTCACCCCTGTTTCCGGCATCTATCCCGGAGTTGAGATTAACGCAACCATACTGGATAATCTGCTTGCAAATGATTTTATCAATCCTGTGCCTGCGGCAATGGCCATTGTTATAACACTGTTGATTGCACTCCTGGCCGGTCTGGCCACATCCTCCGTTTCAGGAATAATAAAAAGCTCTATGGTATATGTCTTTTTCATCGTTGCGCCGATCGGTCTTTGTCTTTATGCCTATCATGAGGGATTCTGGCTGCCTGTTGTAGTACAGGAAACAGCCGTTGTGATCACTCTTTTCAGCAGCGGACTCATCTACTATACCACTGAGGGCCGTCAGAAGAAATTCATCAAGAATGCCTTCAGGCAGTACCTGAGTCACGCAGTCATTGAAGAGCTCATTCAGCATCCGGAAAACCTCAAGCTGGGCGGCGAGCGGCGGATGCTTTCCATCTTCTTTTCGGACCTGGAGGGATTTACATCCATCTCCGAGGGGCTGGAGCCGGAGGCGCTGACAACCCTGCTTAATGAATATCTGACAGCCATGACGGATATCATCCAGGAAGAAGGCGGCACAGTGGACAAATACGAGGGGGATGCGATAATAGCCCTGTGGAATGCGCCTTTGCTTCAGCCGGATCATGCCCAGCGCTGCGTCAGGGCTGCATTGCGGTGCCAGTCCAGGCTGGCTGAAATGCGGCCCATGTTCAGGGAGCGCCTGGGTAAGGACCTGAAGATGCGCATAGGCATGAACAGCGGTCCTGCCATTGTCGGTAACATGGGTTCTCATACCAGGTTTGACTATACCATGATAGGGGATGCCGTTAACCTGGCCTCAAGACTGGAGGGGATCAATAAACAGTTCGGGACATACACCATTATCTCCCATTCCACCATGGAACAGCTCAACGGTCTTTTCCCGGTCCGCGAGCTTGCAAAGGTAGCAGTCGTTGGCCGCAAAGAACCCGTGATCATCTATGAGCCCATGATGCAGGATGAATTTGATCTAAGAAAACCGGAGTTTGAACGGTTTGCAGAGGGGCTGGCTCTTTTCTACAAAGGCGATTTCCAGGGGGCCATGGCAGTATTTTCAGGGATCAGGGAAAAAGATCCCGCTGCGCGATCATACGGGGCGAAATGCCGTGACCTGATTGATCATCCTCCGGCTGACTGGCACGGGGTCTGGGTGATTACGAGTAAATGAGTGCAATTTAATTAGAGGTCTTTAACTTGAAAGAATTCCTGTTCAGCCGGAAAAAGTCGTCATCAGCGGACTTTTATTATTTTTTCGCGGCGGTGTTTATATATGGCTTTTCATTCGCCATAGTCAACACGATATTGAATAATTTCCTGAATGATTCATTCGCCCTCAGCGGCTTCCAGCGCGGCATGCTTGAACTGCCCCGTGAGCTGCCCGGTTTTCTGGTAATATTTGTCTCAGCGCTTTTCTTTTTTCTGTGCACGCGCCGGCTTGCCGCGTTGTCACATATCCTTGCGGCGGCGGGGATATTTTTAATCGGTCATTTTTCCACAGGGTACGGGGTAATGCTCATATGGCTTTTTATCATGAGCCTCGGGCAGCATATTTTTCTACCGCTCATATCGGGGATCGGGATGGAATTTGCCAGGGAAGGAAATATCGGCAAAAGATTGGGCCAGTTGAACAGCGCCGGCAATGTCGCTACAATTATAGGCGGCTTTATCGTTTTTATTGGATTCAGATTTCTGAACTTTGATTTTCCAATTTCCTTTACCATCGCCGCGGCCGGCGTCTTGATCTCAGCATTTCTGCTCTACGGGATGAGGCCGGATGATCTCCACCCCGAACATTCAAAATTTACCCTGAGGAGGGAATACGGTCTCTATTACTGGCTCTGCATTCTCTTCGGTACGCGCAAACAGATATTCCTGACCTTCGCGCCGTGGGTCCTTGTAACAGTCTTTAACAAAAGCACCGCGATGGTGGCGATACTTATGACAGTGGGCAGTGTAATAGGCATCTTTTTTAATCCCCTGCTTGGAATGGCAATCGACAGGTTCGGAGAGAGGCGTATCCTTATGTCTGAGGCGTTTCTGCTTATATTTGTCTGTATCGGATATGGATTCTCACGACTGCTTTTCTCCGAGAAAATAGCGTTTCTTGTTGCCGCAGCATGTTTCATAGCGGACTATCTTCTAATGTCGGTCGGCATAGCAAGGGCAACCTATTTAAAAAAGATAGCTGTTAAGCCGGAGGATGTGAGCCAGACGCTGTCAATGGGCATAAGCATAGATCATATCTTCTCCATAACCATTGCGCTTCTTTCCGGTTTAATCTGGAAGGCATTCGGGTATCAGTATGTCTTTCTGCTGGGGGCGGTCATTGCCGTTGTGAATTATTTTTCCGCGTCACGCATAAAGATAAAGAAAGGGACTATATGAATAGATACTATACCCTATCCGGCATTCGAGAATTCATTACGGATGCGGATGCCGAGAGAGTAAGCCATGAACAGAGACCAGAAGGCGCCATAGAACAACGCCCAGGTGATCTCCCCCAGCGGAACGCCGAGGACAGGTATTCCCCATATATTTTCGGTATTCCACGTCCGGATGAAATCCGGGATGAATAAAAAGCAGGATTTCATGAGAAAAAAATGAACGAGGCCATATGCTATCATTCCCGACAGGCTAAAAAGCAAAAGGTCCCTGCGCAGGAATACGAGAATTATCCAGACAATTATATTGCAGAGGACAAGGGCCGTCATCGGCAGGAACTCTATGGAAAAGAGAATCAGAAAGATGGATACAGATATGCCCGCATAAAAAATGTAGCGGTTAAAAGCGCCCTGCATTGAGATTTTACTGCTTATTCTATCGCGGAACAGCGCTGAAATAACAAGCCATACCATAGCGGCCACCACAAAGGAACATATTGCATCTTCGATGCCCAGCACCCATCCTCCAAGCCTGTCCTGAACCCAGTAATTGTTTTCAAACAACACCATGAAAGGGAAACAGGGGATGCTGATCAGACCGCTTAAAATAACCATCATCCTCTGCTTTAAGGGCACAACCAGAAAGAGTCCGATGACAAGCCATAGCAGATACAGGATATTCGCCGCCAGATAGGGTTGGCTTTTAATCAAACCGAGAAGATGATTTTCCATGAAGATTCTCCATGTGCTGCCTTCTGCAAAGTACCGTTCCAAACGATCAAGTATTGGAAGCCTGTTTAGAGTCCGAAATGGTGTTCAACTTTGCTCCCTCTATTTAGAGGTTTTCAAATGCAGAAATTGCGCAATCTCAAGCGGATGGCTTACCAGGACCTTTGCGCCGTTTTCAAGCAGCTCCTCTGGTGAACGAAAGCCCCATAGCGCTCCCACGGGAAACATCCCCGCGGTGCGGGCAGTCTGCATGTCTGTTCCGGTGTCTCCAAGGTAGAGAAAAGATGCAGGGGCAATCCCTACAATGCGCGCAATGGCCAGGGCGCCGGCAGGATCAGGCTTGTGAGGGATTGATGCATGGATTCCCTGCACGACATCAAATTCCCATTCGGGAAAAAATGCCTCGACACAGTATTTGGTGAATTCGTGCGGTTTATTGGAAAGGACGGCCATTTTTAGACCGCGGGCACGGACAAGGTCCAGCATTTCAGAGATACCCGGATATAACGTTGTTTCATCGTTCCATGTTCTGGAATATTCCTCTTCAAACTCTTTAATGCATGTCCGGATCAGAGGATCACTTACTTTATCTGCCGGCAATGCCCGTGCAAATAATGTCTTTACCCCGTCTCCGACGAAATTACGGTAGGAATCAATCGGGTGAACCGGAAACCGGTGTTTTAATAAAACCCTGTTGGAGGCATTTCCTATATCCTTCAGGGTATCAAGCAATGTACCGTCTAGATCAAAAAGAATCGCTTTATATTTCATCATAACAGTAAATCTTCAGCCTTATCAGAATTCAGTTTTTTTCCATCAATATTTTAAAAGTCGAAGATGTACATATAATATCTCATCCGCAATAAATATCAACTATCTTTATGAAACTCGTCCCGGGGGCTTCCGGTGCGCCGGGTTGATTTTCATGTTCGATAAAATTTGCCGTACCGGAGGCAAGCAGCCACATAAACACAGTCCGCAAACCTTCGATCCCGGTTTAGTTATAAGTACGACCCCAAGGCATTTATTTTTTATTAATAAAATCAGGGTATAATTTTGCGACACAATCCGGACAGATGCTGTGGCTGAATTCCACTTGCGAGTGATCCCGTATGTAAGTTTCGATTTGCTGCCAGTAACCGCTGTCATTGCGTATCTTCTTGCATGAAGCGCAGATAGGCAGCATGCCGCTAAGCTGCTTGATATCACTGAGTGCGCGTTCCAGGTCCTTATTCGTCGACTCCAGATTGTCTTTTGTTGTGGTCAGCTGTAAATTTAAATTTTCCAACTCCTGATTTCGCAGCTGAAGCTCTTCCTGTGAGCTGGTGCGTTCCTTTATTTCCCTTTGAAGTTGTGCGTTGAGCTCTTCCTCCTTTGCCTTTTCCACTGATAAAAACGAGCTCAGCGCCTCGTTGCGAATGCCCATTAAAAGGGCGCGCAGGCTGGCTTCATGCATCAATTTTCCTGTATGGGCAAGAATGGCCGTGAACACAATCCCAAGAAGCCCGAGTATGATGTATATTAACCCGCCTTCCAGAAGCAATCGAAGAGATATAGGCACGACACTCAGGATGAGATAAGGCAGATAGGACGGGGTCCATATGCAATACTTTGCAACCACAGAAGCAGCAAGGGCAACAATGCATATCGGCCAGATCATCTGATGAACAGGAGAATGGCCAGGCCATAAAAACAATGAAGGCAGCGCCCACATCAAGGCCGAGGCATTGGTTCCAACGGCATGCAATTTCGCCCACCGTAAAATACCGGCTCCGTATGGCGCCTTGCGCTGAAAAGCTGCAATGGAAAGGCCTCTTGCGATGCTCAGCAAAATCAATGTGCCGGACCACAGCAAAAGCTTCCAATGAGGAATCACCTGCCAGAGTGCAATGCAAACTGAAACCATGATGAGCATGATGCCGGCCAGGCCGGCCGGGGTTTGCCCATACAACTGCCTGACCTGGGCCTCCCTGACTTTTAGAACAATATCTGTGTCTTCTTCGATATCCCATTTCTCTATTGATTTATTCATTTAGATAACATTATCTCCCGACTATTGAGATTGACAAGATGCTTAATTAGATTTCTTTATCATATCATGCTAAAACAATAAGTACATATCTGAAAAAATGTTTCAACACCTAAGGGGGTTTTATCCAAGAGGCCGTCTTGTGGTTTTGCAGTTAATAATAAAGAGGAAGAGATGTGCTAGAGCTCTGGCAGTTCAATTTTTCGCGACACCAGAACCTTGTCCACACGCCTGCCGTCCATATCAATGACTTCGAACCTCAGGTCCTTCCATTCAAAATGCTGCCCTTCCGATGGAATAGCGCCTATCTGAGTCATGACAAATCCGCCCACTGTGTTCATGCCTGACCTTTCCTTTTCATCCGGCGCCATGATCTCCATATAGTCCATGAACTCATCCAGGGGCAGGCTCCCTGAAATGAGCCATGACCCGTCTTCACGCTCAACAATCTCTCTTTCTTCTTCAGGGGTGTCTTCAACATCCTCAAAGACGGAGCGAAGGATATCGCCGAAGGTTACAAGCCCCTGAATCGCGCCGTATTCATCCACTACAAAGGCAATATGCATCCCGGATGTCTTGAACAATTCCAGGACCTTCACAGCCGGGGTGCGTTCCGTAACAAACAGGGGTCTGCGGTAGATGCTTTTAAGGTCAAAGGGTTTGCCCTCCATGGAATGGGAAAGCAGATCCTTTCCCTTGATAACTCCCTGGATATTGTCAATTGTCTCCTTTGCAACGGGAAAAAATGAATAACTATTTTTTGCGATAGTCAGTTTTACCTCTTCTTCCCCGTCATCCGCGTCCAGCCATATAATATCCGACCTCGGCGTCATAAGGACAGACACCTTCCGGTCGGCCAGCCGAAAAACACGTTCGATCGTATCCTGTTCGAATTCCTGGAATGTGCCGTCCTGCGTTCCCTTGTCTATAAGCAGCTTTATTTCTTCCTCAGTCACAACCGGATCTTCCGAGGGCTTGATGCGTGAAATGCGCAAAAGCATATTTGTCGAGCCGCTTAACAGGATTACCAGGGGGTGCGCCAGACGTGAAAGGCCTTTTATCAAGGGTGCTACCAGGCAGGCAAGCCTTTCAGGGTTATTGAGGGCAAGCCGCTTCGGGACCAGCTCGCCTATAACCAGTGAGAAATAGGTAATGCATACAACCACGATCGTTACTCCGATCGCCTCGCTGTAATTCGCAAGCGACGGTATCGTCTCAATGTAGCCGGTAAACAGCTCAGCAACGGTAGCGCCTCCGAAGGCCCCGGCGAGAATGCCGATAAAGGTAATGCCGATCTGTATTGTAGATAGAACGCGGTCCGGCGAATTGGCCAGATCCAGCGCTATGGCCGCGTTGGAGTCACCTCCATTCGCCCACTGCTCCAGCCGCGCCTTTCTGGATGAAACAATGGCGAGTTCCGACAGTGCCAGAAGGCCGTTTATTAAAATAAGTAAAATAATTATAGAAATCTCGATCCAGATTGAAAACATAGGCTCCTTTCCGGTGTGATGTTATTTTTATGTTTTGCAGACATATGCCCCCTGTTACAGGGCAGTCGTTGTTTAATAATCAGGTCGAATATTACAGATTATACCCACTTTTAATCAACATTGTCCAAGGCAAAAGCTTCATTAGTGAATATCCATATCCGATAGCCTCCCCGCAACTCCCTGGTTATAAAGCTCGACCGTGATAGGGTGGCGTGGATCGAAAGTATCAGGAGGCAAAAGGATCAGGCCTGGCCGGATTGAAAAGGCAAATGTTTTCAGTGGTTCACTATAACTCTGATCCATTAATATTTCAAACAGTAAAGTCAACTATTCGGGAAGCCCGTTAATATCCATAGGAATTTTATCGCCCATTAACCGGTTATATATGAAGGGCATCAGTAGGAATAGGACAATGTAAACGATCCGTACCTCTGCCCATCTTTCTGGGTTTTGAAATTTTTAGTCTCCCAGACATTGGCATAGGTGATCTTTATGCGATGAAACAGGATGCCTATGCCTCCAATAAAGCGACAGACAATCGGCTCTTTCTTCACACTATGACTCTCGGCGAAGGTGTTGCCGTCCAGCATGATATCTCTTGCTACTGCAAAGGCATCGACGCCCAGGAACAAATGGACACCAAAAGGATTGGGGGAAGGGGAAAAGCGGGGGTCTTTGTCGTCGATAGGAGCATTGGTATCGGAACCCGGCCTTATAAGAAGCGTTCCGAAATCGTTAGGAAGGTTCAATCCAAATCGTATCTGCCCACCCATAGCCGCAGCAATTAACAAATTGCCGACTGAAAACCCTGCATGTGGTATAAGGTCAAAAGAATATCCCTTATTAAGATCACAGGATAACGCCCTCCACTTCCGTTCATAAAACAGGTTAAGTAAAAGTTCGTCTTTCAACTGGTTGTCCCACCCTTTCGCCTCCTTGGCTCCGACCCATTTATGGAAAAATATATGGAATTTGCCGGCATAGGAGTGAGGGCCGACAACTCCCGTGTCGATTTCAATTGTATGCATCTTTTTACTATTTTTGCTGATAAAGCCAACCGCCATATAGGAAATGCCGGCATAAGGCCTATCATTCTTAATGAGGTCTGTGCGGCTGGTGTCATCAGGTGTGTAGATATTCTGTCCAAGGGAAAAAGAGATGTTTTTCTGTAAGCCCTGCTCATTAATGAATGGCAATATATCAATGATAGGATAGGACCATAGCGGTATATTTTTATTCTCCCTGTAGTTGCTCAAATCCTCGGATATCCATGTCAGCTTAATACCGCTTGTATATTGACGGTCCGTCTCGCCGACAATGTCGTTTTCCATGTAAAGTGTTAATGTATGATATTCCTGAGGATTCTTTTTTTCAGATGCGAAAGAGTCCGGTGAAGAAAGGAAAAGCATGTATACAAGCAAAAGGAATATTCTTTTCATATGGATTAATTAACCCCTGGCAATGGTATAACCATATATCATTATTCCTGCTTTTTCATCTTTCCCTTGAGGCGCTTCACAAGCTCTTCGTAGGATGACCCTGTAATGACGCTGTTAAACTGGCTCCTGTAGTTTCCGACCAGGCTAACCCCTTCGATATAGAGGTCATAGACACGCCATGAGCCGCCTTTTTTCATTATGCGGTATTCAACGGTTACCGGTGTTCCTTTTGATGTGTTAAACACGCTGGTCACTTTTCCGTAATCCCCTTCAATCCTTTCATCCAGATACGTGATGCTTTCTCCTGAATACTGATAAGTCTTTTCCATGTAGGTGTCCGCGATAAGCTGCCTGAAGAGAGACACAAACTCCTTTCTTTCCTCAGCGCTCCGCTTGTTCCAGTTCCTTGCCAGTGCCCTTTTTGAAAATTCCTCCCAGCTGAAAACCCTGTCCACGGTCTCCATGATCAAACGATCTCTTTCTTCCCTTTTATCCGGGGTCTTCAGCCCATTATCAGAGACAATGGCCAGGAGCCTTTCTGTGACGGCCTTGATGCTGTCAGTCGGCTCACCGCCCCGGGCAGCAACGGGGATCAAGACCAAACAAAGGACTAAAAGGATCTGCCTATTAAAATATTTTACGTACATTGGAAGTGTCATTTTATTATTCCTGTCACTCCTATAAAGGATTTCTATGGTGCAACTAAAACATCGTTTACACTTTAGACCGGGGACATGGTTTACACTTCTCCTCCCCTTAGGGTAAGGGGAGGCAGGGAGAGGTTACGTTAACGATCCCTGTCTCTATCATAACTCCCCCTAACCCCATCTTGCCTTAAGAGGGGGAATATTTCTTCTCTTTATCCGAGGGGGAAATCCTATTTCACTTATCTCAGGTTAAGGAGTCATCCAATTTTCCTCCCCTTATTATAATGGGAGGTGAGGAGGGGTTACGTTAACGTTCCTTGCTTCGTCTATCCTTCCCCTTTCTGGTAAACATATTATATAAAACAGGAATAAGGTACATCGAGAGGATAGCCGAGGACAGTATGCCTCCTATTGACGCAACACCTGCGGCATTACGCAGCTCGGCGCCTATCCCCTGGCCGGTAGCCATGGGCAGCATTCCAAGTGCGGCAGCCAGGGTGATCATCGCTATGGGCCGGAATTCTTCCTTGCATGCCTGTACCATTGCGATGTGCCTGGGCATACCTTCCCTGATAAGGACATTGAATTTGTCCATAATCAATATCCCGACTGCCACCACTATGCCTATCAGCATGACGCATCCCATTAAGGCCAGGATCTCAATCTTGCTGCCTGTTATTGCCAGGCTGTAGAATATCCCGATCACGGCAACGGGCACGGTTGAAAATATCAGTACGGGCTGCCTGAAGGACTCCATAATAGCGCCCAGGGTAAGAAAGACCAGGATAATCGCCAGGATTATCGCCTCTATTATCCCCGCCTGTCCCTCGGCCATAACAGTATATGTCCCGCCGAATGAAAAGTTGTAGCCGGATTCAAGACCGCCCTTATCATTCATGGCAGCGGTGAGGTCTTTAACCGCGGTGCTTAAGGACACCGTTGGGTCCAGGTTGGCAAAGAGCTTGGATATACGCATCTTGTCCTTTCTTGTGATCTGCACAGGTGATGTGGTCTCTTCAACATCGCCCAGTGTGTTAAGAAGGACGGGACCGGATATCCCGGGGAAGAGAAACTGCTCTACCTGGTCCTTTCCGCTCTTTTCTTCGAATTTAACCACTATATCATAGTTCCTGGCGCCCTGTTTAAAGGTCCCTGCCTCAAGACCTTCCAGATTGCCCCTTAACACAGCGCCCAGGCCCGTCGCAGGAGACTGGATGTCCGCAAGAACCTCCCTGTCGGGAGTAATCTTCAGTTCCGGCTTTCCAATCCTTACTGTTGTGTCCTGCTCCAGGAGCCCAGGCATTTCCTCTGAAAGTTCCCTGGCCTTCATGGCAAGGTTATCCAGCGTCGTGAGGTCCTGTCCAGCTATCTCCATCTCCACTGCAGAGGACATGCCCGAGCTTATCGGCATAGGTATGCTTACGGTTACTATGGCGTCAGGGATATTGGCCAGCCTGGCCCTGATAACCTCCGACAGTTCCGTTATGGATGTTTCGCGTTCGGTTCTCTCGGAAAACTTTAGGAGTATCTGTGCCAGGTGCACGCCCTCTGATGACTGCCCGACCATGCCTTCCACCTTGCCTATGGTGGTCAGGGTGTGTTTGATGTGCGGCGTATCGCTAATAAGATCCATGGCCTCCTGCACCCGTCTCTGGGTCTCAGACATACTGTGCCATGTTGGAAATTCCATCTTCACGTATACCTCTCCCTTGTCGGTATCCCTCAAGGTGGTGGAGCCCAGGTTTCCTGCCACGTGGAGTGAGTGGAATATAAGTAAAACCACGCCTATGAGAAAGGCTGCCTCTGCCCATCTGTGTTTTTCCAGGAAGGCAAGGGATTTCCCGTATCCGGCTATGGCCCTGTCCAACATCCTGTTCCACCAACTCTCCATGCGGTGGAGTAGGGCGTCAGGGTTTTCATCCCTGGGCTTCAGCATGATGGAACAGAGCATCGGCGTAAGTGTAAAGGATATGAAAAGAGATACGGCCGTCATGAGGGCCATGGAAAGGGCAAAGGGCTTGATAAAGAGACCGATCAAGCTCCCCATCATGGCGAGGGGAAAAAGGACCACCATGTGGGTCCCTGCGCTGGCAATAACGGCGGTGAAAACCTCCGATGCCCCCAGTTTTGAGGCCTCCTTGGGATCTCCTGTCTTATCCAGCCTTTTTATGATTGCCTCCATCACTATGATGGAGTTTGTTACCAGGATCCCTATCCCCATACCGATGGATAGAAGCGTCATGGTGTTGAAGGTGAAGCCCATGAAATAGATGAAGAAGAGGCTTATAACGATGGTCAGGGGCATGGTAATGAAAACCACCAGGAGGGCCCTCAGATTATAGAGAAAGAGAAAGAGAATAAGGGCAGTAAGCCCGATCCCTATTGCGACGTCTATCCAGGCGCTTTTTACTGTTGACTCGGTAAACAGCCCGTCATCCGTTACCCATACCAGTTCCATGCTGCCGGGGAGTTCGGTTGTTATATCTCCTATTGCCGTTCTGATGTTCTCGACCACTGCCACCGCATTTGCGTCCGCCTTCTTTACTACCTTAACGGCGATGCCGTTTTTCCCGTCTATTACAGAACTCTGTCTGAGTTCTTCGGTAGTCATGTCCACCCGGCCAATGTCCCTGATATGTACCCTTTGTCCGTTGCTGTTGGCCACCTCAAGGTTGCCGATATCCTCAACATTTGTATATTCTGCGTCGAATTTTACCGAATACTCCATGCCATGCCCTTTGACGCGGCCGGCAGGAATCGTTGCGATGTTCTGCTTTATGGACTGAACCACATTGTAGCTTGTAAGCCCTTTGGCAGCGAGCTTGTCCCTGTCCAGGAGTACGTGGACTTCCCTTTCGGCACCTCCTATCAGGGTGACGTCCGCCACGCCTGAGATGGTCGTAAGACGATCGCGGAGGGTGTTGTCCGCATAGTCATAGAGCTCATCAAGCGGGACATCCCCTGTAAGGGACATCTGTACAATGGCCGATGCATTTATATCATATTTAAGTATCTTAGGGTCCTGGACATCATCGGGGAAGTCCGCCCTGATAAGGTCCAGCTTCTCGCGGACATCTGTTGCCGCCACGTCCACATCCACCCCCAGGTTGAATTCAAGGAGGGTAACGCAGACATTTTCCATGGCCGAGGATGTGACATGCTTGAGGCCCTCAAGTGTTACAACCGCGTCTTCAATGGGCTTGGCTATATCGGTCTCTATCTCTGTTGGACTTGCGCCCGGATAGATAGTTGTAATAGTGACATAGGGGAGGTCTGTCTTGGGCATGAGTTCCAGGCCCATCTTGCGATAGGCGTTGAATCCCAGGAGGGTCAGGGCTATAATTAGACAGCCCATTGCAATGGGCCGCCTGATGGAGGCGTTTGATAAAAACATTACCTTGTCGCCTCCTTTGTTATGGAGATTGTATCCCCGTCTTTGAGACGGTCCTGTCCCATGGTTATAATGGATTGACCTTCTATGATCTTATCCGACTTGATTTCTACCCATCCGTCTGTTTCCAGGCCCTTCTCAACCTGAACCATCGTCGCGTCGCCCTCATCGGCAAGGAAAAGGACGTTGCCGTCCGCTTTCAGGATAATCGATTGACGCGGTACGCCGACTGCGTAGCGACGCGCTATTACGACCCTGATCTTTGCCATGGCGCCTGAAGTTACACCCTGAGGCAGGTCGCTGAGGGTTGCCTTTATCTCAAAATTTCTGAGTTTGTTGTCTATGGTAGGGCTCTTGTATGACAGCGGCAGTTCGCCTGCATCAATGCCGTCTATGGTCACGTCCATCTTTGTCTCACCGGTTGAGATGCGGGGGTAATATTCCGCAGGGAGATATGCCGAGATCTCAAGCGTGGATGTGTCATCGATCCTGACAACAGAGGCGCCGGAGCCTGCCATCTCGCCCGGTTCCTTGTAGCGTATGCTGATGTATCCGCTTATGGGGGCTATCACCAGGGAATCGCTAAGGTCCTTGGATGAGATAATAAGATTGCCCTGGGCCTGTTCCAGCTGGCTCTGGCTGAGCTCGGCTGCGGCCCTGGCCTCATCGAGCGCGGCCTTCAGCTGTTTGAAACGGGACTCCTGGGACTCAAAGGCGTTCTGCGTTACCGCCTCATCATTTTCATAGAGGCGTTTGTATCTCTCATAATCGGTCTGGGCCTTATCAAAATCAGCCTGCACCCTTTCTACCGTAGCCTTTCTTGCCTTAAGGCCTGCCTCTGCCACGGCCACGGATTGTTTTGCTATCTCAACGCCCTGTGTCACCTTTATTTTATCAGTCTGAAAGAGCCTTGTCTTGCCTGCTGTCACATGGTCCCCTTCACGGACATAGACATCGTCTATGGTTCCCGGGATGCGGGTGGATACAAGGGCATAGTTTTTCGTCTCCACATTTCCTGATGTCTCGACTACCTCTTCAAAAAGCATTATCCTGGCCTGTGTCACTGAAACAGATGTCTTTTTTATGGCCTCCTGGGAAGTTTTATCCTGTGCCGTCGCACTGGTTGTCGAATGGTAATCATAGGCAAGCCAGCCTATGCACAATGCAATTATTATTCCTGCTAAAAAATAGAGTTTTATCAATTTTTCCATTTGATTATTCCTTTCCAACAACGTCTAGCTGCTCATTTGTATGGCCAGATCGCCGAGCGGGCTGAATGAACCTTGAACCATAAACCGTGAACCGTGAACCTCCGGCGAAGCCGGTTTGTCTATTCCTTTCCTGATAGTCCCAATACGTCGATCATGGAAGCCGCCGCCACCTGATATTGATAATCTGCCAGGGCCAGATTGGCCTCTGCCGTTGCGTTGCGGCTTGCTGCCTTCAATTTATCCGATGCTGTCACCAGACCCTCATCCCACTGTGCCTCAATTTCTCTGAGTGATCTTGATGAGGCGTCTGCCTCTCTGGATAAAAGGTCCCTCA